>Ga0209780_1002686_pt1 | contig 12797 bp, 9 predicted proteins | sample WorMetexBAHAMAS2_FD_187384 | JGI IMG/M metagenome (GOLD analysis project Ga0209780, IMG submission 187384) | Marine gutless worms symbiont microbial communities from Max Planck institute for Marine Microbiology, Germany - Inanidrilus exumae... | ecosystem: Host-associated > Annelida > Digestive... | reverse complement strand
TCACACGACACACATAGCATGAGGTCACCTTTCCCCAACTTCACAGTATCATCGAGCCGGCTACCGGGGCACGGCCCATCCGGTAATCCTTCACATCTAGGCATCAGGATGCATCAAAGACATAACTGGAACAGAACTGAGCAAACTACCGTTTAAACTTTAAACTTTAAACACGAGAATATGAGAATAAAAGCAAATTTATGCTGTGTTTATTAAAAGTATGATTTTATTGGTTTATTTTTTGTGCAATTCATTTATAATTCATTTTTACCTGTGTGACGCTATGCTAACGCAGTACTTGCTGTCATTGTGTGTCCGACCGTACTTGGGAGTCTAGTATCACACAAACAATGCTATATAATAGCCCAGGTACTCTAGTTTTCTGACGTTGACAAAAATGTCCGCAAAATCCCAGGGGGCGCCAAATAGATGTAGGGTACGTTAAAAGCGGCGATTTTCGATAAGTATGTCACTGTATCTCATAAACAGTGCAGGATAGGGACATAGTTACTATCAGAATGCTAATAGGAACTTGTATGTGCTCTGTCGAATGGTGCTAATCTAATCTTCAGTGACCCTGAGTGACACCTAACTACCCCTTACCACCCCATATTGTATCACCTTCAATATCTTTGTAGTGACGTCACATTTGACAGACAGGTTGATAGTAGCAAGTCCTAGTCTGTGGATGACAAACCATCCCTGAAAGGGGCATGGTCAGGTCATGAACAATTTAAATTTCGGTGTGCCTCGACCACATCTCTGGAATGGGTGAAGATAGAGTCGTCAAATTTTGCACGAAGGTAGTCTATATCAAGCAATAGCTTGGGGATGACAAACCACCTCTAAAACAGGCATGGTCAGGGTCACGTAACCCATTTTCAGTTTTGACACCCACAATCATATCTCTAGAATGGCTGGAGCAACGGTCACCAAATTTTGTATGCTGGTAGAATATATCAAGTGACAGCTTTGCACTGACAAACTACCCCGTAACGTAGTGATGGCACGATACATCGCATCGTATCGAATATCGCGATATTGAAGGCGTATCACGTAGTATCGTTATCGCGATCATTCCCTCTCAAACGAATTGATATTCCGCGCTACTCTAGTGACGCGCGTCGTCGGCAACAGGTCGCGCTCAGCAATAAAGAGAGTGACGAGCATTCAATAATTAGAGTCACATTCCAAAGCCGGCCACGCATTCGAATATCCGGCGTGTCCCTGGTCGGCGGTATCGTTTTATCTTTACCCAGCTGCAGATACGTGGATTGCGCCACTCAGTAGATGTAGCTTCACGAAGCATCCACGCTGGTCCGCGCATCCACGCGGGATTCTACATCAAACAGCTTTACCAGAATACATTAACTTTACTGAAACCATTATCTCTGATTGCGTAAGAAGTGTGCAGCGTGTCAGCTGTCGTGAGGACATTAGGGTTCGAACAATACCGGTATTGGGGTATTGGGTATTGGCCAATACTTGCCAGTATTGGGTGGTATTGGTATCGGCACAATACTTTTCTTAGTAATCGTGCCCAATACTGGGCAGACAACAGTCTACAGTGTCGGTGCCGTCTCGCCACCCACGACGATCTGATAAGCCGTGAGTTAACGTAGGATTACAAAGCAACGCTTGTTATGCAGACTGCCTCACTGCAGATGGTGGGAGCACAGACACCAGGGGTGGGAGTGCGGGTAAAGTGCGCGTGTGAAATCCAATACCAACAGCTACTTTGTCACGCGTCACGTCTCTCCACTCCCGGCGATGCTCAAACGACTGTAAGCTGCTTGATGCCGCCAACACGCATCTTGGCTGCATCAAACAGCTTCAGTCGTCCGGGACAGTGGAGAGAGCAGACAGACAGAGAGCCGACAGCTGACAGCTTTAATCATAAATAAACTGCCGCCAAACGGGAATTACTCAGCGCCCGGTGTGTCATTCAGCGGCGTGGGTGGTCTGCCGTCCACGTAGGAAATGAGTGAAGGACACCGGCGGCTAGGTGACGAGTACACGCTTGCACTTCGTGGCTCTCTCCATTCCCACAGTTTAACCGGTCACTTTCGCCCACTCCGTGGGTCTACTTGGTTAAGTAGCATTCTCACTGTGGCCGTAACGTGCGCCTTGACTGTTGTCTGTGCACCCACATACTTTTGCTGTGACTAGGTTCATCGGCCATTCCTGCACACCTGCCTTCCTGCAATTGCAAAAAATAGTACGTAAAAATAGTGTAGTTGGTGCAGTCATGAAAACACTAGCTTGCATGCCTGTTGCACATTGCAGGTGGATATGACCAAGGTGAACCTGGACACAATAAAACCGTGGATTACTCGTCGAATTACAGAGCTACTTGGGTTTGAAGATGATGTTGTCATTGAATTCATTTTTAACCAGCTAGAAGAACGGGTAACTTATTTGGAATTTTTCATAATATACACTGTATCTCCAAAAACAGCACTCATGCAACCTTGATTAACTTCAAAACTGCAACACTGTTCTTGCTGGTGCACCAGCGACAGTAACAGACAAGTTGCAACGTGTGTTGAACGTTACTGTGCGTGTCGTCACTGGCACTTGGAAGTTTGACCACGGCCTGGGTCAGATACTGCATGACGAACTTCACTGGCTCGACGTCCCCGACCGGGTGTTTTTCAAGCTGGCAGTGACAGTTCACCGGTGTCTGAACGGCCGCACACCGCCGTACCTGTCAGACTACTGCGTTCCGGCCGCCGGTGTCAACACTCGGCAGCACCTGCATTATGCTAACCGTCAACTGCTTGCAGTACCTCGCTACCGGCTCAACACTTACGGCCGTCGGGCCTTTACAGTTGCCGGCCCCACAGTCTGGAACTCTCTCCCGGATTTCATCCGGGACCTGACCATCAGTGCAGACTCTTTCAGACATTTGCTTAAAACGTATCTGTTCGCTCGATACTAGTTCATTTAGTGCATTAGAGGTTCTTGACGATAACTGCGCTCTATAAATTTACTTACTTACTTACTTACAAAACTAACTGATTTTTATGATTTTTACCGCATGACACTATGCTACTAGTGCAGTATATGCTGTCATCATGTGTCCGTCTGTCCGTCCATCCGTCTGTCACAATCGGAGTTCTACACCAAGGATTATGCAGACAACGCTATACGATAGCCCAGAGACTAGTTCGCCAACGCCAAAGATCTCGGTATAATTCCAATGGGGGCCACAAATAGATGTGGGGTAGGTTCAACTCTGCGATTTTTGACCAGTATCTCGCTATATCCCAGAAACAGTGCAAGGTAGAGACATAGTTACTATGGAAGGCTAATAGGAACTTATATGCGCTGTATCAAATGGTGCTATTTTCAGTGACCTTGAGTGACATCTAACTACCCCAAACCACCCCATTTTCCAAATTTTGTATCCCTTTTCATATCTTCTTACTGGACGGAGGTGAGACTTTAAATTTGGTAGGTAGGTTGTTAGTTGCAAGCTTAGCCCGCGGATGACAAATTGTCCCTGAAAGGGGCGTGGTTAGGTAACGTGAAACATTTAAATTTTGGTGGGCACCAACCATACTTCTGGAACGTCTGAAGCTAGAGTGATCAATTTTGTACACCAGTAGGCTATATCAAGTCCCAGTACATGGACGAATCACAGGCTGCACGGTAGCGCCAGCCCTGTGTTAAGGGCGACTGGCTTTGTCTGTGAGAAAGGGCAATTTTTGACCCCCTATAGAATCGACACCCCTCAACCGATCATGAAAAATTTGTCACAGGTGATTACGTCGGCGACCCCTACAGTTGTGCCAAATTATGTGCATATCTGTCCACGGGGGGCTTCTGGGCACATGGGTGAATTATAACCAAAATCATTTTTTATGCCCTTTTTTGGGAACTTACTTACAGGTCAGACCCGTCGACGGATTTTCATGCATGATGGCTCAAACGACGCGGACTTGTGCAAGGATGTGCTATTTTGGGATGTCCACATGGTCATAGAACCCAATTTTGGGGCGTGATTAGGCATTTTCAAGCCAAACTCGCGAAATCGAAAAACGTGCATATTATCAAAACTACTGCATCGTTTGCAACCAAATTTTGCATAGTGGTAAAGACCACCAAATGCCCTTAGTGGGTGGTCCCAACACACGCATCACAAATTCAAGATGGCGACGGCCGCCATCTTGGAACAATGGAAAAATCACCATATCTCAGCCGCAGTTCCAGTGATTTCGACAAAATTTGGCACGGCGACGCAGTTTGACCCTCTTGACCAATCTGACTGTTGAAAATTCGAAATTTCGAAAATCCAAGTTGGCGGCGCAGTGGAGTGCAGAATGTGCACTGAGCAGCTGTTTGAGCGACGTGAATGAATGGAGAGTCTGAGAGAATAAATGCTTGTGCTTTGCAGCTGCCTCCATCTCCACAGTTTGACAGTCACTTTTGCCACCACCTCGACTCCGGAGGGCCCCTGTAAGTGTCTTACCCACCTCCGCGGGCCCCGTGAGGTCCGCGTTTTCCCCGAACCTATGCAGACCTCCGACGATCAACCACGTCACGCAGGACTCGTTGATGTACATTGTGACACTGTTGTGCGACTGTGAGCTGGTGTTCGAGGTCACCGGCACACGTGATGGAGTCGAAAAGGCACACCACGACATTGAGAGTTACATTGCCCTGAGCGTGGGCAATGCCCCGGACTTGATCACTCCCGCCCCGTTGATGGCCTATATATGCGCCTATATAAGGTGCAAAAAGCCTAGGTTTCAGGAAGAGACGGACTTGGAAAAAATAATTTTGAAAAATCTACGTGTTGGTTTTACATACCATAACAAGACTAAACATTAGTAATTTTGAAATGTACTTTGAAGATATTTATTGGTTCATCTGTTCATTAAATGAATAGCTGGTATTGCGATATCTTAAGAGTGATTGCAAAGCGCAAGCATTTATTCTCTTAGTTTCATCATAAACTGACAGAAAGTGGTTCTTTATTATGGCTGTGCAGAATCCTGACGGACGTCAGATGCAGATGAATCTAACTGGTTTTCTGAATGCAAAAAATGCACGTACTTTTATTCAAGAGCTGTGGGAGCTGTTGCTGAGTGCACAAGAAAACATTGGAGGCATTCCAGCTGTATTTCTGGAGCAGAAAAAAGAGGAGATTAAAATGCGACAGGTGCATATGACTTCTTTTGTCTGTAAATATGTGTCCTTCATGATTTTGCACAGATTTATGTTCACATGAACGCTCAAGTACACAATATTTTATCATCCATTTTCCAGGCACCTGGGTTACCTATTGCCACTTGATTTTCTTCTTAGCGCAATACATGCGTTGTCCTGTGTCTGTTCATGCATCCGTCTGTTTGACAATTTTGGGGCCCTATCATATTTCTGAAATAGCGGATGTTAGAGTCGTCAAATTTTGTACACATGTAGGCTATATCAAGTGTTAGCATTGGGATGGCAAATCACCCCTGAAAGGAGTGTGTCAGCGGCATGTGACCTATTCTATATTTGGGGAGCCAAATCATACCTTTGGAATAGTTGAAGCTAGGTACTTCACATTTGGAGCACAGATTGAACTGACAAGTACTAGTGCACATATGATAAATTACATCCCGAATGGGATGTGTACATGACCTCTTTAAATTTCGGGAAATAACTGACCATATCTCGGAATTGTCAAACCTAGATGTTGTTGCAATGGAATGCTCGTAGGAAATCGTGGTACCAATGCCAATACCTTGAATGACCTTAAAGGTCACTTTAGCTGTCTGAAACTTTTCTGATTCCCATAGTTCAGGAAGTGTAGCATGCATTAACTGTGATATGTTTACACATGAATTGGAAAGTGCATGTGACGTCTAACTTCAACTTTGTTATCAAAACTGAAGGACTTCTCAAGGTTACAGGCAATCTTGTACACTGCAGATGTCATAATATCTCGGTAATGGTTCAAGATGATATCATTATTACTACAGACCACTAAGTGGAAGTGGTATATTACCTGTCAAATAGCAGCAATTACATTGAGTGACCTCCAAAGTTCACTCATCTATTGCAGCGTTTTCAGGTGGGAACTTTTGTACACTTTTGTGGCAGTTGACAAGTCTTCAACTGCCGTGCGTTAATGGTGACTGGGCTTGTCAGTGGGAAATGGCATATTTTTACTCCCTGCTTTCGTGGCCGAGTGGTTAAAGCACTTGGCCGCCATGTGCAGTAGAGCGTGACGCGCTCAGTGGCCTGGGTTCAACTCGGCTCGGGCACGTCCGCCTACCAAAGAATTATTTCTAATGATTCCTATGCACATGATGAACAGGGAGTTAATCTCGGGCAGGTAAGAGGGTTCGACGATGTCCTCTATAAACTGTGACCGTTGCTGATGCCTTGATTAGCAGCGTCAAGATATCAGTCGCGCCGACGTGAGAGCCGAAGCAGACAGATGTGGCTAAGCCCACTGGCTAGGCACTGAAGAAGTGCTGGTCAGGGCTGGCATTGAATAAGTGCCCGTCCGGGCTTAGCCAGACAGTAGGCCACGCCTAGAGATATGAATTGGTATTTCTAAGCGCGCCCCGCGCTTAGAAATACCTGACAAGCTGCTCACACCTACTCAACCCTTCCTCCACCCTACACAACTTGCACATACACCGCACACACCTACCAATTCCCCTCCTCTCCCTGGGCTGGCGCATTGGACCGACATAAAGGTCTCAGCGCTGGGGTCCAGAGTAGGCTGGACCCCTGCCCGCAATAACGAACGAACGAACGAACTCCCTGCAGAATTGAGACCTGTTAACCAATCGCCAAGAAATTTTCGACAGGTGATTACGTAGGCGACCTTTCGTTGCCATATTTGGTGAAGATCCATCCACAGGGGCTTCTGTGCAAATTGGTGAAACATAACTAAATTTTGTTTATTTATACTCCTTTTTCGGAACTTACCTAGAGGTCAGACACATAGACAGATTTTTATGCTTGATGCCTCAGCTGATGCGGACTCACACAAGGGTGTGCCTTTTGGGGGTCTGGTTGATATTGCTCCCCATTTGGGGGTCAAGCCCTCAAAAAACCATTTTGGGCACAGATAGGCATTTTCAAGCCAAAATCGCAAAATATTAACTCTTGTTTGTTGTCAAAACTACTGCTACTGCAACAATTCCAACCGAATTTTGCACAGACATACAGAGCACCAATACTCTGAGTGGTCCCCATGTGCGAACAACAATTCCATGATGAAAAATAAAAAAATCGCCATATCTCAGCAACAGTTTCAACGATTGTCACAAAATATGGCACGGTGACACACATCGGACCTCTTAGCTCAATCAGGCATTAAAATTGATTTTTACCACGCGGCACTATGCTAGCACAGTATATGTTGTTGTCATGTGTCCGTCCGTCCGTCCCTTTGTCACAAGCCGGCACTGTACCAATACCAAAACGGTTAATCATATGATTACGCAAACAACGCCGCACGGTAGCTCAGGGATTCTAGTTTTCTTACTCCAAAGACCTTGACGAAATTCAAACGGGGTTAACCCCAACGGAGGCTCCGAATCGAAGTGGGTAGGTTACAATTGGTGATTTTTAACCAATATCTCGCTATATCTCAAAAATAGCACAAGATAGGGACATAGGTACTGTAGAACGCTAATAGGAACAACCTTTCTTGATCTATTAGTTTTAGATGTTTACTTACTATGCCAAGTTTCCATTTTACAGATTCTCAAGGTCTTGTACAGACCTCTCACTCTGCCACCACACATTTAACTCCTATAGCATACCTTCTGGCAGCATCTCCTTTGTCATTGTTTTACCACATGTATCATTAATATAGCATCCACTAAGCAAGTGACCTTGAAGGTCACTCAAGGTCATCCAAATTGCCTTTAATTGATAGGCCTTATATCACTTACAATTACTGGTCCCAGGTAACAACGATTTTACGGCACCGCGGACTGGCAGTGACGGCGTTCAGCTTCGCTTAATTCTTTCGCTTAATTCTTTGACAAAAAGGTCTGCGACGTGCGATTGGCAACCGACGGGCTGCCGCCACCACCAATAACGAGGACGCTGATGTCATCGCTGATGTCATGCATACCGAGGTGTGTCGCATTATTATGGAGTCGCCGGTTAAGTCGTGCACGCATGACACAGTGCTGAAGTTTCTTGTACCTTGTTGCTGTCGTTTATTACTACGCTGGTCAACATGTCGCTGATATGCAGGGATGGCTCCCAGCGCCACAGAAGCACGCGATGGTGACACCGCGTCTCCAGAGATCATGTCTAGATCCGACTGACATTTTCGGCCAGTGTCCAATAAGGTCATTGAACGGGCTTCAGCCAGTCAGCTCAACACGTATCTGTCCTTGAACAGTTTGCTGCCTCGTCATGAGTTGGCATTCGGACAGAAGCATTTGACCGAAACAGGTTTGTTATGCGTCTGGTCTGACATACTGACGTCGGACCTTACTTGGCATACTAAGCCTCTCAGCGGATTTTTACTACTGTAGGGATTAGAAGTCGCATTCGGTTTCATGAACACTGTTCTCGAGCGGATTTGCTCGTTCTTATCTGATCGAACGCAACAGGTCTCGTATCGTGGTCGCCTATCACCGACGCAGCGCGTACTGTTTGGCGTGCCACAAGGGTCAGTGCTCGGTCCAATGCTGTGTGTGCTTTACACTATGGAGTTGGAGCAGATCGTCGAGCGTGTCACGGCTTACGTCTACATATGTATGACGATGATTGCCAGGTGTACCTCAGCACGTCCGTCGAAGATGTTTCTTATGCAATTAGCAAGTGTGCTGCATGTGTCACGGACATAAACGCCTGGCTGAGTGCGTGCAGACCTCGGCTGAACGCGGCGAAGACGCAGTAGTTGTGGTTCGGATCGAGTCAGCTGTTGGACTAGGTCGACTGCCACGATGTTCTGGTGTGCTTGGCATGCGCGTCGCCTTCTCGGACACCGCTCGCGACCTCGGTGTTGTTATCGGCCACGTCACGGCCGTCTGTCGCTCCGGTTACAACAAGCTTCGCCAGATCTGACCAGTAGTCTGCTGGTTGTCTGTGAATGCCCACTGTGGTCCAATTCCAACGACATGCAGAGACCAACTGGTTCACTGAAATAAAAAAACTGAAATGCACAGTCTGTTTAACGCTTACGCCTAAAGTGACCAGTGGCATGTCAGTACCTCAGGAAATGCACGTGTTAACGAGGGATCACACATTTATACCTGCCACCCCCACACGTTTATCCAACCATCCTGCTTTTACTCCGTAAGGATTCACCAGATGGTGCCGCCTGAGTGAAGTAGCACACATCCGATTACAGCTTACTACTCATTTATCAACCTTGAGAGAATGAAAGACTGAGTTAGCCTATTTGGATGACCTTGTAGCGGATGGTTTACCCACATAAATGGTCACCCATCAGCTACAGGTCAAGCGTGGGACAGGGAAAGTTTGCCAGTCAAAGACCTACGTTCTAACACTGTGCAATGCAACCAACCAACCACTGGGAAACTATGAAGACAGAGAGAAACCAAGTAGGTCTTACTCCAAATCAGCGGCACCTGCAGCTTCTTCCAGCTAAGGAAGTTCTAAAGAAGAGAAGCAGAGACCAAAGCGGGACTCTCAGAGACAGCTGAAGGGGAAACAATGAGGTAGTTGGGAAAATGTCTGGGTCGAAATGAACAAGCGTCCAAAGTAATTTGACAAAAGGCCGCATCGCCGTCTTGTAACGGCAGCGAATGCATTCATCTGCTGCGTACGATAGGCAGGCACATTCGCCAGCGGCGGCAGGCGAACAGTGCAGAGTGCACTCATGTGTAGAGATGTTAGAATGGACCAGCATGTGTCCCCTCAAAAGTGTCCCTTTGGTGGTGGATCTAGAAATTTCTGGATCACACGAGTCCTCCCCCAAATGGCATCTCGATCGGTTCTGCCGTTTTTACACAGCTCACCCGTTTGCCCAATGCATACACACACACTGACAGACAGAACTATGCTACTTGCGACATTTGTAGCAATAGGCCACATCTATGCACTGTGTGCAGATGATGCTGATTTAAAACTGAGTTAAAACCTATTCCACTTCAGGCAAAAAGTTCTTTCACTTGGAATAACTCCTTTCCATTCTGAAAGGAGTAACCTATAAAACTAAGGCTGTTCAACTGCAAACCTGAGCAAAAATGTGTCCTGGCTAAGGTTTACATTGACAGGATGCGTATAATGGCATTCTGAATAATGTTCTGTCTTATCCAGGCAGAACAAGAACGATTGAGAGAAACATTGAAGGCACAGGAAGAAGCCATCCGTGAAGCTATTACGAAAGAGAAAAAGGACAAAGAATCCAGCAAGGAAAGGTTCGTATTGCACAATGAACAAGATGTCACCCTAACGGGACGTAACACGACTGGCCTGCCGTGCAGTGTTGGCCACCCAACCGTCCACGTGCCCGGCGGCCGGCCGGCCGGCCTGCCCGCCGGTATCGTTACAGACGACGACGACAGACGACAGCCAGCAAAATTTAATACTGGCCCATTAGGCAGGCCAGTAATAAATTCACTCTGCAATAGTCCGTGCAGTGATAATGCAGATTATTGTAGCAGTTATTCTGCTGTGTGTAAATTTAAACCAGTCACAACAACAGGGCTAGATACAACACTGTGGTTCAAGAAAACCCCCCTCATTATTCGCCTCAAATCTGTTTGAGGAGAATATTACAGACACTCTAAGGGCCAAAAGAACGGCCTTCACGCGTTCAGCTATAACTCCACCGAATGTGAACCGATTTGGATGAAATTTGGACCATTGGTTGTCACTAGGTGACAGACTGGCAGACCATGCGCGTCTGTCGGTAACAATACGCGGAGCACACAGCGGAGAAGCCAAATTCTGTTATTGTCTATGGCTACAGCAAGTATTTATTGGAGCAGTTGACTCGACAGATCAGACCAACTTCAACAATTAGCAGCTATATTCAGCTGTAAGATTAGACGGGTTGCAGTGTATCTGGATACACACTGCAATATAGGCTCGAAGAGAGTGTTTCCCGCCGGTGTACCCATTAGGACGACTGTGCTGTAACAGTGTGAGCCAAATGTTGGGGGCTGGCCCGGGCAGATTTTAGGCGCAATCCGCGCAGTAGCAACAGCTTGAGAGGGAGCCAAAATTTTGTTTGTTTTTTTTGTTCGGTAAATAATGCACGATTTCACCTATTTCCCGTCTGACAAATTTTACGAAATTTGAATACGACAACGTTAATTGGTGTCACCATGTAAACTTTCGGAACAGAATTTTGAAAATTTCGCCATAAGGATCGTTTTTTCCGAAAAAAACAAAAATTGCTTTTAAAAATTTGCAAGTCTTGCGACTTCAGGCCATCATAATTCCGCAATGATTACAGATCGCCGTCAATTCACTTTCAAGTGGTATTTCTACGGGATGTCGAGTTTCCATTTTTTGGTCGACTACTCCCGAGTCGACCTAATAAAGTCGGTGTCTAATGTCCTTCCGTCCGTCCACAAAAAGTTTCTTTGATTTCAATGAAATTTGGTATGTAGGTACAGGTCGATGAGTGATGCATGGCGGTATGCAGTATGACCCGATCCAAGGTCAAGGTCACGAGCCCTTGAAAGTAGGAAATTCGGCCATTTTCAAAGACTATTTCCTCCCCCATTTATAATGGGGGCTGGCAAATGACCACGGATTCTTAAATTAGGGCACGATACCTAAAGCTTTTCGTCGCCAAATTTTTGTTTTTTGTCCTAGTTTTTGTGTCACGTGACTTTGTAGTTGGTAGTAAGTAGGAGTCGACCATCAGTCTCGTACGGGGCTAACTTATTAAAGTTAGAATCAATTCAAAGTTTTTCCCCGGGGCTGTACGCTGTGCACAAGAAATGTCCAGTGTCTGATATTGTGTATTAAAACCAATAGTATGCTGCAGTGCTGGTGCAGCCTAGCGAGTGATATATTGAAGAGAAGCAGACTGAATTGGAAACTGAAAATAAGTTACACGGCAGATAATGCTGGCATCACTCAGTCGCAGGCACATGACACTAGGTATCGTCGAATGCAGGAACTAAACAGCGTGTGCATCAGTAAATAAGTAAACAGTTGTGTCACCTGTCGAGTACCCTGGTGGAAAACACTTTCTTCGAGCCTATATTGCAGTGTCTCCGCTCTCCAAATACACTGCAACCCGTCTAATTCTTTGTTTGAAGTTTCATCAAAATCGGTTAAGTGGTTTCTGAGGTGTGGGGATCAAAATTTACCTGATCTATTCCTTTGGCCATTGACTTATACAACAGTTTGTCCTACTGTACTAGCTGTGATAATAAGCATTGCATCTTAGCGTGGCAACACTACACAAAATGTAGTTAAACATAGTGGCAATAAAATGGATTTCTTTTCAAGGCAGCATTCTAATGTTCTAATGTTGATCGTGTATTTGTGGCATAAATATTTATGCAGGTATCGTTCAAAGACACCACCACCACCACCAAAGCGCAAAAGTCGTTTCCAGAGTCGTTCACGTTCAGGAAGTCCAGCACCTGCACAAGCGACTAAGGCTGAGGTGATACCAGACGTTGTTAAGAGCTGTGATTTGAGTGGCAGTGAGACAACTCAGAAGAATCCTCTCAGGTAAACTGTTCATTGCTTTTTATTTAACCCTTTCAATGCTTATTGAAGTACAGCACCATGAAATCACCATCCCTCCGTACTTTCCATGACGCAGTGCCAGGAAACAAAACCTGCTGCTAGAGGCATATATGTATGTATATGTATATGTATATATA
>Ga0209780_1002685_pt1 | contig 12800 bp, 8 predicted proteins | sample WorMetexBAHAMAS2_FD_187384 | JGI IMG/M metagenome (GOLD analysis project Ga0209780, IMG submission 187384) | Marine gutless worms symbiont microbial communities from Max Planck institute for Marine Microbiology, Germany - Inanidrilus exumae... | ecosystem: Host-associated > Annelida > Digestive... | reverse complement strand
TTATTATTATTATTATTATTACAGGATACAAACTGACACTGTGTTGCGAAGTGACAAGTGCTCGCACGTTGCGCTGATACCGGAAGTACAAAACTACGCGCATGTCTCGTCGAGTTCTCGACGTCGGTTGTCAACTGCGACACATCGCTGACAACATCGACGTTGACGTCCGCCATCTTGCTGCTTCCGGTCCACCGTCGTCGTGTTCTTCTGGCGTTCCGCGTCAGTGCGACAGCAAACTGTCTCTTGACTGTATCAGCGAAGCCGTCCGGCGTGTAACCGATACACTTGTCAACTTTAGTTGGCGTAGCGATGGTTCAACGGGACACGGTTCAACCGTAAGGTTGGAGCCATAGATTCAGCGTATAGCAGTGGCGTAACTGAGGGGGCATAGAAGGGGGGCAGTTGCCCCCGGGCACAGCAGGCGATGGGCGTAAAACAGTCTAACCAAAAGTGGTCGTGCGACTTTAGTGAGATCTTTCTAGTTAGCTTTCGTTTTCACTTTCATGTTGAAACGTGTTCACGCGCAATCGGTATAGTCTACTCCGAAGTCATTAACGCATGCATGTGCAGTCGTTCACGAGAGGTTTTTGGCTCAAACTGTATATTTCTGCTAAGCTTATTGTGCATTTTTGCGTATTTATTAAATGTTTTTGTTACCTATATTTTTACGTGTGTATAATCAAGTTTGTAGACGTACAACTGGTATATAGACCCCGGATATTTATAGTGTCACATACAGGCCTATATTATTTTATTGCTATAGGCCTAATTTGTTTCTATATAGAATGAAATGCGCACGTTCGATGTTCGGATGGCGTAGTGTTACATTGTTTTACATCGGTGACAACCGTAAACACCGTACTAATATAGTGAAATTTTACGTCAACAATTATACAAAGCGAGTGTTTATTGATTTGGCCCACTGCTGCTCATACACTCCCGAATGCATCGCATCTTTTTACTTTTATTATACAGACATACAGAAATACATTATAACTACACTATTTCACTACATCGTGCAGTCAAAGTTTTGCACAGTTCAACATGTAATTAGGCGCAATGTAGACAGCAGACTTCGCCCCAGGGCGCAATTTGCTGCCATTGTATATAATGACCAGGATCTATTTTGAGCGTGGAATCCAACCAAAATGTGGAGTCGAAGACGAAAAATGTGGAGTCCAAAATAGCATTTTATTTCAAGAAAGCAGTTATTTAGAGCCTTAACTCATCGCATCTCATTCAATACAATCTTCACTCATCGTTCTTCTAATCTAGCTGCTATTACATAGTAGGCCTACTACGCTATAAGTTAAATCGCTAATTGGAGTCAGTAAGAACTAAGAATTTCGATATAATCTGCACGCTTTAACTTATTTATTAAAATTATCACTGCAGAATCAATGCAGTCGGAAACTGGATGGCTGTATTTTGTGGCTCGAAGCGCTCGGCTATCTGTGCACAAGCTGTTTACTTCCTGCATTCGAAGAGGCCTAGTGTCACGTGACTCAATAGTCGATGGTGATCGGCTGCCTGCAACTGAGTGATGTCAGCGTTATCTGCCGTGTTGTCAACCCGCATCCGACGTGTCTGAATTATTCGGGAGTACGGACTGTACTGGCCACTGGAATGACTTTGAATTGATTACAACGGTAAAAATGAAACTAGAAATCCCGTAGAGTAGACGGTTATTTTGTTAGTGAATTTCCGGCGATCTGTAATCATTGCAGAGTTTAGCCTATATATGGCGGCCTGAAGTCTTTCTTTCTTTATTGCGGGTAGTGGTCCAGCACTCCAGCCTACTTTTGAGTTTTGAACCTCAGCGCTGCGACCGTGTAATGTTGCAGTGCGCTCGCCCAGAGAGGAGGAGATTCGTAGGTGTGTGCGGATGTGAACGTGAGTGCGGAGAAGGCGGGGTTAGTAGGAGGTGAACAGCTTGTCGGGTATTTCTAGCGCGCCCCCTCTAGACGTGGCCTACTGTCTGGCTTAGCCGTGACAGGCGCTGTGTGTTGCGCAAGCCAGTGGACAGCCAAGTCTATATTTACTTCAGCTCACGCCGGCGCGGCTAACAACGTTGATGCTGCTGAAAGAGTCGGTAGTCAACAGTCAAGCGAGAGTTCTAGCATTTAAAAAGGCGCAGAAAATACTGCCATGATTGGTAAAATGTTTAATAAACAATGCGTGATTACAGCTACTAATTTATCTTGTAAAAAAACTACTTGTTCGGAAAATGCCACAGAAAACTAGTAAAACTGCTTCAGATACCTTGAAGCAGTAAGAGTGTACCACGATAGCCATGAGCCATATGCTGTTGTCAAAGTAAACTAGAACTAATCGATTGACGGTACTGACCAATCGACTAAAATTGGCAACAGTTCTGGAATGTGACGAAAAGCAGACCATAATATCAAAGAAAGCATACAACTTTATAAGAAAAATACACGTGCATAAAATGTGCAAGAATCGACGGAGACTGCAAATTAGCAAACTGGCTAATTAAAAACTGAATGCTGAACACTGCTCATACCAAAAACAAGTTCTCCTAAGTTGTCAGCAAAGTCATACAATTTACAAGTAAAATTACTCTCCTAGCTTCTGTATAACTTTCATGCTGCCTATAGGCTCGCTGAGGCCTCCACATAAAAACATAAGCCAGCAAGCTCAGAACAGATAACCGTGGCCCGCCTACTAACAGGTCGCGCCCACATTCGTTACTGTTGTACTACAGGAATGTGTACATAGCATTGCCAACAAAATCTCAGAAAGTGCTCTGGGTCAATGCATGCTGAGCGACTGCTATAGAGTATACGTGTACCAAGCTTGGTGTTGATAGCTCAAACCGTTTTCCTTTTAGAGCGCAGACATACATATAAACAGACAGACAAACAAACAGACAGACGCATCCGAACGCCCTACCCACTCCGGCGGCTATCATCAAGGCTGGACCTGCGTGGGTAAATATTATTAACATAACATCCACAGATTAAGATCAACTGGAACGAAAAATTATTGCTTTTCATAAACACTAACATTTATTCAGTAGAATAAAAGCACAAATAATATTTTCCGAATGTTCACATGATATGTCTACAAATATAACAACAATAGCATCAACATTCAATTTATGGCCATTGTAAGAGTCTGGTCAACCTGTAGTATCTGACAACCCCAGTTAAGAACTGGAGAACTTAGTTGGAGCAAAGTTTGATGACACGTTTAACCTTTTCGACATAACAAACACATCAAAGGTAACTAGCTTAGATTATAGACAAGAGCACAGCAAGTGCCGGGATAAAGGACCGTGGCTAGAATGCAGACTTGGATTTAAAACCGTAAATAAGTAACAGTCACTTGAAGATTTCAAACACCGCACCTCTTAGCATGGTATGATCCAGACAACGTTTAACACAGATTAGTAACTCTTGCACTGAAAATAGACTCGATCCATTTAGTCAAAATACACCAACAAAAGACATAAACAATAACTTCCATCAGTGAAGAGGACTGACGGATATCCACACATGCCGATCCTACGTCCAGTCCTACATTGCAACGGTAAGGTTTACATCGGCCGCCCGCTGGCCGACTCGTCCGATTTTGGGCTTCTGAGGGAGCAAAGTTCACAAAAATTTGTGCTTCTCTGTCTTGGACGCCGATGAACCGCCGTGCAAAATTTGACGCCGCTAGCTTTATCCTTTGCAGAGAAATCCGTATTGGTAAAAACACAAAAAACAGTAAACGATATACCCACACCTTGCCTATCGGCATGTGTGGATAGCAACCCATAACATAAACAAAACCTTTACTACAATGCACTAAAATGGCATCATATGCAAATGACAATCACATGAGATGTCAACATATGCAAACATATAAAAACATTGCAACAACTGTTTATAATTGATAAATTAACAGCTTTAATAAAATGCTAACACAGTCTAGAACAAGTTTTAATAAAATGCTAACACAGTGTAGTACAAACCATTAAAACCAAAGTAAAACTGATATAGAACGTTGTGGTTGGTTGGTTGATTAGAATCTGACGGTGCTTGTAACACAACCTATAGGCAAGAAGCTGCAATTCAACCATCTACCAAGACTGTATGTGACTGCTGCAATATACATAAACACAGCGTAAATAAAGACAACATAACGAAAGATTAATTACACAATGTAAACAAATTTACAGTCTTACTTACAAAATACGACTCACTTAAATCTAAGGATAAATGGCCGTGTAGTGTTTAACAGAAGTAAGTGGCTAATAACTTGATTTCCTACCACACTGTGCAGACTTATGATAAATTAGCCCCATGCAGGACTGACGGTCGACTCTTCGCAACTAACGTTTCTGCCAAGTTCAAAGTCACGTGACACAAAACTAAGACAAATATCAAAAATCCGGCCGGATCACATTTAGAAAAAGCAGAAGATGTGTGATCTTGACCTTTGACCTCCAACATCTAACCAGGTCACCAGTGGCAGCTAGTGGTTATTCCCTGTAAGTTTCATCAGGCCAGGTTTGGTTGCCTCTTACAACCTCCGGACTTGAACTGAAATGGGCCTATACTCAAAGAAGTAAATAAGTAAGGAACTGAGAAAGAAAGAAAGTAAGTAAGTGAGCAAACGATTTATATAGCGCCAGAATAAACAAACTAATCAGAATGCATTACAGCCTCGTAGCCTGTACGGAGATGTGAACCAATTCTATGCCTTCAAGTAAACTATAAGAAAGGCATTCTTCCATTGAGCTATTATCAACCGGGAGAAACCAACCTGCAACGCTCGTCCTTTCGTCTCTATTGGTAGAAAGTAAACGGATGCAGCGCATGCAATACACAGACATGCATAGACAGATAATGCCAGGTGTGGCGAATATGTCATCATCACCTGACAAACAGCGTAACAAAAGAGTCAATAAAAACCACTGTCAACAGTAACATCTCTTAATGACAATAATAATAATAATGGTAGCAAGGCAATCGTAGACAGCAACTTCACCTCTGGTGGCGCCACCTGGCCAACTCAACAATATATAACGTCGATTTTAATTGCGCGCCACTGGCGCCATCACGTAAAAACATGACGTCATTGTTATCTACACTGGAACAGTTTTAGTGCTGTCTTGATCACATTGACTGTCTTAAACCTATGCAGCCAGTCCAGCAATTCATTCCAGGTCCTTGAAGCCGCGAAATATCAATATTCACCGCAACAGTGTATCGCATAATATTGGCCCAAATAAAAAAGGTAAAGGCTTCCCATACTCGTTACCAAGCGTTGGGCCCAGAGCTGATCCCGGTGTACAGGCAGTCAGCCCGCAGGTGACTATAAGTCATCCACCCGGCGGTAGGCTGCCATTACTTACCGCCAGGCCTGCGGTTACTTTCACAGCTACAAAGCATCACCGCTCGTTGGCCGGTACCAGGTTATGCTGCTTGGTGACAGAGGCACATAGGTGTGAACAACTTGCCCAAGGTTGTTATGCAGCTTTGCCCCTAGTAGGATTTGAACCCAAGACCTGTTTATCGCAAGTCCAACGCTCCACCCGTTGCGCCACCTTGGTCCAAATAGGCTGATGCATTAATAATCACACCCAATTCTGCGCTGAACACAGTCTAACTGCCAGTATGTTGAAATTTGTAATTCACTTTCTGCGCTTTAATGACGAGTGTGTATAGACTACTAGCACAGACCTGGGCTATAAATGGCGTCAAGATGGCACCAACACGAGCCATACCGCTGCAGGTACCCAGACCCACTGATCTCAACGTTGTCGGCAACACCTACACATCAACGTGTCTCTAAATACAGTTTATTTGTTCATCTGAGTATTTCAGTTTATCGACTGGTTGATCAAATTAAGGTGTCACGTCCCACCCGACACAAAATAGGTCACTTCAAAGACGTCATTCCCAGCCGATCTCTCGGCTAAGAACTAAAAAACTAAATCTAACACAACAAAAACAAACATGCATCTGTAAGAAAATATACAACAAGGCAATCGTAGATATCAGACTTCACCCATAGTATGCAATCCCACCCCCACCCCCTTCGCGGCCGATAATAGACTCGTCCAACGCTTGCAATCAAGCATCTGTCCCTGCCGTGTGCCGCTGCATGGACCAGTTCAATTAACAATTATTAGGGGTAGTAGGCTTGTCGGGCACATATTTTCCCAAAATTGCCCCTACCCTTTTGGATATCGCCACCCAGACGTCATACTCTGTTCCTTGGGCCAAGCCCACTCATCATTCCAAACGGCATCTCGATCGGTTCAGCCGTTTTTGTATGGGTCCCAAATGCTATGCTGTACAATGCATGGTCAATAAAAAACCCTCAAAATCGCTCCTACGCCTTGGAATATCGTCACCTCGCCAGAGGAGGACCGAGCCACTGCTTATGAACTTGGTAAAAATCGCACACGTGGTTCCGGAGATAACCTTGCCGACAGACAGACACACACACAGACATGCTCATTATAATACTTTGCAACCACTCCAGCGGGTGAAGTAACAATATAAAATAAACCACACTAAAAATAAAGGCAGGTTGGTCGCCTTTCACGATGTCCAGCCTGGAAACAGAACGGACCTATTCTCAACAAAGCAGTCAGGTAAGGAAGGTAATATATAGGATAGTAAATAAGTAAGAAAGAAAGTAAGGAAGAAAGTTAAATTAGCAAACAAGCAATTTTTATATCGAAAAAAAAAAATCAACAAACAAATCAGGGCACATTACAGCCCCAGAGCCCTTACAGGGCTATAACAACAGGACAATAATAGCATATTTTAACATATGTGTCATTTATGAATTTTCTCACAAAAAAATATACATCAGATACCTACTACCATCCAGTGCATACTACTGCATCTAGAGCATTAGGGGTTCTTGATGATAACTGCGCTGTATAAATCTGTTTACTTACTTACTTACATACTTACACTTGCTCGCAGGTCTGATCATAAACCCACAGTGGTCGAACTAAAAAAAAGTACTGGGGGACGACACCAGGGCACCGAAAGCACCAAGACTTCGACACCATGCACGGCGTGTATCACATGGGGGTCCACAACCGCAGTGGGGGGGGGAAGAGAATCCCCCCGTCCACCGGTAATTCGAGCACGGCCAACCCACTCTGCCCCGATGTCGATCCACGCCAACAGCCACAGACTAACCTCGGCCGTATATATGTAGGTGACGTTGAAAACACCCGAGATGAAGGATCGAACGCCGAACAGAGTGATGGTAAGATAGACAGTGTGGCTGTTGCAGATCTGAGCGAGGAAGCAGAACACGCCGGCACCGAGAAAGTCGAGACCTAGCGTCCACTTTCGGCCGAGATTGTCAATGATAAGCAAGGTCAACGGTATTGCTAAAGTGTAACACAATACAGTTCAGTAACGCCCACCACAGGCGATTTGCGACCAGTATCTCGCTATATCTCAGAAAAGGTGCAAGGCAGGGACATAGTTAGTATGGAACGCTAATAGGAACTTGTATATGCTCTATCAAATGGTGCTATTTCCAGTGACCTAACTACCCCAAACCACCCCATTTTCGACATTTTGTATCGCCTTTCATATCTTCATAATGAGTGGAGATAGGGACTTCAAATTTTGTAGGTAGGCTGAACGTAGCAAGTGCTAGCCCATGTATGGCAAACTATCCCTGAAAAGGGCGTGGTTAGGTCACGTGAACCATTTAAATTTTGGTGGGCAACAACAATATCTCTGGAACGGCTGATCATCTCAGGTGCTGTCAACTTAGATGGACGGTAAGTGTGGTAAACTGGTGACCGTCATCAGTCACCAGTTTATCACACTGACCATCGACATCTGTGTACAGCACGGTGGGCTCGAGGCACTCCGTCGCGCGGGTCTGTCAGCGGTAGCAGACACTTGTTAATTCTAGTCATAAAATTTCTAAACATAGACTAGAAGTGGCATTCATACAGTGGTTGATCTATGTGCTGATGGCAGCAGACTAGTTCCTCCCCCTGCTGGCAATTGTAATATTGGGCACGTCATTTTAGTTTATTCTTGTTTGAGTTTCTCATATTTGTATTCCAGTTTCTGTAAGTTTTTGTTGTTATCATTTAAGTATTCATACGGTACCAGTATGTAAATTCTTCCTAGTTTTATTCTAAGTATCAGCTTTTTTGATGAAAGCAATAACTTAAGCATAACTAAGCTTCTGTTACTGGAATATCATTGTATCATTGTGTCAAAGCTCTAAAGGTAACTACAAGGAATGGGATCAAAAGCCGGGAAACAGAATGCAAACTTACCAGTAACAGATTTCGCTAAATGCCAAACATTTTGTTACTGGTGATGCTCGCCGGCGTCTGTTGTCGTCTGTAACACTCCATGGCGGGCCAGTACCGTTTCGTCCCATTAGTGCAACGTGACTTGTTTACCTAAGATTACCCAAATTTAGTGGCTCAAGATATGTTCAGTTAGCATCACTGTATGTGCATACTATCAGTGATGTAATTTCTTCAATTTATCTATGCCAGCTGTTCTGGCCGCAGTTATGTAGGGTAAATTAATGTAAACATTTTGCAGCACTAAACAGTCAGATCGCCAAGATGGCGTTGGCAATAAGCTTTTCTTAAACCCATCAATTCAATTTTGTTTAAATAACGTGACAAATCTTCACCAGTTACTTCAAGTTCGACAACTTGCAACACAACATAGAGATCATATATTATTGTGATGTCACTTCATCCAACCTATTAACTTAGCACTATGTAACTTGGCCCTTATTGGACTGATCAGTCAAATAAACATGTCTTTTACAATGCCACGTTCCTTTCCCTGCAGCCAGTTTTGCAAAATCTATTAATAAAAAGGACTTGCAAAGAAAAAAACAATTAATTAGTTGTTCATCAACAACCAGACTCTGATTGGCTAATGAGACTCCGCCTACATCAGGAGAGTTTTCGATGAACATCAATGGCTTACTTTTGACGGCAGAGACAACCAATCATAAACAAGTCTGTCGGTCCTACTTAATGTCAGGCCGAAATGTACACTGACCGAGTCGCATGCTGCCCCCTGGTGAATCACAGTGAGTATGCTGACAGGACAGACACACGGACAGACGGACGCCAGACCATTACATTATGCTTTCCCCTATCGACGCAGCCAGCATAAAAATGCACCCTTCGGTTGTTCAGCAGAACCCGGCCAACCAACTAAAAAAAGAGTTCAACTGACCCGCAAACTCGCCAAATGTTGACACTATCATGCTAACGTAAGCTTCTGTGTCCAACGGTTGACAATAACAGTCATCAGACTGGCGCTCTTTCTTTCCTAAAAAAATAAGTTAATGTACAAGAACATGCAGCAGTTAAAAACGCTCATAAATAGATTTTCACTGAAGCATGCTGTCTGCAAATTAGTACGTATTTAACTTACTTTAAAGCAGGAAGAAATCACGTGTTTTCACATCTATCCATACCTATATGTATATCTATCGCTGTCTATTTAAGTTTTAGTTACCTAAATTTCTCCAAAATAGAGAGTAAAACATTAAAAACCTACCAATCTCTATTTTAACACCGTTTTCTTTTGGAGCTAAGTGGTAGAGAATATTTGCTTCTAGCCAAGATGTCCTTTCTCTCACTCAGTAATGTCAAAGTCTGTGAGCTGTTCATGGAATATCGCGGTAACAAAATCTGTCTGGACAAACTAATGGATGAACACGGCAGAGAGACAGTCCGAAAACATAAAGTCTTCGCCAATACTCTTGGGTAGCCAAGGCATAACAAGAGCTCATCAGAAGATGAGATAGCGAACGTGAACGTTTTACGACGACATCGTACATGTAGAGGCCAGAGCCTATGCCCATTAAACTGAGTTCCTAATTTCTACTATAACTAAGCGTCAATGGTAATCTATGCAGTGCACCCAATCATCTATGCACATACGCCCATCAAACCGAGTTATCAGAGTTTGCTTTGCCTAAATAATCGCTGAATAATTGTGCAGATGGTATTAATATGGTCATAAACTATCAAAAGTAGATTCTGAAACCGAGGTAAACCTAACAATTGTGTTACGACGACATCGTACACGAATTCAGTAAAATAATGCAAAATAAGGGCCATTTCGCCGTTTAAGGTCATTCAAGGTCACCGATTTTGGTACCAATCAAAAGCTCATATGCGACTTCCTATTAGTAATTAATGCTTACCACCTATCTTGCACCGTTTTGGAGTTATAGCATTCCAAATGTCAAACATCGCTACATTTTGCTACCCCTCTTGCGTTTAAATCCCCCAACGGAAAGGTTACCCGGGGAGGATCGCCATAAATTTTAACTGAATGTCAATGGATGGCCAAGGTACCAAACGGTGAAGAAAAATTGTGGAAACTTTCAACCGGCTGAGTAGGGTGCACCAACGTTACAGACGACAGACGGACGGGCGACAGCATATATTGAACGAGAACGTGAGTTAGCGTTCACTAAAAAATTATACGACAAACTACGATTTCTTAGTCTACCTGTACACACGCCGCCTCGTTCTAGTATCTCCGACTGTGACAAAACAATGCCGTAGTACACGCAGGCAACGGTGAACCACAGCAGCCACAGCAGAAGAATTGTCCGACGAAAGTCCGCAACAAACAAGTCTCTATACCGGCCTCTTGGCTCCTAAGTAAGTAACAGCAAAAATATTTCAACCGTGTATAAAATCCTTTAAAAATATTCAAACAACTGCCACGGTCATTTCAATGGTCATTTCCCATGTTAGCTGGTTCCCCCTTGGCATTGTGATTTTTGTTAAACCAAACATAATAATAATTATATAAAATTACTCTGATACAACCAAATCAGCATACTGTTTATCGATGTTCGGCTTCACGTCGGAAGCCTTCATCAGGACTGACTTCCATTGGTTGTCAGTATGTAAAAGCTTGTCCCATACGTGGCTCAATTGGTAGCACCCCTCGTCTCGATTCATGTTGTCGGTCTTCCTGATCCATATAGCCTCCCTTGTGAGTCTGCCAGCTTAGTCGGATTCTCGATCAACCACCTTGGCGTTCTCCCAGATGAGGCTAGTGATTATTCCCTGTAAGTTTCATCGAGATTGCTCAAGCTGTAAACTAGCCAGGTTTGGTCGCCTCTTATGACTTCTGGCCTTGAAACGGAATTAGCCTATTCTTAAGGAAGTAAATAAGTAAGGAAATAAGTAAGTAAATAAGCGATTTACACAGTGCTGGAATTAACAAATGCATCACGGTGCATTACAGCCCCGGACTACACACAGGGCGACTGGGAGACAAGGAGGCAATTATGCCAAAAATTCGCTTTTGCAATCCAGAATGAAACCTTCAAGCAGCAGAAGCAGCAGCAGTAACATGTAACATTTGTCACAATGTTGGCAGAACAAACGAAAGAGGAACAGACACAAGAGAACAGTGACTTTATGACAGGCAGACTGAAGTGGCCATTAACCTATGTATAGCAAAAGAACAATGACAACATACAAGGTGATGTGATTGCACGACATGAGTTTATACAAAACAACAGCTGCCTCTGGAACAGTCTGCCGCCTGACGTTACCTCAGCTCCAACGCTGACTGTTTTTTTGGAATCGCCTCAAAACTTTGCTTTTCTCCCGATCATTTCCTAACTAACTGTTTTCCGTTTAGTTCTGTACGCCATGTATTGTAGTGCTTTAACAGTCTTGTACTTAGGCCACTCTAAATAACTCTAATGTAATGTAATGTAACACGCTACAGCATAAAGAGGTATTAAATTAATTTCACACGTTAAAGTAAGCAAATGACTCAGAGACTTCGGCAGATGCAGTGAGCTGGCCGGAAGGTAGAGGTTTGCCACTTGAAGCAGCCATTAGCTTCAAGACGTCCGCAGCTTTCTCGTTTTGCCCAGCAGCCAGAAGATAACGTAGCGACTCAGGTAGTGCCTGCAATGTTACAATCTTTGGCATCAAAAGAAGCATTTTATCCAGAACTCTGTGCAATATGGGTGTGGGCAAAGTCAGGGTTCTATGGAACGGTATTCCAAGATGGGTTCATGGGCACCCGGTACGTAAATCGCAGCGTAGCATAAAACACTCGTCACTCATCAAGACTCTTCAACCTTCTCCATATCAGAAATTAAAATAGTAAAAAAATTAGCCTCGTATGGGGAATGGGGACTGATGGTCAACTAGTGACATTTGTGCCAACTTCAAAGTCACGTGACACAAAAACTAGGCCGAGTATCAAAAATCCGGCCTGAACAAATTTAGATATTGTGCGATAGTTTACGAATCCGTGGTCAGTTGCCAGCTCCCATCGTAAATGGCGGAGATTACTGGTAAAAATGGCCGGATTAGCAAATTTGAAGAGCTTGTGACCTTGACCTTGGATCGAGTCATACTGCATACCGTCATGCATCACACATTAACCTCTACCTACAAGCCAAATTCCATTCAAATCGAAGAAACATTTTGTGGATGGACGGGATGTACGTATGGACAAACACTTGAGATTGGCTTTATTAGGTCGACTCTGTCAAAGAGTCGACCTAAAAAATAGACAGACTTCAACGCCACAGTGTCAACGTAAATGCCATCGCCACCTCGACGGCCTGCTGTGACCTTGACCTTTGACCTTCAGAATCCAATCAGGTCATCAGAAGGGGCTGGTGAATATTCTCCGTCGGTTTTATCAAAATTGTTCGAGGCGTTCATGAGATATCATGGTAATAAACGAATGGACAGACAGACAAACGAATGCAGAGGACGGAGAGCCCATAAACATAATGCCTTTATCGGGTGATGA
>Ga0209780_1002683_pt1 | contig 12801 bp, 6 predicted proteins | sample WorMetexBAHAMAS2_FD_187384 | JGI IMG/M metagenome (GOLD analysis project Ga0209780, IMG submission 187384) | Marine gutless worms symbiont microbial communities from Max Planck institute for Marine Microbiology, Germany - Inanidrilus exumae... | ecosystem: Host-associated > Annelida > Digestive... | reverse complement strand
GCTTCAGCTCAGCCCAGACACAGGTAAGGCACTGCTTCAGATCATCTGTGTCCCGAATCGCTGTCTGATAGACGCGTTCTTGTATCAGCCCCCAGATCCTATAGTCAACTGGATTGAGGTCTGGTGAATTCGCTGGCCAGACAGCTGGTCCAATGAAGTCTGGGGGTTTCATGTCGTAGCAGCTCGATGGTGTCCAGTGCACGGTGTGCAGGTGCGCTGTCCTGCTGGAATATGAAGACGTCCCCTCACATACGCCGAGTATCTGGCAACATCTGCTGCTTCTTTCGATCTGACGAGTTGTTCGGTGAGTTTGTGGGACATTCTCCTGGCTGAGTACAAGATCTTGTACAGTATTTAATGTTCTCTGGAGTACGCACTGAACGTGGTCATCTGCTGCCTGGCTTGCGACATTAATACCATACAAGATCTTGTACTCAGCCAGGAGAATGCCCCGCAAACTCACCAAACAACTCGTCAGATCGAAAGAGAAACTGGAGCGAGTCGTAGCTAGAGACAGTGGATAGAATAATCCACGAGGACCTTCATCTGAAATGCCTAAAGAAACGAATATAGTCTACGCTACAGTAGTATTAGTAACTTTACTGACTTTCAAGTTTCAGCAGATAGTACGAAGCTGGTACTCGGTTCAGGTGACATTTGTATGCACTGCTTTATGAACAATTTATTTAAGAAGCAATCTGCCAAATTTGTTCCAAATCCGTTGAGTTTTACGAAAGTTATGGCGAAACACATTTCGGTGTTTTTTATGCCCCACAGTGTAGATGCCTTAGCCACCCGACATTGTTGGCGAAGGCATTATGTTTTTAGGTTATCCCATTGTGTCCTGTCTGTTTGTCCCATCAGTCTTTGTCGCCACTCATGAATGGCTTGAACAATTTTCATAAAACTGACAGGGAATATTCACTAGCCCCTACTGATGACTTGATTTGACTTGGAGGTCAAAGGACAAGGTCACACCTTGGTTCGAGTATGTGGTTTATTACCTGAATAGGCCTAGTAGTTTTTAATGTTGGATCACTGTAAGTGCTATTTATTTAGCCTTGTGACTCCTGTTTACTCTGTGCATTACTGTGTTATATTGTTCTCTTGATGTAACAAGTTAAATGATGAAGGCAACCACGTCAGTGCCTGGGCATCCGATGTAGTTTGTATTTACGTTGTTTAATTGCTGGTTGCTGCAGCTATGGAACACGAGGATCGAGGCGGCTGCAACCGAGCTCGGGTTTAATGGCTATGACATGCGCGAAGGACTTGCTCGAGTTTGTACCTCTCTTGTTTCATATCAGTCCAGGGTCGTAGCTAACCATCTCTTGGTCAGGGTGCTCACCACATTGCTGGGGGTGCTGGATGATTAAACAGTTTCAGTCAATGTGAGATCGGGAGTTCTTTACTAAATGGTAACCCAGTTCTGGAACTGCCCCCATTTCCGATCGTGTAATCACATGCTTGGAGCCTTGGGCCCCGCCCTTGGCAAGTTGGCAGGCTGTAATTGTGGTACAATGTAGTTTCTAACTACTGTCAATGTCAACTCCAACTTCCTTTCATCGGGCATCATCACCATTATACGACATACGATACCTATTACTACTATTTAGTATTCATAACAAAACAAGTGCTAGCAAGGGGTGCTAACTGGGGGTGCTACGGGCTGTCCTTACTACCGGTGCTGCCCCAGCCACCCGGGGTGCTCAGCACCCCTGCACCCCCGACGCTACGTCCCTGCCTGTGACCTGCGAACTTTCCCTGTCCTACGCTCGACCAGCAGCTGATGAGTGACCACTTAGGTGGGTAAACTGTCCGCTACACGGACACACGGACAGGGGCAAAATGGTTTTACAATCTGTCGCATGCTATATGCTATAGCTATGGGACAGATAATAATTGCGTCACCGTCAATGAAGCCAACGCAACCGCCATGCAGAGCAACGCACGCTAGCCGGAGATAATAGACGTGCATTAGGCGTGCGGTTTTTCTCATATTTTAGTACAGACGGGAGGACGGTGTTGTTGTGTCGTCGAGAATGCAATGACCGCCTTGAGGACAGTAATGGCAGCTTACGCAACTCGACTGATGACCGTATCACCTGCGCGCGTCGATGGCCGTCATCGAAAACGCCATCAACTCGGTTTCAGCGCTTGTAAAAGGCAGGCGCAAGACAAGTTGCTGGCAGGCACTAGACCACCCGCTGAACGATAGCGTGCTAACGCTCTGTTCATCTCTTCCGCCACCTTAACTCACTTATAGGCCGGTGTTAGCTAACTGAAAGTAGAAATATTTTGAGTCTTGATACACTTGAACTAAGACGGCTTCATTTTAATCGCATCGTGTTACAGAAACTGTTTTTAACATTGCTAAGTTGGGATTTGCAGATTTCTATATTTTTTAATCCTGTTACAGTAACCCGGGGTGATCTTTATCGTTTATTTGTTCATTTTGTGTGGAATAATACTAGGAAAAACGTTTTTGCTCATCGTGTTTTTAAACCTTGACATTATTTACCTGCTCACGTTGTTGACTTGAGTAGGCTACGTTAAACCGCTGTGAGAGATCGTTGCACATAGGCTAGTTGATTTCTCTGCTTTTATTACAATACAGTAACCATTACCTCTGTATTTTTAACTATTTCATGTGTGCATTTGTACACACTGTTTCTTTGTTTCATGTATCAGTGGTGTTGTATGTACACGTTTTATTCTGGCAAGTGTCAGTGCCTTCTTTGCTGTCCTGCTTAACCCTTTGCTTTATGTGTCCATGTTTTTACTGTGAATTTCTATGACTGATCGATTGATTGATTGATTGGGCACATTATGCTATGCTGCTGCTACCGCGAGCCTACCACCCGCTGCAACAGATCACGTGATCCGGAATAGACCTGCTGGAGAAGCTTCGCCTCCGTAGTAAAAGTTCCGCCCAGCGTTAAAGCGCCTGGCTAATTAATAGCATACGGTCTGCTTGGTGCCATGGCTCCCAGTAAAGTTCTGAAAATAATCAACCGAGAAGCTGACAAATTACTATTCAAGTCACGTTCAGCGAGAGATTACATTCGAAATTTAGAAGCGGGTGGTGCCCTTCCCATCTTTCTAAAACTTTGAACTCGGCACTTTTGTCACAGACAAATGCGACACATTGCTCGATTTACTGCATACGCTTAGTCTGTCGAAAAGTTTCCCGCACAGTAAACACGTGGCTGAACTATCGTCGAGAGACCTGCGCAACGCTGCGTATCCGTGGAGAATGACGGAAACAGATCGCTTGTCAGCCAGAGAAGCACTCTCTGCAACAGTCACTTTTTCATCGAGATGCCGCCTGCATCCGGGATTATGTTTTACCGATGTTGCTTTCTTTTTTTTAAAATGTTGTCCCTGTCATTCGACAACGGGGGGACGGATCACAATGCGGATCGTTGCGTTAACACAGTCGATGAAAAATTCCTATGGCTTCCAATTTGGTGAACTTTGGTCCAGTAAACACTGAGATCTTGTGGCGCATTTGCATGGGTGGTGACTGCACGTAGGCTAAAATACGCTATGAGCTAGTTTTTAAAGGTCATTCGCTAGGTGGCAGTAGCATAGCCAGTCTTTAGGTAAGGAAGAAATGCACATCGCGTTTGCGCATGCCGGTCGGGCTACACGTTGGGCTTTGCACCGCTTTCTAGTTTATTCGACTACTTGCACAGCTTTTAGCGCGAGACGCTATGCTAGCGTGGTATACGCTGTCGTGGTATGTCCGTCCGTCCGTCTGTCTGTTCGCCACAAGCCGATATTGTACCAAAAAGCCTAAATGTAGCATCACGCAAACAACGCTATACGATAGCCCAGGGAGTCTAGGTTTCTGATGCCGAAGATTTCGGCGAAATTCCAACGGGGTCAGTCCCAACGGGGTGCAAAATAGAGGTGAGGTAGGTTAAAATCGGCGATTTTCGACCAATTTCTAGTTATATGTCAAAAACAATGCAAGAGAGGGACATAGTTACTGTTGAAGGCTAATAAAAATTCGTATGCATTCTATCGAATGGCGCTATTTCCGTTGACCTTGTATGACCCATAACAGTCCATTTCCGTCCCAAGTCGGCACTGTAAGTGAACGGCTGAGCAGATTGAGCTCGTTTTGGGCACAGAGGCTTCCGTCGGCTTATCCTACATTGCGTTGGACGGGAATTCGGGTACCTCCAGAAAGGTACTTCCCGCTACAACTTTCACCCAAACTTTGGACTTCAAAAATTTCGCAACTGCATCGGCACAGGTACTGCCAACATACGTCGACGGTCAGTGTGGTAAACCGGTGACGGTCTCGGTCACCAGTTTATCACACTGACCGTCGACATCTCTGTACAACACGGTGGGCGTGAGGTACCGCGTCGCGCGGGTCCGTCAGCGGCAGCGGAGACTTGTGTACAATAGGCGCAACTATCGTGCAACGAGCATGCGATGCTCCGTGTCACATTCGTGTAACGCTGAAGTGAGTCATCAGTGTTATAAACAAATTTCGACGACGACCAACGTTGTTGATGACACCGCGTATCCATCCGCCAGCTCACCGTCACTGGAGTAGGCGATCGTGGCAGAGGGACACAAATTTTCGGCGGTAAGGTGTCTGAGCTGCAGAATTTTTCAACCGGTTAAAAACGCAATTTTTACTTACATTTGGCGCCCTCGTTTGGGGTGATTTCATCGGAATTTCAAAAAGGCGCCAGAAAAAAGCATTCTCTGGGCTATTGTACAATGTTGTTTGCGTGATCCTGCGTTTAGCCCATTGGTATAATACCGCCTTGTGTCGGACGGACGGATGAACAGACGGACAGACGGACATAGAGCCACAGCATTACATTACATTAACATAGAAGTTATTTATAGTGGCCTGCCCAAGTGTGAAATGTCAAACCGCTATGAACGATGTTTGCAGAAACTGTTACGAGGGAATGATCGCGTGAAGAGATCGGTAGGTAAAGAGGCACTATATACCGCGCTAGCAAAGCGTCGCGCGGATAAAGAACGAAAGCTATAAATAAACGACACAGAACGAATAAAAAACTTTCGAAAAAAGTTCTACGACAGGTGTCCCATTCTGTATGCGTTGTTTCTTCGGCCATGCGCCACTGTATGCAGCCGTACTTTACGACCAGCCTACACTCTTGATAAACTGATCTTTAGAAATCGCACAGTAAGAAGCGGCCAATGATTTATAACCGGATCCGGTAATAATTGCAAGTCGGATGTCAAATGTCGTCTCCATACGCTGCGGCTTTTACCGCGTGACGTGTGTGCATAGCGCGAGGTATGTTGTTGTGACATTGCTGTCTGACTCAATCGTGCATTGCGTCAATAAATCGACACTAAATTGTAGCATAGGGACTCTAATATTCGCAGAAGAAACATAGATAATTTAATGTGATCCCACTGAGATGGAGCGCTAAATAAAAGAATGTATGAACAGTTGCAATTTTGCACAAAGATGCGCATAAATCCAGTAAGATGGGTACAAACGTTAGCGTGGAACATTCCTTGGGGACTTAATACGAATACGTTACACCTCGACCATTTCAAACGTCTTAAGGGACCCAAGGCTCAAACCTTATTTTGTAAATTATATGGCACTCTTCCTATCTCTGAATTGAAACCAGTGAACTTGGGTACCTCAAAGTCCATACAGAAATTGAAATTTGTAACACAACAATGTACATGTTCTGTAATTCAGTCTAGATCGGTCTAGATCGACGATGTCGCTGTTAGATCGTTCATACATAAGGTGTCTCCCTAACGGGACGTAACCGTACTGGCCCGCCGTGCAGTGTTGCCGTGGAGCTATAATGGAGCTATAATTAGACTGCAGGCGGCATGACGTCATCGCCTGCATGGTTAAAGCCGCCTGCAGGCCCGCCGTGGAGTGTTACAGACGACAGACGACGACGACAGACACCAGCGACCGTTACTAGTCTGGCCCCCTACACTATGTGTAGGCGGGCCAGTAATTTAACAAACTACGTCTATTTTTAGCATTCAGCGAAGATTTTTTCCGCTGTAGCCTGTTTCTGCTGCCGGCAGCGAAGTGTTGGTTGCTTCACTGGACAGGCAATTTCGTTGACTTCACAGACCTCAGCGCTGGCAGTCTGGACTCTGGACAGCGCCATGGCCCACTGTGTATTCTGGAAATCTATTTATTTTCGGGTCAAAAGGTCAAATGTCAAGGTCACGAGGCACAATAACAGCATTGTCATGGCGCTGTTGTGGATGCTGGCTTCTTCCAGCTGTGTCGTTGGCGACCGGCTACAGCGACTGGTCTGCTCTTGCTGTGCGTCGTTCATCAACATTGCCGCAGATCAACCTCATACGTTATCTCAGAGCGACCTCGATTAATCGAACCCGACGGAGAAACGGTACTGTTTACGGTGCTGCCGTGACATAAACATTCCGAAAGTTCACACCCGGTTCATCTGATGAACGACGGCTCAGCGCCAGGCGTGACCGGACTGCCATCGACCCGCATACCAAGCAAACCGACCTTGGGCTGTCAGTCCGCCCAGGGGATGCTACCGTCCTCGCTAACCATCGCCATTTATTATTGTTACTCAGCCCGAAAAGGAAGTAGAGATGAGCAACTCTCGGGAATTCCCGCGGGTTCCGTGGCTCCCTTGCGATTCTCATCAGAATAGGTATATTATTCTGTCACAAAGGAATAAGAAAGTAAATCGGGGGTGATTTTTAGGAATAGGAAGGAATGGGGGCGTTATTGCTCCTGACCTTTCCAGTGTAATAATCTCCGTTCGAGTCAGCTTTTTGCTGATATATTTAAGCACTTTTTACGATTCGTGCGTAAAATTGTCGTAATTAGTACGTGCAATACATTTCCCGAGGTACCAGGGTTAATATGGTTTCAAAGAGCAAAGTGACCTTTAAGGTCATTCAAAGTCATTACGATACGAGACGATATATTCGCATGCGCTCAAAAGCTGACAAGGAGTCAGCTTAGTCTAACGTGCGGTACCAAAAACGAAAAAAATGTAGAAAACATAGGCAGTCGTATTGACATGCAGACCAACGCCGGCAACGGCCTCAGGTAGCACAGTGGCGTATTGGTATGCGGAATACGGAACATGGTCACTAGCAACCGTGCAATAGCGACGTTTTCGTAACCGTGTGACCTTTGACCTTTTGACCTCTGGGTCGATGCATGCCAAGCGACTGCTATAGAGTATACGTGTACCAAGTTTGGTGTTGATAGCTCGATCGGTTTTCATTTTAGAGCGCGGACAAACAGACAGACAGACGCGACTGAACGCCCTACCCACGCCGGCATCGCTGCCGCGCGTGGGTAATAAAGAAAAACTACAGAAAAACAAAAACGGGTTTCTCAGAAGAAACGATCCAGGTAATAGTCCTTGGAAGCAGTCCGGAGTCATCGGTATTGACGTCATTTGATAAGCCACTTACGATTTCATATTAGTCTTCTGTTGTAACTGTGTCTCTACCTTATACCGCTTCGGATATAATGCAAAGAACTATCTAAGAGAGTGTCTGCGTGCATAATAAAATCGAGTGGTGATTCGTTAGTTTTTCGAACGATATTATTATCAACATCGTATAAACCAGCAACACGTCAGCTCCAAACCTTCTCATCTCGAGGCTCTACAAATATAATCATTTTCTTCAGCCTTAAGTAGTAGGTTAGATCTGACACGCCCGGCATCATTTTATGTGAAGGGACAAACACGCCAAAAAATGATTTAAATAGCAGGAATTCCTGCATTTTATGCGAATTCAAAGTAGACGAGCTAGCGCTGTTGATTGTTTATAAAGTAACGGACATCAGTGCGAATCAAGGGGTACCTGCCACATGGCCCTTTTTATAGTATCATATTTTCCCAAAATTGCCACAAGTATTCGAAAATGTTTGCTCTAACGGCTCATCTGCCTCGACAACTCTGTCACTGAATGCTTTCAAAGAGAAACAGAAAACGTATCTTTAAAGCCCGGTCCACACTAGCAACAATGTCAAAGCAACAGGCAACAAAGTTGCCTGTTGCTTTGACAATGTTGACGTTTTGGGCAACAATGTCGAAGCAACGTTCGACTTTGTCGAAAGGACGCAATTTCAACGCAAAACTCGTTTGACATTGTTGGCGTTTTTGACAACAAAGTCGAACGTTGCTTCGGGGCTTTAGGGCAACGGCAAACATCATCTGACGCCGCTGTGGCGTTCTGTGATCTCGGCACAGTCACGCAAGTGTCCTAAATCACTTACTTACTTACTATTTACCTTATTTTTCAGGTAGACATCGTGATAGGCGTAAGCATTTTTTGGCAATCTGCCACTTCATTACTTGGCAAATATATAATTTTCCTTATCCTTTATATTTACATTAAAAGACTTTCCGGATGCGATTGTCCGACTCACAACAGTGGAAAATTATGATACCGTCCGTTGGAAGAGTAATACGGCATATTCTGGAAGAGGGTTTGCACTGGCTATTCCCACACTGCAAGTTATGAGAATTAATGACTCTCTTCTACGTTTTCCTTTTTAACGGCCTACGTGTGGTGTTAGCTTGCAAGAGTCACGTGATCCGTATGTTAGGGTTAAATCTAAAACCGCTCGTGATTTATCCACACTCAGATTTTTTTCAAAGCACTACTTTTACGTCGTTTCGATGACTGAGTTAGGGTTTTGCGCCCCACTGGACGAAAAAATATGTCATTTACAGAGGTTCTTCCAGCTAATTTCTTGGCTTGATACACAAGAAGTGTGAAGGTTAAGGGTGGTCTACACAATGAGCCATCCACTATTAGGTGGTTTTTGAACAAGTCCTGTAAATTACGCCTATGTATGACTCCTAGTGATGCGCGGGCACCTGGTTTGCGTCGAGTCCCCAGAAGTCGAGCTCCTGTTCGAACAGCGGACCGCACACGTCGGTCGGGTAGTGCAGCTTCCCGGTGCGATAGTAGTTGAGGATCTGCGCGAAGACGCCCGGATGTCGGTCGAAGAAGTACTCGTTGAGTATCGGGTCGTAGTTGGCCAGCGCCTCGGTGAGACGGGACAGGCGCGTGGCCGGGATCTTCTTCAACGTCGCCTTGTACGTCTCGTGACGGATGCCACCCACGTTGATGATGACGCGGTTGTCGGCGTCCGACATGGCCATCGTGCTGCCGCCCGCTACAACACGGAACCAGCTAGAAGTAGCCAGCACTCACAAGAGTGTCGGGACCCACGCCGGCAAGGTTTTGCCGCTGGCTGACTGAGAAAAACTCCGCGCACGGAAAGATGGCGGTCTGTCTGTCCCGTGTGATTAACGTCTCGCGGCAGCGGTAGCGGCCGAGGGGAAGTGATGCATGAGAAATATTGTTGCATGGCTTGTGCAGCGGGAAAACCCAGCGTTGAAGCCAGCACTTACGTTGCATTGACCCACGCCGGCACTGTTTTAGTGACTTGTGAATTTCACATCTGACCCCAAAATAAATGGTTTTCCAGGACTCGTCGTGGAACAAGGAACATCTGTGTGTTAAGTGTGGTTATCCTAGCTGAGATATTATCGTGCGGGAAACAGACAGACAAACCTACCCCCCCCCCCGGCAGCTGCCGTCGGCGTGGGTAACCACAGGTGAGCCGTCATGTGCAACAGATATTACCTGTGGTATACTCAGTAGAAATTTCCCATCAATATTCAACATTCTTCTTTTATATATGGCCAATATAAAGAAGAATTACAGCTTTTAGGCTTAATAATGCATCAGAATCCTTCGGTGGCCGGACTACCCCGGACTATCTCGCGGGAATTCCCACAGGTCGCGTCATTTGCTTGGATTCCCATGGGGTTTGTAATATAATATATAGCATATGAACCCTTCACATGGAAATTGGAATAGGAATAATCTTTCAAGCGTGGAAAGGAATGAGAATGTTATTTTCGTTCAAATTGCCCCAAAACTATACTTCTTCAACATAATACTCTGTTTCTATATTTGGGATTAATAATTCAGCCTATTCATACTGTCGGGCGAGGCGAGTTGCGTGTAATTATTATGATAAGACGCAGCAGGAGGTTACAACTTGACGAAAATCACTTTTCGCAAAAATGGCGTTGTCTAAGTCACAAACACAACGACTTGAGTGCGTTTTTCAATTCGATTGGGATTGGGACGGAATGGAAGAGGAATGGCTGCGACGGAAATGGAAATAAATCTAGAAACAGGCTTTAAAACTGGTAATAAGAAACACATGATGGGAATGAGAGAGTCTGACTGAGTTAAGGTTTTACGTCCCACTCGATACAGAATAGGTCATTTCGGAGACGTTCTTCCCAGCCAATTTCTTGAGTAAAATAATCTAAGCTAATATAAAAAAGTAACGATGGTAAACCTGAACAAATACACACAAAAAACAAAATCTAAAACTAAATCAACGTGCAAATTGGAGGACTGTTCACACTGTGTTGCGTGGTGGCTCATCGGTAGGGCGTTGGACTTGCCATTTACAGGTCGCGGGTTCAATTCCCGGCCGGTGGCTTTCACGTAACGTAGGTCAACTCAGCTTTGCATACCTCCTGGGTCGCTAAATCGAGTGCCTGCTTAGGCTGGGAGTAAAGGCGGGATTCTCACCTCTGTCGGGTGGCAGGTAACACTGTGTGATCCCATGGCATGTGAGTTTTCCGTAGCGGTGAAGAGCTAAGTCGATGCTAAACTGCTATACACTGTTTACTTTACTTTATACTTACTTTTACTTGTGAGTGTATCATTGTGCACAACCGTCGTACACAACACAGCACAGAACAGTTCTGATTATTTCCCTCCTAACCTCCAGACAATCATCACAGCTCTGATGCTGTCTGTTGAAAGGGCGGCAATTGTAAAGAATAGTGTAGTAATTGCATTCCAGCTCACATCTAGAAAAAAACTCGAGAAAACCTGTAGAACGTCAGCGACGACAACGACGATGGCAGTGACAGATAAACGTGAGAAATGATCAAGCTGGTCGTCGGTTTACGCTGATAGACAGGTGATCACTAGACAGGTGATCACTTCAGACAGGTAAGCACTACAGGTGACTTTCGTTCTGCCTGTACACATCATACAACTACATATATAGACAAGTAAGTCGGTCGGTAAGTCGGCCACTTATGTGGGTAAACCGTCCGCTATAGGTCAACCAACCAGGCCAACTCAGCCTTTCATCCCTTCCGGGTCGATAGATGAGTAGTAAGCTGCAATTGGATGTCTCTTACCTCAGTTATGGGTGGCGCCATCTGGTGAACACTTACGAAGGAAAGGCAGGCATGGTGTATTTGCAGGTAAAACTGTGTGATCCACGACTGAGCGCTTTAAGATATACATAGTATATAAAAGGCGCTATATAAATATTCTTCCTCTTTTTTTCCTTTTTTCATCCTTATTGTCGGGTCGAAATTTATGTTGATCACATTACACACTGTCCCCTGACAAGTCACGGTAAGTATGCCGACCGGACAGACAAACGGACAGACGGACGGACGCCAGACCGTTATACTACGCTTTCCGCTAGCATAATAATCGATCGCAAAAACCCGGCCATTGCCTACTGTAGGTGTACGGGCTATTCGCCGGAGGGAATTTCACCAGAGGACTAATCACCAGCAATTAACTATAATTTCTTATCCGTACGTTTGCGCTATGAGAAATGCAGGAGTAAACAACAACCTGAAATGCGTATACGGTGATTAACGATAAATCACACGGTAATGTAGCAACGTGATTCACTGTATTGTATGGTATTAAAATTTACACATCAAACAGACATAAGACGTGGTGTTACAACGACACTGCTGAGTAACCTGTCTCGTTTACAAAAACCCTGAAAATCGTCCCCTGAGTAACCGAAATGCTGGCGTGTGCGTTTCGCGCAGCTGCTGATAACGAAGTCGAAGATGACGACATCACCAACACTCAACGTACAGCAACTATATAGGCTATTTCTACCGCTGTAAGTTTACTGCAAGGAAATTCGGCGCATAGTATTCTGCGAACTCATGAGCGTTAGCTATCGTATAATATTTTTGACGTGAAGAAACAAAATAATTGTAGTGTACTTGCCTGATCCCGATTTAGCTGGTTTGGGCCTGGACGCGGCAGCCGCGTCTGACCTCAATTATTTTCTATGGCATCTTTCGAAAAAGATTCAATGCAGTGCATGAACTATAGGTACAACCATGAGTACAACTGATGCACAACAAATAGGCTACATTGTCGTTTAAAACAACACGAACGCAGAAGTTGATGATGATTTATTAACGATAAAGGGCCATAGGCCACTAACGTATCACATAATTATAGCAATAGGTAAAAAGACTACGACAGTGCAAAGTTGCAAACTAGCCTACATAAACAGATAAGCCATCAATATCTTGTAAATAGATTAACATGCACATGATTAATAGTTTTCTTGAATAATAACAAACTACTAAAATTGAATATCGAGGGTGGCAAACTGTTCCAAATACTGGCAATACGTACTGTAAAAAATGGCGTCTCACATTTAGGAACCTACAGTATTGCACACTTATCAAATCAACGCCCAGTCGAAGGTTCTACAGCTCTAATTTGTCAAAAGATCCGGAAAGAAGATTGTTGTTATTTGAGGTACGGAGCTTCATACTGTCTGTGATAGTGGCTCGAGTCTTCCTCCGCCCATTCGCAAATTTGGTTCGATCTTCTTGATCATCAGCATGAATGCTGCAGCGCGGCTCGTCAGCAGAACACGCAAGTTCGACCGTGGACTGTCACAGCTTCTACACGTCGACCTGCACTGGCTCGATG
>Ga0209780_1002682_pt1 | contig 12802 bp, 11 predicted proteins | sample WorMetexBAHAMAS2_FD_187384 | JGI IMG/M metagenome (GOLD analysis project Ga0209780, IMG submission 187384) | Marine gutless worms symbiont microbial communities from Max Planck institute for Marine Microbiology, Germany - Inanidrilus exumae... | ecosystem: Host-associated > Annelida > Digestive... | reverse complement strand
TATTGATATTGCTTTACAGGAAGTGTTCGATTAGGCAGGAAAGGCAGGTTTTGGTGTGCTGCATGCAAGTCAGTTAGTCGGACATGCAGCACGTCTACTCTATTTATTTATTACACCAAAAGGTAGCGGAAACATAAAACACATAAAATCACATAAAACACACACACCAAAATACAATACAGCATAAGACAAAATAAAATGAGCACATCTAAATACCAACAGTTTTTGTAAAAAAAACTTCCACACAGCAAGCTTGACATTTCCAACTGTCTGCCATAGCGAGTGTATACCGTATTGACTAGCAACTGCCATAAAGCGGCTAGGTATACCAGCATAACGAGACAAAGTGTACAAGACTACATTACTATTAGTGTACATTTTTCTTCCAGAATAGTAGTTTTTCAAATTTCTGTTTCACGAAACAGTCTTTATAAGCTGTTTACTTAAATTTTTGATGCTTGTTTTCATTGTACTATAAGTTCTTATGAGTATTACATGACCGACTCTAGTATTATTATGTTGCGTAGTATTTGCGAATTTTGTGACTGATTTATTTATTATTTCTTTATAGTGTTTACTGTTTTCCTGTGACGAATAAAGTTGTATACAATTGGCTGTACAAACCCGAAATTGCCTTTTCCCATGAGGGATCTTGACCCCATCTACATGTAATACATGCTTCTTTCGGTCCATCCCGAGTCTGCCTTCCTATCGGCATTTCAGCCGTTTTGCAGAGCTCATGAACGTGGTCAACAGACAGACACACAAACAGACCACTCTACACCGTTTGTAGCAACAGGCACGCATCTTATACACTGAATGCATGCGATGTGGCCTAGAAATCGGAGCATAATTGATTAAGTTACACGCAACAGTAGATTGTCGTGTTCTTTCTTCGCAGTTTCGCATACAATGAACCAGCAGTTTGGAACAGTTTGCCAGCAACACGCCGAGACGGTAGTGTGCCACTACACACATTCAAGCGGCGACTGAAAACCTAGCTATTTGCAGCTTGAACACCATCTGACGCTTTTATGACGTTTTTGCGAGTCTGTCGCCGTCATATAAGACTTTCGACTTACTTACTTACTTACTTATTTACTCACTTACTTACTTTTACAGTCTTTCATGCTGTGTTTTGCTTTTAACCGGAAGTACACGTGGTTCGCCGCCATAGATTGGACAATTTCTCTCGGATGCTTCTTCCAGTCTTTTTGCAATTTAGTTCAATGGTTCTGACCGCCTGACACGGTCGTCCACTGTCGCTTTGTAGCCGATCATTCACGCGTCCCGTTCGCTGGTCTTGTCGCACGGTCGTTCGTCCGACTTCGCAGGACTATTCGCCGACGAGCGGCCCGACACCGCGGGGAGCCTCCGTGAAGCACCCTGCCGACTCGACGCCGGCGGGCTACACCGCCGTGCGCGCGTGTGATAATTAAAATCTCGCCGGATAATTCATTACCGACATTGCACCTCGTAGCGGTCCGTGCGCGCGCTCGGCCGCCGCGGCGACGTGATTAAAAAATCCGCATTCGAGTGTTCGGATTAGTAATATGCTGGCGCTGATTAAGATCACACAAACCCGCGGACACCACGGATTAACACGGATCGACAAGGATGGGAGGAGAGGACGGCAGCAGGGGAAAAAACCTTCGGACGAAACAATCAAAGTGGAAACGCAAACATGAAGGATGACGTCAGATGACTGGTCACTTGTGACGTCACGGACATGTTCGATGACAACGGTTGCGGCATCTGTTGTCATGGACACGCATCTGTACTGGTGATGACGAACATCTTTTAACCCTTCGTAGCTGACTGATAATTATACTCCTCTGGCTCCGGTGCATAAAGTGGTGAGCCAGAGATGGGGGCTGAGTCAATGATGGGTGACTGACTTTGGCTGCAAGGGAGTGGGGGAGGGGTTGTCCCCTATTAAGTGGAGGTGAGGTCTGGGGAAAGATTAGGGGCATAGGCTCATAGCATTTTGTGCACTTTTTATACTATTTTACGGTCAACTGGCTGTGATGAGGAGGGCTAAATACTTAGGTGCAGGGGGCTAAAACCGAGGTGGGGGCTCAGCCCCTTGCGCCCCCTCACTTTAACCACTGCCTAGCTCCCTGTAATTTAAACAACGATAATATTTCGTCAGTAATTGTCTTAAATCGGTGCACCGTAATGGTTGTCGCTTGTTCGTATTCCACCACAGACGACCTGGTATTGGGCTAATTCGTCCATTCGCTCATCACAAACATTAGATTCAAAACCTTTTTGTGTCAGTCCCAACCCTTACAGAGGCTTACCCAGCGCCTCAGACTCGTTATGATTACGGTGCTTTACAATCGTTTACTTGATTACTTATATGAAAAAGTACACTTGGCTTGCGATGGGTGAATTGTTACATTTAGTAAGGAAATGAAAGAAAATGAAGAGTATTTATATAGCGCCATTTATACTACGCATAGTCTCAAAGCGCTCAGGGATCACACAGTAACAGTGTTGCCTGCAAATTGCACCATGCCTGCCTTTTCTTTTAACTGAGGTAGCAGACATCCAATTGCAGCTTACTACTCATTTATCAACCCTGAAAGGATGAAAGGCTGAGTTGGCCTGGTTAGATGGCCTATAGCGGAACGCTGTGCCACGCAACCAGCTTATTACACTATATACACTGTATTGTGGATAGTCTTTGGCTGAGAGTAGTGATTTGGAAACTGTAAATAAGTAACAGCCAGGTGAAAACGCCTACCTCCGTTGCCAAGGTCGGCTAAAGTAGTAGGTTCGACCTCAAGTGACGTCTTTCTTGTGGGAGATTGCCTTGGTTTTAAAAGTCTGAGACTGTAGTATATCAATCACCAACATCTCATAACGGTCAGTTATCTCGGTCAGTGTAACTACTAATTTGCCAAAGGGTTAACGTTGCGGCGCGCGGCGCCAGCTAGAGACGATCAAACGACGGGCACGGACAGGCTATCAATACGGCGCACCTGCGCCCGCGAGATCATGTCCTGAGAGTTGAGACCGATGTCGCGAGCGTGAATAGACAGAACTGATCGGCGACGCGGAATCGTCAGCAATGCAAATTACCCGGCAACACGCAGCATAAAGTCCAGCTTCTGCAACTTTCATCCGACCTGTCGTGAGCCGTATCGTCAGACCTGTTTCTTCATTTCGTATCATTAACATACACTTTATGTCGACGGAACTGCCTGTATACATTTCTGACCGCCATGTGTTATGAAAATATTTATTCTATAGCAATAATGGTAGACGGAGAACAGAGAAATGAATTAGCAATTAAACAAACGCAGTAAAAATCGACCAATGACTAAACACGATCCCGACAATTTGCCATGCTGTCAATCTGTCGCTAACGAGAAAGCCCTCATATGAAGTCACACATGTTTCATCCTATGACCGTGAACTTTAACCCATGAACTTGACTTTTGAACTTGACCTAGATTGTATCAAGATGAACCAGCATACCGAATATGTAGGTCAAAAGTCAGTTTGTTCGGTGATGTTGTCCGGACACACATACACTCAAACACACAGACATTTCGGACCGATTACTCCACCTGGACTACTGAAGTGGTCAGAAATGAAACAAGTTGTCAAAGAATTTTGAAGAAAAGCCGCTTCGTAGGAGGGCGGATTTTTACGGGATCTACAATGTAATACGACACCGACCAGTCTGGAGCATTGCAGCAGGCCGGTCGGCCGGTCCCGCAGTCCCGCTGTCGCCGTTATTGATTTTTTGTTGCGCAAGTTGCCGCAGCACTGACTTCCGATGCTTTCCACTGGGCCGAACACCCCGAAATTGTCCCTTCGCGTGGGACATCTTGACATCAACTAATATATAGTTCCGTGGCCTGAGTCTACCCTGCATTCGGCATCTCCATCGGTTCAGCGGTTTTTGCAGGGCTCACGAACGTGACAAACATCCACACAGACAGACAGACACGCCACGCTACTTCGTCTGTAGCAATAGGCCGGATCCTATGCACTGAGTGTATGCGATGCGGCCTAATAATGATTACAATAGGAAAATACTGTTGGAGGGAATATATTGGGACTGGAGAGCGTGTGCCCCGATCGCGCCGGAGTTGTGACTGTGTGAATTGCGGACGCCGTGAACACAGACCGCAACTATCAATTACACAGATGTTGTCGCAGCTTGTCGTCGCGTCTGTCGATCGGGCAACAGTCGCGGCGGTCATCGTTTATCAAGCGCCGCCGAAAGTCGATCGCGCGCGCTGTCTGATCGCGCAGAAAATAGCCAGATCGGTTCCCGGTCCGACCCTGTAATTAGCAGCATCATCTGCCCACATCGCGCATGCGCCACTGCGTTGTTGTACACACGGCCACAGATCAGCGACAAATACAAATAATAATATACAACGGGTATGATAAAAACATTACGCAAAATTGGAAGTTTTTATACCGCATTTATACATAATCGAATTTCGTTTGGGGTATAACTGAAATCTTTTCTCGCTATAATCGTGCAGACACAAGCAACAGACAAGAAGCTCAGCTACCGCATGGGAACCGCGCGACGCGCTATATTAGTACATCCGTGCTATGTTTCACGGGCTATGAGATTTTTTTGTAAAGGTTTCAAACAGAATAAGTTATCTTTAAGGTCATTCACGGGCATTGGCAATGGTGCCATTCGATAGGCCACGTATGATTTCCTATTAGTCTTCCATTGCAATTATGTCCCCATCTTGCACCGTTTCCGAGATGTTATATAATATTATGGCGCCAGTCGATAGAGCGCATACGAGTTCCTATTAACTTCCATAGTAACTATGTCTCTACCTTGCACCGTTTCTGACATAGCGAGATATTGGTCCAAAATTGCCGCTTTTAACCTACCCCACCTCTATTTGGCGCCGCCGTTGGGGGTGACCCAGTTGGAATTTCGTCGATATTTTTGGCGTGAGAAAACTAGAGTATGGCGTTGTTTGCGTGATCCTAGGTTTAGCCGCTTTCGTACAGTGCCGGCTTGTGACAGACGACAGACGGACGGACAGACACACGACACTACAGCATATATACCGCGCGCCGCTAGCATAGGGTCGCGTGGTAAAAACATGCACAAAACTTTGTTCACCAACTACTTGACACACTGGAAGTTGAAAAGTAAAGGTACATAACTAGATCGCTGTATTGTGTGAGAAACCCACAATCGGTATTCGGCTCAAAGCGCTCTGCTATCTGTGCACAAGCTGTTTACTCCCGGCATTCGACGAAGCCTATAGTGTCACGTAACTCAATGATGGTAAGTGGCTGCCAGCGACTAATGTCAGCGTTATCTGCTATGCGTTTAACCCGCGTCGGACGTTGCAGAAAATTTCGGGAGGTTTCTTGTACGGAGGAAAATGACTTTGAATTGATTCAAACGGTAGAAATGGAAACTAGAAATCCAGTAGAAAGTTATTTTGGTAGTAAATTTCCGGTGATCTGTAATCATTGAGGAGTTATGGCGGCCTGAAGTTGCCAGACGTAAATTTTTTGAGATTTTTGCGTTTTTTTGGGAAAAACGACTACTCATTAGTATTAGTTAAACGCGTGAACACCGCCAAAACGCGCCGTAAAGTAAATCCAATATTCGGCTGGAGCATAGCTTTGAGCAGAATAATTATACATAATAACAGAACCATAAAGCATAACTAAGTAAAAGAATGTAATGAACAAAACAGGTCTGTTATATACACATTTCACTTTCTAAATAAATTAAAAAAGAGTACGGCGCGCGTACGACAGATACTAAGCCGCAATATCAAATTGTAGCAGTTTAAGCAACCCAAAATAAATCAACAAATTCTGACGTCTGATTTTCTGATCTTCTTAGTGACGTTACCCTTTTTATATGCTACTGCGACTGCGAAATTCTACGCTGTATGTAAAAATAACAAAATGTAAACGTTGCTTACGTTCTTTGGTCAGTTCAATATTTATGCCAATCATTGCATTTGTAGTACAATGATTGGGATAAAACAATTTTCCGTTGGAATTTCCAAAGGTGATGAACTGACTTGCACCCCATAAATCATTAGGAACTGCAGTTGGCCATCTATACTTTTCGTTAAGTCTACATTTCCGGCGACAATTTACCATTATAACATTGCAGATCGACCTAATGACTGGTTAGTTATAAAATGAAGAAATCAGACAAAAATTTAAACGCAACAATTAACAACAATTTACATTGCTAATACGGGCCTATGTTTAGGCATGTTCTAGACGACAGGGGAAATGCCACTGGAAACGGCAAAACATGCTGAGAACTACGGTCACTGTTACAAATTTATTTTAATTATTTTTTTTAGTTTTTTAGTTCATTCTCGTTAATTTTCTTTTTTTGATTAGGCCTATATGCGATAGTCAGCTGCTTTTACACAATAACTATTCCGACGGTGGTCAATTTTTTATTACTTAAAGAACCTACTGACGGTGTTTAGTTCAGTTGGTCGAATTGGCCTACATGGCCGACGTAATTAAATTTAGACGCTACTGACGTTATATTATATAAAGGTACAGATCAAGTTTACGTGCATTTTTCTAACAACGATATTGTCACTTCACTGTTTGAAGGGATCAGTCAGCGCTCTTTGATGCTGCTATGTACACTGTACAGCTCGCAGCATCAGCAGCGGTGAGATAGATTGGCCGTAGGCTGCTGGTGTCGGTTGCAGATGCTGGTTGGACGAATGATGACACACTGCTGTGAGGGTGATTACTGCCGAATCCACTGCTGTATACTTTTATGACTCGTACATCTCTAATTATCTACGCTTTGATGCGGCGGATGGATGAATTACCGTCCTTTTGTCGACAATACCAACAATGTTTCTTGAACATTGTTTATTCAGCCACAACAAATATCACGCGCACTTGTAATAAATTTTGGTAAATGTCCTTCTTATCCTACTGCTGTTATCTCATTATTACATCATTAGAACTCCAGTGCTTAGCACAATCTACAATTCTACATCACTTTTAATATGTTAAGTTAATACTTCATAACGTAGACTTTGTTGACGCCAACTTCCCAGATTTTCATTCAAAAGTGAAGCGAACATTCCACTGTACACTTAATAACATAGGCCTATATTTATTTAGTCACTCAACCATTATTCAATAAATTGCTTACACCTGCTTAGAAATTAATGCATTTACAGGAACTTACGTTACAAAAAAAAACAGGCTGTCGCAATGATATTAAAAGCTCAACTTTAATTACAATTCGTAAGTCCAGCATAAGTGAGAAATTTGGAAATATTTCTTGTGGATGTTATCTAGCTAAGTCTGAAGTAGCACGCGTCTATTCCACGCCTTTTAAAACTTTATCCAATTCGGTGCATTGGACCAGTTATGACCACGTGTCAAGTTCTTTGTCGTCGCTTGCCCATGACAGCTTTTGCAGAAACTAAATTAATGCATAGCAGGCGACCGCAGTCTGTAGGCTGCTTTTCAAGCATTTCGATTTTCGACCACAAGTTAATAGCTTTGTTAACAGACCTAATGCAGTTAGTCAGACAAACAAATTAGTGAGAATGTATATTCTGAATTTGAGAAATTCCAGCTGATCTACGCTCTCCCAAGGAACATGTTTAGGCCTCAATACGTTGAAATTGTATTCATGTGTTTAGGTTGTAAACGCTGGTCTAAACATGTTTAGGTGGTCTAAACATATTTAGATGTTATAAACATTATACGCTTAGCCAGAGGTGGCGCCACAGTGGTAGTTAGAAGAAGCAAGCACTCACAGTCACAAGAGTGCCGGAAGAAACGCCGGCAATGTTTTGTGACTCGTGACCTTGACCTTTGACCTTTTGATTCTAAAATAGATGGGGTTTTAGGACTCGTTTTTCAGATATTGTGTGGAAAATTAGACAAACACACAGACAAACGGACGTAAAACCCTACCCCTCCCTTCCGCAACTGCCGTGGGGCGTTGCTAAAGAGCGTACGGCAAACACTGTCGATGCATGCGGCGTGGGTTGGATAATGGGGACAGATTTCCGATTTTTGCCTCCTGTCTGTAGAGACAACCCATCTGACAGGCTACCCCAAGGACAGACGTGGACAATGCACGGGCTCAACAGAACGAAAGTGTCTTTTGTTTCGCAGGATAAAATTGACATTAATTTTCTTAAATTGTTTAATATTTTCATTTTCTACCATTTGTTGGTGAACATGGATTTTTATTAGGGTTATGGTTATGCTCAAGGTAATGATTATTATAATATATTTAGGAAAACTTTTAACACAAGATTACAAGAGGTTGTTGATATGTGCTTAGAGACGTGTTTAACTGTATACCTGCAGAGAAGGCAATTGTTATTCGCTAAAGGAAATTTGTAAACAATTTTGTGTAACTAGTAATGAATTGTGCATAATATTTACTGATTATGCCAGGCAAGAACTGGCAACGTTGTTAGCCGATATTTAGTTAAGTTTATTTAAGTAGTTAAGTTACCTAATTATTATAATGCTACCTTTATTAGCGAATTACAATTAAATATTAGGGTTAGAATTTTGTAATGAACATTGTGTCACTCACATCTAATTAGTGGGCATGCTATAATTGCATGGGCAGAGGCGCAGTGGAGTGTTTCATGAACGAATACATATATTAACATAAATTAACTCAGGCAACCGGCAACCAATTGCATCAGCACTGTCACCAAGCGTTTGGTGGTGCTGTTAACCTACGAATTCAATTTTCCACACGACCGACTTGTTAGAAAGCAAGTTGACCCCTGTACGACACGTACTCTTGAAAGCAGGTCGTCCGATCAGCAACGACACGCAGTCCAAAGACGCTGTAGTGACATCTTGGTCGTTCTTTTCATGACTGGGTTGCAACGACTTGGAACTTAGCACGGAGTTAGATAGACCTGCGAAATGTAATGGTCTGGCATCCGTCCGTCCGTTTTTCCGTCTGTATGTTCCGTCTTTTTGATCACGTAATAAGTCGCACGGCGCTTAGTCAACGTTACTCACCAGGCGGCAGCACGCGACGCGGCCAGCGTACATTTCCGTCCGAGTATTATGAGACGAAGATACTTATTTCAGTTGGCGGCCATGTTGAAGGCCGCTTTTTGTATTATGGAGTGACGTTGCACAAGGCATGACGCGGTATATTGTCCGTGGTTTACGTTAGTGCCATATTAACCACCTGGATGCTATTTAGATTAATAGCTCCGCCGGCCACTGTGGACATTTTCCCTGACTATGTACTGCATTCCGATTACTGCATTACAAACACATTTTTACATTTTTTCATAGTGAGCAAAATATTCGTCTTCGAACTCGTATAAAAGTAAAAAGTAAATCTCATCTATAACTAAAAATGTTGGGATTCGTCCCGAAGTAAGGTTGCCCGTTCTTGCGCAGTTGGATAAAGCCGCCAATCCAAAATCACATCCCAAATTGTGAAATTTCTGCCCTCTGAGAATAAAATTGGGGAGGTCTCCAAAAACTACGACCTGCTTATTGACCCAGCGCCATATATGCTGTGCTATAGCACCTGTGCGACATATATCCACAAAAAAATCCACGAATCTCTGTTGGCGGCGCGTCTCTGGGAGTGCTAAACATGAAACAAGGGCTCGGCTATCGCAGAGAAAAGGAGTCATGCCAAACGCACTTTAGTATACAGACATCTTTGGCCTAGAAGTAGGCAAATGTCCACGGCAAGGGGAGACGTCCATGAAAAATTTTGTCCAGCTTGTATGGGCGTGGTAACGTAGTAAAGCAATCGGTCTGACCTCGATCCTCAGTCGAGGACAGTTTTCCTACTTAAGGGCCATTGTAGCAACTTCATGTCATATGTGATATGGCACTGCAGCGGTTTTTGAGATATCGTTTGGATAAACAGACATACAGATGCCGCTGAATATCCTACTCCGCGGCTGCCGTCGGCGTGTGTAATTAACTCTTTTTTGTGGTCCATAATCTACTTATTTACCAAATGTCTGGATAAAACCACCTACACGTTTTTGAGCAGTTGTGCTAACAAACAAACGACAAATTGAATGATGTGAAAAACTGAAAGCATTATCTCTCCAAGCTGTAGCGGAGGTAGCTTACATAATTAACAGACAGTTAAAGTACTACTTTAACACATTTATAACAAAACTTAATAGCAGTAAGACAATGAGAAACTTGCTTGATTAACAGTGTCTAAAATTCAAATTTCTATTCATTTAGCCTATTTGTTGTTGGAGAATAAAATTATCACGGCAACAAGCACCGTTAATTTCGCACCTAAGTGCCGAATTGCTCCGTTTCCGGTCACACGATAAGAGCCAGTTTGTTGCACACTCGCGGTAGTGGTGGGAGTGGCTGGTACCCAATGGCGACCGCTGTCGTACAGGATTTTCATCAATCAAACGCTGTCGTCGCCTCTCATTGTCGCCTTACTGTGACTGCTATAGCTGCTGCTGATGCTCCTTGTGTTGGCATGGCAACAAACTCGCTTTTTGGTGATGACGGTTCAAAACAACGACATTTTGTTCAGTTTTATGAATTAACCAGATGTCTACAACTGAATATCTAAATGTAACTGAAAAAAAATTTTTCTGACCGATAAAACACGACTAATTACAACATTTATTATCCACGACCAGTCGCGTGGACAAGGTTCAGTGACTGTCCGTCTGTTTTTCCACACGATATCTCGAAAACCGATGCAAATAAAATCACTAAACTTGACGCCAAAATGTTTCACCGTGAGTCCTTGAAACCCATTTATTTTTTGGGTCAAAAGGTCAAAATTCAACGTCACGAGGCAAAAGAATGTTGCCGGCGTGGCTTGGGTCATGGCACTCTTGCATGGGCATCAATCACGGGGGACAGGGGGACGAGTCCCCCAGAATTTGGAGTAAATGACGCTAATGCAAATTGTCCCCCCATATTTTGTTATTGTTCAAAATTTTACGCACCAGATTGCTTGCATTATAACGCAGTAATGCAGTAAAGAGCTTATCAACTTCATAATTCTAACAGAGTATTCACTGTTTTTCCAAAGTACATCTTCAATGTCCACCAAATCACCACTTCAGGCGGAAAATTCAACATTTTTCTGGCAACGACACGGACAAAAGGTACCTCTTAAAATGCACCAAAAAACGCCATTTCAAGTGAAAAATTCATTTTTTTCTGGGGAGGGGAAATAACCCCCAAGACTTCTCCCCCGGTGGGAAGCGGTACCTTGCCTCCCCACACCCACCGCTAACAAGCCTTCTGGGTCCACCCTGCGTTCCCCAGAATTCCAGCCAGATTTACGCCACTGCACTCTTGTGAGTGCTGGCTTCTTCTAGTTTCTGCTTTGTTTAGAATGAATGTTTGCTGCGTAACGTCTCTTGTCTTGTCGTTGCTGCCAGAAAATGAAATAATTGAGAAGAGTCAAAGTTAGCAAAATTCATATTACTGAGGAAGGCGCCACGTCATACTATAATACTGTCGAACAAATAAAGGGCTCCTCTACTCAATCAATCGAGTATGCTTTCAATCCAATACACTGGTGTAAAAGTTAAAATATTTTCAGCAGCCTGTCTGAAGCCTACGCGATATTTGTGACATAAGTCGTGTCAAAATTCTGGTACTGTACCTTCCCTTCATCTTTTTTCCAAAAAAACATGTGCTTCCGATTGATTGTGACTTACTTCTATGAAAAATATTATTTTGCAAATAACGATTAAGCCTATACGACGGCGCAGCTTATAAGCTTAAGCAGGCAATCAGTCACGATCGCTAGATTTGAGAACTACACCGAATAAACCAAAAAACAAGAGTAGCCTATACTTTTCGTTGCATTCGTAGGCAGAATTGACATGTATTTGCCATAAAGAGTATATCACCCTTAACATTCAAATTTGCTACGTTTGTGACAATGAAATAGATAGAATGATGTAAACAGACTGATGCATAAAAAGACCCCACTGAATAAAAAGTGATAAAAATAAGAATAAAAGCGCGTATAGTAAAGCAGTTCATTCGACGAGTGTGGTCGGCGACTGCCGGAAGTTGACGAACTCTTAAAGTGTTTCGTACGAATCTCATCGGAACCGGAACCGGAAACGGAAGAAGAAATCGTCGCCCGCCGCTGAAGGTGTTGTCGGTGTTCACGCCGTCGAGATGAAGACTGAAGTCATACTTGGAAAGAAGATTTCTTCGGTCTGTTCGGTCGAAAGAAGTGACAGTTGACGACAACGCGCGAAGACAACTTATTGATGCGTGCGACTGTGATTAACCCTTGTAAGTCAATGTTGTGCAGAACTATCTTAGTATCTTGTATCTTGAAGATAGCATTCTATCGTCTTCAGACTACTTTTTGAAACTATCTTGACTAAAGTCAAGATAATAATGATAAGAATAATAAATAGATTTGTATAGCGCCATTAGGTCGTAACTTCAGAGGCGCTGGAAACTTCAGATGTAGGCTACTTTTGGAAGATGCTTCTTTTAAGATACTTTTTAAGAAGATGGCTTAATTTAATAAATGAATTTAAAAGCATCTTACACAACACTTACTTATTTTAACCACTAGACTCCCGAGCCACAAATTGCCACACCAGTGTGTTACTTGTTCATTTTAAGCTGTACGACTATGCAGTATATTTATATTGTACAGTAAGAATTTGCTCCACAATCTTTCTGGCGAATTCCGATGCAATTTTCCAGTTGGATGGGACAAGTAAGCAAAAGTAGTTACTTTGTGTCAGCGGATGACGTGTTAATGACGACGATTACCAAACTTAAACCGCAAGTAGTATTCCAGTAT
>Ga0209780_1002681_pt1 | contig 12804 bp, 9 predicted proteins | sample WorMetexBAHAMAS2_FD_187384 | JGI IMG/M metagenome (GOLD analysis project Ga0209780, IMG submission 187384) | Marine gutless worms symbiont microbial communities from Max Planck institute for Marine Microbiology, Germany - Inanidrilus exumae... | ecosystem: Host-associated > Annelida > Digestive... | reverse complement strand
TTCAGTCCGCCTTCAAATTTTGTCAATGGACACGTGTCGACAATGTGGTTCATGGTCTGTCGCTGGCCACAATCACAAGAAGGTGATTGAGCTAGGCCCCATTTGTGCAAGTTTGCACGACATGGACCTTGACCCGTTCGGAAACGGTTTAAAGCGTAGTTAGTGGATGCATGGAACAAGACCAGCAGTAAGCAACAACAATTTCAGAGAGTGCTTACTGCATGGAATCCCGCTATCAAAAACTAGCTACAGGTCGTAAATTGTAATACTAGGAGATCGTGCTATTTCTGGTATTTATAGTGCCTAAAACGTCCTGGAATTTCTTCTGTCGTTTAAGTAGGAACCCCACAACTGTTTCTGTTGGATGAAAGTGGCAAATTTTTCGTCGCACACCTCTGAGGGTGGTGACCCGTTGTTGGAATTTTCAAAGACTTGGCATGAAAAGACTACGGAGTGATGGAACTACAAGATGATAAAACAAGTTGAATGATACACAAAGTCATGATTTTGACACAGGCAGACTGAGTGACAGTGACATACATTGCATTTATTGGTATAGTGTAAAGAAAAGTAAAACATAAAGGCTTCCCGTACTCATTACCGAGGGTTGGGCCTGGAGCTGGTCCCGGTGTACAGGCAGTCAGCCCGCTGGTGACTATAAGTCATCCACACGGCGGTAGGCTGCCATTACTTTCCGCCAGGCCGGTTACCTTTCCAGCCACTGAGCATCTCCGCCCCTAGGCCGGTACCAAGTTATACTGCTTGGTGACAGAGGCACATAGGTGTGGACAACTTGCCCGAGGTTGTTATGCAGCTTTTGTTTCGAGTAGGATTTGAACCCATGACCTGTTGATCGCATGTCCAACGCTCTACCAGTTGCTCCACTGCACCACGTTAGTGTAGTGTACTATGTCATATAAGCAGAACAGCAGATAGTATCAGTGCCTGCTAGTGTTACATGCCGTATGAGTAACAGTCAGCAGTTATACAGTAAATTAGTTGGAGTTTAACATCCCTTTACACTGCATGACAAAACTGAATCAAATACGACAAAAACAAGCATGCATCCTTAACTAAAAATGCATATAATGCAAAAATCAACACTAAAAAACTAAAGCCAGGCCTAGTCGCCAACTATGACATCCGGCCTGGAAACGGAGTGGGTCTAGTTTACTATTCTGGTAGAATGGAAGGGTAGAAAAGCAAGAAAATGGATGAAATGAGTAAGAAAGGGAAAGGGGAAAAGTAAAATAGATAAGAGTAAAAGGTGGGGAAGCGAAGGGATTAGGGGGACGCGGATGGCCCCGGGCCCACATGCAGTAATACTGCAATTCTGCTAATTAACAGCGATTACTGTTCATGCATGCTGTGCTCCGTTGCAGATGTACATCACTGTGTGCATTCTACCACATACTGGGTTGCGTGATCGCTTCGCCATGCCTGGTAAGTGAGTTGCCTGTTAATCATCTATATCCAAACATTTTATGCCGTTCCATATATCAGACATGAGAACTGTAAAAGTAACTTTGGTGTCATAACGCTTGGAGTTCCATAATTTTTATGTCAGCAGATAAATTGAGAGATAATTTCATTGTTTTACTCTGTTTGAATCATGGGAGAGTTATACTGATCTTTTTCGTTGTTATATATTGTTAGATTTTTTGTTTTTTAGTGTCTCGTATTATTCGATATGTTCGCTGTGGTTCAAAGAGCTGTTAAGTGAAGTCAGTTTTGGTTAAAATTAACTCTAATAATGGTGGCCAATTATCAGTAATTTCGACAGATAGAATTATCAGAGAATCTTTAGCCTTCTCGTGTGAGACTGTGAGATTGTAAGATTTGATTAAACAGTGTATGAGCTGAGATTATTTATATTGTAGTCATAAGCTGTAACAATCAAATATCAGCTGGCGCAGAGAAAGCCCATCATATGCTTCTGTGCAGCAGGTTGAGCTGGTCTAAAACATGGCCCGGCTTGGCTCAGCACAGAGGCGCTAGTCTAGTTTAAGTATAGAGAACATGTTTTATCTTTTTATCCACACATGCCGATAGGCAAGGTGTGGATACATCTGTTACTGTTTGTTTTTTTGTGTGTGTTTGTTTGTACGGTTACAGATTTCTTCGGCGAGGATAAAGCTAGCGGCGTCAAATTTTGCACGGTGGTTCATTGGCGTCCTGGGCAGGGAATCTCCCATTTTGGGGAACTTTGCTCCCCCAGAAGCCCAATATCAGACGAATCTGCCAGCCACTGGAAAGTATAGTTTAGGGTGAAACGTCATGTTACAGATACGCCATTTATGGAATATCGCGCGACGTGTGGACGTAGGTCGGCATGTGTGGATATACGGCCGTCCCCGAAAACGGTCTTACTTGTTGTACCAAAGTCTGTTTTTTTACAACTATGTCTGAGACCACTTACATCCAAATGTCTATGAAAAGCTATGAGCTCACAGAGACGAATCCCATCACCCATTTGAGTCATGCAAACCAACTGATTAGCAAATTCCCTTAGCGTGCTGTTGACATCATGTTCTTTAGTGATGCTGATGACCTTGTTTACATGCCATATGCAATGTAGAAGTGTGATATTGAGTCACTTTACCTGTCACTAAAACCAAAGTCTAAAACCTTAGTCTAAAAACAAAAGTCCTAATTAATGCAGAACGTAGAGTGACACTAAACGTTGGTTTGAGACCAAAGTCTAAAACCAAACTTAGCACTTAAACCAAAGTTTAACACCAAAGTTTGGTCTTAAACCAAACTTAATCTGAGTAATCCGGTCTCAAACCAATCCGTCCTAATGTATTTAGATAGGCAGTTAGGACTAATCTCTTATAGTGCAGACTTTAGTCTAAAACCAAATCACTTTATCTCTCGCTTAATCTGAACTCGGTCTAAAACCAGGTTTTAGCCGTTCAGATTAAGCTTTGGTTTTAGACTAAGGTTTCAGACTTTGGTTTTAGCGAAAGATAAAGTGACCCATTGTCACCCGACCATATGATGAGTACTCCGTTGACATTCTGCAACTCACTGTTCATCTCCAATGCAATGTAAAAATGTGATTTACCTTGTGATAGACCTTGTGCAGCCTCACCGGCAGACGATGCAACCAGCAAGACCGAGGGCTCAGCGGACTAGTCCATGAAAAAGCCCATCCGGTTGTCCTTGATATAGCACAATCTCGACTTAAATGCGTAGATGCTGGGTGCATTTACCATCTGCTGGTCCAGCAGATTCCACCTATTAATGACCTTGCATGAAAAAATATATTTGGTAACATCCCTAGTGCACCGGGTCTTAACAAGTTTGCATGTATATAACCCCTAGTACCTTTACTATTGTATCCAAGAAAAAAAGCTTATGAAGTGAAATATTACTAAACCCTCTATACATTTTGAAAACCTCAATAAGATCCTGCCTATTTCTTCTCTCCTCTAATGTCTAAAGCCTTAAACACCATAACCTATCCTCATACGTCTAACCTTTCATATTGTTTATCATATTTGTATATCTACGCTGTATATTCTCTAGCAATTCCTTGTCCTTCCTGTAGTGAGGGTTCCAAGCACACGAGCAATACTCGACATGTGGCCTAACCAGTGTCTTGTAAAGACCAAGCATAATCTTTGGTTCCTTGTGCAATATCGTTCTCCTTCCATGACTCTAATAGCATTCTTGTAAGCATAATTACATTGCTGTGAGCACTTAAGGTCTGAGCTAATCATTATCCCTAGATGAACGTATGGATTGGACATTCAGTTGAATAGGGTGCCGAGTTGACTGGGCATGTTCCAAGAAGTTTATGTGAGAGTTGCAGACGTGAAGAAACTGCTGTCGAGAGTGTTGATTATTCTTGTATGCTCTGTTGCAAGGCATAAATTGTAAAGAAAGGATTTAGCTGTGACTGTTTGTACTGCATAGTGAGAACGTCGTTCTATGTCTACTGCTTCCTGCTTGCTGTTCTCAACTCTTTCCAGACCGTTGGATGTGCCATGCTCCACTTTGCAAACATAGCGGCGGGCTGGTGGTATGTAGATCTGTCCTGTTCTCTTCTTTAGCCGTCCTCGATCCGAGGGTTGGCCAAACCATGGACGTACTTTCTCCATTCACCTCTATCCACTGTCATTCTGAGTTGATTCTTCCACAGTCAGTCGTGTCCACGTATTGATGTTGTCCATCCAGGCCGTGCGTGGTCTTCCTCGCCTGCATGCACCTGACATTGTTCCTTCCATCATCTCTTTCTCCAGGCAACTCCCTTGTTTCCTTATGGTGTGACCACAGAATGCTAGCTTCCTTGCTTTGACAGTGTCTAACAGTTTCCTCTTTACTCCAGCTTTGTTAAGAACCCACTCATTTGTTTTTCTTTGCTGTCCACAAAACCTGCAGAATCTTTCTCAGCCCCTTTCATCTCGAAGGCGTCAAGACGTTTCTTCATTGTTTCTGAGTGTGTAGATCACTTGCTCCACTTTGCAGTTATTTTTATTATGCCTTTGCGACACGACAGTGTCGGCCAAGGTGCCCCGTATTGGCCCAGACAATCCCCTCCCCTTATCCCTTCACTTCCCCACCTTCTACTCTATCTTTTAGTATCTTCTACTTTTCCTTTTTCCCTTTCTTACTCGCTTCATCTATTTTCTTGCTTTTCCGTCCCTTCCCATTCTACCAGAATAGTCCCACTCCATTTCCAGGCCGGATGCCGCCCGCCACCTGGCTTTAGTTTTTGTGTGTGTTCGATTTTGTATTGTTTTGTATTGTATTTGATTTTGTTTCGTCTTGCGGTGGCAGAGGTTGTATGGGCTGGAGTAGATACCTTTTTGTTCCTCAGCGAACAGTGTCAGAGCACTAAAGGAAACTCTAAGGGCTGGTTCCAGTCAAAGAGAGTCGCTCAACTGGCCTCATTTATTACTGGCCCGCCCATGGACCAGACTAGTAACACTCGCGTGCGTCTGTCGTTTGTAATGCGGCGCACACACATGCAACGTAACTCACCAGGGGCAGCATGCGGCGGGCCAGTCGTGTTACGTTTCGTTAGGTTTTTAATGCCTTCGCCACCCGACAGCGTCGGCAAAGGCGTTCTGTTTTCAGACTGTCCATTCCATTCATCCGTTTGTCCAGTCAGATCTTGTTACCACGATATTTCATGAACAGCTTGAACAATTTTGACAAAACTGACAGGAAATATTTACTGTCCCATACTAATGGGCTGGTTAGATTTTGGAGGTCAAAGGTCAAGGTCACAACATGCCTAAGTATGTGGTGGTGAAGGTGTCCATGTCGACGCTGGGTCCATCTTCTGGTTCTTGTCTCACCCGCCTCTGGACTCGTGACTGAAGGGCATTACTGCATTCTTGCAGGCTCTCCACACATTGGTATCCTAGTTGTAGGTACTTAGTCAGTCAATATGAGCTTGCACCACTACGACTGCGTAGCGCCATGTTTAGTCAACATCCTCCAGAAGGGTCGATTTTGAGCTGCGTCTCGTGCATCTCTCAAATCCATCTTAAATGATGAGAGGTCATCAGCAATACAGGCTGAGCGTGGACGCCCCGGTGGTCTTCTCCAGTTCTCTGGGGGTTGTTATCCCCTGCGAAAGTGAGGGAAAATGTTTTCACCGGCATTGGTTTGTGTGTGTGTGTGTGTGTCTGTCTGTCTGTCTGTGACCACGATAACTAAAAAATCGTGGACGGATTTGCACCGAATTTTATGCGAAGGTTCCTAGAGGGAAAGGGAAGACCAAGTTCGTGTTTCGTTACGATCAGTAGAGGGATGTGGAAGTAACGGTCAAAAAAAACTCCGTAAACCGGTGTTTGTTTACAAAAAAGGCGATTGTTTACAAAATCGCTTCGTCGGGAAGTTGGGAACTAGCGGGCCACAAAATAGTAGGTGTGGCAAGTGTTGCCAAGTGTTGGCGACAAAAACGCTTTTGTGGGAATTTGTACTCTGTCAGAGTACTTTCCATCTAGTTTGAAAATAATTCAGCTGGCATCGGCTGTCGTGTCCATTCAAGCAACATGCCCGAAGAGAGAGAGGCGGCGGGACTTGACAATCGCAGAAAGTGGAGGTTGTTGAGTGATCTGGCAAATCTGATCATTCCTCACAAAATCAAACCGACGAACGTCCAGAATCCTTCGTAGGTACCAATGATCCACTGCGTCAATTTGGCGAGCATCAGCTATATTAAATCAACATAGCGGTTACCGTAAACTTTCAGCAATTAGTTACGTCGACTGTCTGTTTGTGCGAACCAGCCAAACGTACCTCAAGAAACTGCAGAAAAGGTGTGATAACGTTGCTTACTTGACTGTTGTTGCAGCATCGTGGATGTTACGGCTTACTTGTATTTCATCGGATTTGCACCACTGATATACGTCAGCTTCCTCCGAAACTTCTTCATGTATGCATATGCATTGCTCTTCTTTGTCACGGTGATAGCCATGGCTCAGTGTTCGAATCACTCGTGGAAGGGAATTCGGCCCAAACGACTTCAGTCCCTCGTTACATGTTATTATTATTATTTTTTTAAATACCCCAGGTAGTAAAGATCCCCGGGGTTTAAAACTAGAAGCTAAAAACAATTGTCACTGGTGGCTAGAGGTCCGGGTCTTCGTCGGTGGTACAGAAAGAATCCATAATGAGGATGGAGTTGAAGATTATTATTATTATTATTATTATCACAAAATTTGTATAGCGCACAAATTCAAGCATGCCCGAGTCAGAGGGCAGCACTGGCCAACGAACTGAAGGACGCCAGTAGTTTGAACGCCACAAGATGGCTGTCACCGGTATCTATAAATAGAATTCAGATTTATGACGTGTGATTGGCAGCAGTGTAATACAGGGGCCCGATTTACAAAATATCTTATGACAAACTTAGGAAAAACTTGGGATAAAGTGTGACTTAGGAAAATCTTAGGATAAACTTACGCAAAACTTAAGATGAACTTAATAAGAAAAATTCATTTTCTCAAAAATAACTTAACATTTATTCACAGAATTGTCTGCATATATATAGGAAGAACTTAGTAAGTTATAAAATTGCTTTAGTGAATTACATGTAAAAATCTATGAAAATCTTAATTTTAAAACTTACGATAAACGTAAGATAAACGTTGGAAAAACTTATGATAAACTTAGGATTTTTCCTAAGATATTTTGTAAATTGGGCCGCAGATCTGTGATTGGTGGTAAGTGAATGAAAACGTATCCCACAATGCTTTTTTGCTTGTAGTGTGACTAGACATGGATCACTATCAGCCACCATTTTGTGGTGATTATTTTGGATGTCTGTTAGTAACCCGCCTTCTGCTGCTATATGATTGGCTAGTTATGAATGTAGAATATTTATATGCAGTTCTGTAGTTGGCAAATCAGAGTCTTTGAATGTGGGAAATTGTGACTTTCAAATGCATATTTTTTCTTTCATTGTATATTCCTATGGATTGGTGTACTAGTTAGTTCTTTATCTGTGCTAACTGTTAATGCATGAATGTTCCAAAATGGCAACAACCAAGCTAGTTTTAGTTGGAAAAATGGACATTAAATTGGTATATGTGCTTTGATGCCGTTAGTTGGGCATTAGTAATGGCAACCAGGATAAAAAAGTAAAAGGATAAAATGTAACGGCTTCCATTTATCACGTGTGTAGAAATTATTAGAAATAATTTTTTTGGTAGGCGGACGTGCCCAATCTGAGGTTTGAACCTTGTCCACTGAGCACTTCATGCTCTACTGCACATGGCACCCGAGTGCTTTGACCACTGGGCCACATGGGCAGGTCCAATGCTGCCGTTAATAAGTAGAGAATATGTCTATAGATGTGTGTTTGTGCAAAGTTGGAACACTTTGAACATCTGGATAGGCATAATTATCTCTATCTCATCTCCAGATGCTAGCCTACTTCAGAACAGAACAGAACAGAAATTCGTTTATTAGCAGCAGCAGAAGTAACTTCCTAGAATTTACTCTGGGTTTTTGTTTACTGTCAATTTCAGATGGAGTTTGCGTACGCCGGTTGAAATCTCGTACAGGCAGCAGGTGGATGAATCACAGGATGACGGTGGTCGGGTGGTGCCTCATCAGGCATCTTTATATTGGCCATCAATTGACGTCATCATCAATGCTCGGCCCAGTGACACCGGCGAGCAGGACCTCGGAGCTGTCGGAGGCATTCCATCCCTGCTTAACAACTACGACATGTATGTCGGCATTCCGGACGTGAAACCCAGCCACGCGCATCGTATCACCCGCGATTCTCCGCACCATCTCGACTGTCCACCGGACACCGGAAATGAAGACACTTCTCCAGTACTGCCACACTAACGTGCTTTGTCAATTTTGTGGCCAGGAGTGAAATTATTACTGCGTCGGAAATCTGTTTTCCTGTGAAGGTTTCGTGGAAAGTTATGTGTAATTGCTCGGACTATGTCAATATTGTGTAATTACCGTAAGGTCTTATTGGTCCCGGCATCGGATAACCAGTGTAATGGTTGCTGTTTCCCTTCCCTCGGGAATAGGTGAATACAGAGGCCAGTGAGTGATTGTTCCTCGTCGGAGTCCGTACTTCGAGTTCTGTTTGTTGCTTTTACACTGTTTTGCTGGACAACAGCATCGAGTCTGTTAAAGAAGCCCGAACCAATAATACACAAAAGTTCTCTTGATTGGCCCAACCGGAAGTAGAGTAACCCCAAAAGGAAGGTCATTTAAGCAGAAATAGGGATGGTTTGTGTATGCATTACCGAAAGCTCTGTAGTTAATCTTAGTGAAAAGATTTGACCAAGACGTAGATAAAATGGAGTTGTAACTTGTTTTGCCCCGTGTGGGCCTGGGGCAATCTCCCCTCCCCCTTATCCCTTCACTTTCCCACCTTCAACTCTTATCTTTTAGTATCTTTTACTTATCGCTGGCCTTTCTTTACTGGGTAGAGATAGCTCTCCATTCCTGACCTTTCGTCTTTGAGATATCTATATTTGTGCTGAAAAGAGACGTTAAACTCCAGCTAACTATCTTACGAACTTGTTTTTGTTTGCTGTTGTTAATTGTAAAATACTGACAGTTGCCGTTGTTGTTTACTCATTTACTTCAGTTTTTAACGTAGTCATGATGCTTTATTGCTAGTCGTGAGCCTGTTATGTGGACTTATTAGTTGTATTGTGGATACATTTGTTATTTGAAACACCCCATATATAGTCCCCGTGGTTGTAAATAGGCCCGTTCCATTTCCAGGCTAGATGTTAAAAGGTGATCAAATATGGATTTGGTTTTTTATGCTTATAGATTATCTTTCAGTTTAAAATCTTTCGCTTTAAATTCTTTGATACGAGCCTAAGTGGTTGGCTTGGAAGAAAATCTCCAAAGTGGTCAGTTTTTTTGTCAGTTGGGACGTTAAACCGTATCTCGATCCATCGTTATTTGAAACAGCAATTTTTCAATGCACTGAAAATGGACTGAAATCCAAAAATCAGTACTTTTTAAAGATTATATAGTTTGGTTGTTAGTTAACTTTCTGATTCATACAGTTGGCTGTGTCACAAAACCCAACGTTAGACAAACAGTGATTTGTCTGTGTATCACACAACATGTAGTATAATAGTAGTAGTAGTAGTTTATTCAGCAGCAGGCTCGAGGCCCATGATTACGTCGTATAAAATAATAAAAGTAAACAATAAAGACCACAAAAATACATGATTGGTCCATGTGTGATGCACAACTTGTGTGATGCACAGAAAAGGCATTTGTTAGCTAACGTTTGGTTATTTTTATCTGACAGTTAAAGATGTATTGTGTTTTGTACCAGCTGCATTAAAGCTGTGTTTTTAGGCCGCATTGCCGTCATGCAGTGAAAGCTGCAGCCTATTGCTAGATATCATGCGTAGCATGTGTGTGTCGGTGTCTTGGGCACAATACTGAGCTCTGCAAAAACGGCTGAACGAGTCGAGATGCCTTGGGGGGGGGGGTCCAAGGAATCATGCATTAGATGGGGTCAAGAGTGGACAAATCCATTCTCAACCGTGAGAGGTGACAAGTCGGTATGTGAAATTACTTGGGACACATTTATCATCAACCAGAAACCTGTCATTGGCCTGTTTATTGCTTAACTTGCTGTATTCAAACAGTAATTATGCAACTGGGTCGTTGACCTGTTCACTGCTTACCTTGCTGTATTCGGACAGTAATTATGCAACTGGGTCAATCAAAATCCGTATTTTGCCAACCGGAGTCTGACATTGGTTGAACGAGATTACCGTGGTTATGTTTGACATTTTCCGGATGTTGATGACAGCCATGCTGTTTGTTTTGGATTGGTTGTTTGTTTTTGAGCAACCTTTTGCATGCTTGATGTCAGAGTTAACGAACTGGACCCTAGTCCACTACAGATAACATAGCTTATAACCAGCAGGATGCCTCCACGGCATATGCCAGTATTCGGGGGTCAATTTTGAAATATTTTTCTCTGCAGGGGCAACACATTACTCCAATGGCGTATAATTTAATGTGGAGGAGTGGACCAAAGGTGAACTCCTCCGTGTCATATTTCACCACATAGGTGCAGAGGTGGGATGAGGTGTGGGCCCCAAAGGTTTAAATTTTACGAAATTTCGGAATATACGTGCGCCTCGGGGTGTATTCCTTGTGTGATTCTGATGAAATTTCCAGGCAGTTCCATGCTCAGATAATCAATAAATTTGGATGAATTCATTCGAGGGGTTCCAGAATTATGGGGTTCAACCTTGGGATGTATTTTCCCTCAGATTTTCAGCTCCTCTAGTGGCAAGACTATGCGTCAGATCCCAAAACGTTTTAGAGATGCACACGTGGCACAAACACCATGCTGAGTATGGAGGGTTTTGACTTCGTTTGTCATCAGGGGTGGAAAATTTTGTGTTTGTTTTTATTTGTCCAGCATGCTGTTAAATGATAGGCATGATTGAGTGCAGAAATAATCTCTAAACAGGCACAGGTCACTTTCATAAGCCATTTTAGGTCGACGCGGAGTCCGAGTTGACTTAATACAGTGGGTCTCAAATATCCGTCCGTCCGTCCGTCCGTCTGTCCACAAAACGTTTCTTCGATTTCAATGACATTTGGTGTGTAGGTAGAGGTCGATGATTGATGCATGACGGTATGCAGTATGACCCGATCCAAGGTCAAGGTCACGAGTCCTTGAAAGTCGCAAATTCTGCCCTTTTCAAAGGCTATCTCCTCCCCCATTTATAATGGGGGCTGGCAAATGACCACGGATTCTTAAATTAGGGCACAATACCTGAAGCTTACCGAGGCCGGATTTGTGCTTTTTGTCCTTGTTTTTGTGTCACGTGACTTTGAAGTTGGCAGTAAGTAGGAGTCGACCTTCAGTTCGGCATGGGGTTAATTTATTATAACTACATCCCCGGTCGGCTGTTACCACCGCCGTTGTAATATATGCCTTTATGTTCAAGATGTCCGATAGAGCAGAAATAATCGCTGAACAGCAGGGATGGATTTAGTATTTAAGTGGGGCCATGTTCAGAAAATATGTGGGGGCCCTTCCATGCGTTAATACCGTTGCCCAGTTGCCCGACTGCCTTTGCACACAAAGTTGTCATCATTGACATGTAAACATACCCGTGCTACCGCAGTCTGGTTTGAGACCAGCGTTGCTGCAGCCTGATCGATTTTTCGGCATATTGCATGTGTAGGCCCGGTTTGTGTGGGCGCCCATGTTCGGCCAAACGTGCCTAAATCCGCCTCTGCTGAACCGGCACCAGTCTCTTATCAGCCATTGTGTTACTTTGCCCCCAGAAGATGGGCAAAGTATTGCAATGAGCATGTCTGTATGTCTGTCCTCTGGCATATCTCAAAAACCACAAGTTCATATTTCACCAGAATTTTTTGTAAATGTTACCTGCACACGACTCGGTCCTCTGATGGAAATGCAATACGTTATGTACTTCTGGTATTGTGGATGACGTCATCTTTTCACGTAATGGAGCCAGTGGGCCAAAATCCGGCATGACATTACGTTTCGAGTTTGCCGGATGGCAGCACTTAGGGCAGAGTCTGGCATCTCCAACTGCATCTTGTTTTCAGCTTGTGATTTAACCAGACGTTGAGCCTCGATTAAATTTAACTGCAGTTTAAGTCGACGTTAATCCGTAGTAATTGGCAATGAATGATGAAACATAATCATCACTAACCACAGTGTAACTGCTATCAATTTAACTAAGATGGGTGCAACCAAACCATACTAATGTAAACTGTGTTAACAGGTGTATGTAACTTAACATATTTATTTGCATAAATGATTATTCGTGATTTGTATATCGATATTAACACTTTTCTTTTTTAACATTGCTACCAACCGAAACGGGTGCAACCATACCGTACAAACCGCCTCTGAAGTTACGACCTTATGGCGGTATAGAAATGTGTGTATTATTATTATTATTATTATTATTATTATTATTATGATAAACTGTGTTGGCAGGTGTACGTAACTTAACATATTTATTTGCATTTAATGATTATTCATGATTTGTATATAGATATTAACACTTTTTTATTCAACATTGCTACGAGAGACTGCAATGCTACTGTTTGTCAGTGTTGTGTACAATGGAAGTAGAGTTTGCACTGCGTACCGATGTTCCATGTGACGTGTGCAGTAGCATCGAGTTCACTGTCATATCTGCTTGTGCTACCAATGTCATTTGCTGCTGACATGCTATGCCACTGACGATGTGATTGTCGCGTAAATCTGGCTGGAATTCTGGGGGATGTGGGGTAGATCCAGAAGGCCTGGTGGGGACGAGGGGTAGGGTGTGGGTA
>Ga0209780_1002680_pt1 | contig 12806 bp, 9 predicted proteins | sample WorMetexBAHAMAS2_FD_187384 | JGI IMG/M metagenome (GOLD analysis project Ga0209780, IMG submission 187384) | Marine gutless worms symbiont microbial communities from Max Planck institute for Marine Microbiology, Germany - Inanidrilus exumae... | ecosystem: Host-associated > Annelida > Digestive... | reverse complement strand
AACAAGAATGACAATCTACACAATATTACAAGTGCTGGCACCGTTTAATCTACACGTTATAAAAGGGGAAAGGACGGCAGGCCTGCTGTCTAACGACTTATCGCGAATCGTAGACGTCCGTTGTCCTTCGACGACTCCCAGACCGGTGTTCAGCGTACGAAACAGTTCAGACGACGACACAACGCCTCCTGCGATTGCTGTCGTTTCCGGACTTCACTCCAAGATCTCCAGGATCGGACCACTTCACCGACGTTGTCGTGCAGTCGCTTCGTTGCCGACTCTCACGACCACCTCGAGTTTCTACAGACGTGACTCAGCGCCGCCGGGACGATTGACGCGCTTCTCAACGAGTCCTCTGCAGCAAACTCCACTATCTTCGCCTCTGTAGGCCGAAGATAACTTCAATATAGAAGTGTCCAAAGTTTCACAAAGTCTCAGATGACTTTAAACTCTCTCTCTACGTTAACGTTTTAATTTCGTTAACTCCACCGACATGAGCGTTCAAACCCTACTTTTAACCGTCACTCTCTCTGGCAATAAATAAGTAAGGCTATAAGCCATACGATGCCAGCCTAGGCCTATAGGGCCGCTAACAATATTTCCTATACTAGGCTAGCCAGCACTAAAATTGCTTAGACAATGCTAGTGTGATGTGTGAATTACACTATACATTTAACGTAGTTTAAGTGCACCTTGTTACACTTGTGAGTGCCGGATTTCATATAAGTGTGACATTGGTACTGCGTTGTGTACACGTAGACAACGCCTTTACGACGACGCAAAATCGCGTATCCGTGTGCCATAGCACAGTTATCAGTCTTGCCAGATAAGTATATACAATTCGGGCGTTTGATGCCCATTACAGTCACCTGCCAACTAAAGCCTCTGGTGGGCTGGTGGACACAGCACTGGTGAAAGTGGGTGGCTGGTGAGGACAGTGCAGGTCCAGTGGGGCCGCTGGTGAGGCCGGTGGCATATTCAGCGCCACCCAACGCAGCTACAGATGTATCCGCCCACTTGCTAGCGACGTTGACCTCAAGTTCTCAACATATGGTGTCTCACCCTTGACTGTCGTAGTCGGCCACAAAAGTCACAGAAAAATCCCTATCCTTACACCACACAATAATATACGTTCTCAACTGCTTGTGAGAACGATTGACGAATTTTCACAAGTGTGCTAGTGTGACACGGATGAATGACGGTGAATAGATGACAGATTCTTTGAAACTGACCAGAGGTCAGAGAGAAGTTGACGATGTTAGTCATTGTAGGGACAAGAACCGATGCACATTCCTTGAGAAGCCAAGTGGGGATAGGATCAAAATCAGACTGCTTGTTAGAACAATTAGACAGGATTAAAGAATGAAGCGTTAATAGTCTTGTAAACGCAGACATTAGCAGCTGAAGTCACAGGCCTATAGTGCGGGCTTGATAAGATGCTCAAGTGTTGGAACTCGAACCACCTTGATTGTATTAGTATTAACACATTTAAAATGCAGGTTTCGTCTGAACTGAAATCGGGAGCTGTAAAGTTTTAAGTTTGTTAATTGTTACTGTGATAGAAGGCGTTACTCGTGCCAGTAGATGTAGTCTATAGCTGCTCGGTAAACACTTTCAAAAACAGGTTGGATTGTTACATTAGGTATAATGAGGGATTTTAACAAGCTCAGCTGTTTTTCCACGTCTTAGCTACATGCTTTTTTCTGTCTGTCTTTTTGTTCCTTCTGTCGTTTTTCATGTATTAAGGGGCTAGTCTAGTTTCACACATCACTTAACTCTGATACTAACTGTAACTCTAAAACTAACCAAGGGACATGCGAAACTAGACTAGCTTCCCCGGGGCCCCTTAAACTTCACGGTACACGCTGCATATACCCAACCCTAGTTGAAAGTGATGTTCAGATTACAGTTGAAATGCCAAGCATATTAAGGCTAAATGAGATTAAGGATAGTAGTGATGTGCATTGCACGAGGCTTTTCAAGCAGAGGTTGAGGCGCTGACCCATGTCTGCTAATTTATCAGAGGCGAGACCGAGACAGAGGTGTCCGAGTCTGAGGTGAGTCCAAGACCAACGCATTTCAGCCAGCGCATTAAGGTAGGTGTGCTGATATCACGAAAGTTGCACCATCCCATGACTTGAACAAACTGAAGCTTATATCACGGTTAAAACTAACAAACAGCAACAGCCTTTGAAAAAAACAGTGAATGGAAGTCGTATTAACCGTGGCTTGTACATCATGGTGTCTGCCACAGTCGTCTCGTTGCTGGAGGTGGCAGCTGACAAATCAAGGAATGTGCACTCGTAAGGCATTTAAGCCTGACACCGAGGCTGAGACTGAGGCGGTGACCCACAAAACCGAGGCATTGCAAATTTTGGCTGAGGTAAGGCATTGGGATGATTCGGCGGCCTTGAGACGGAGATACCAAGACCGAGGCCACATCCCTGGATTTTTTTGCTACAGTATATACCATAGCATAGCATGGTAAAGACACTGCTGTACTTTGGCTGTGATTGTTGCATTAGCTGTTATGACAGTGAATTTTATTCTCATGAATGAACTGTGCACTTGCAGAGTTCATCCGTTTGGTGTATCATAAAGATGGGGAAGTTCATGAAAACAGGAAAAGTTGTGCTGGTCCTTGGTGGACGATTTGCTGGGAGAAAAGCTGTTATAGTCAAGGTACTGTCTTGACTTTGCTTGTGTCCACTTGTGATTGTACTTCACGAGATGTAACCGTACTGGCCCCCAGTGCAGTGTCGACCGCCCACGTGCCCGGCCTGGTGGCGGATGATGCACCTGGCGGCAAGCCCGCCCGCTGGCAGTGTTACAGACGACGACGACAGACGTCAGCAAGCAAAGCAATACCGACCCATTAGGCGGGCCAGTAATAAAATATATACACAGCGGTTGACAAATACCATTCAGGCAGAAATACTCTTAACCTAAACTAAGACCTCCTGAGGTTGTCTTAAGAACTTAAGTTCCACGCTTAGTGATGTGGCTGCAATGTATAAAAAGTAAGTAAATTTATAGAGCATGGTTAACGTCAAGAATCTAACGCACTGAATGCACTAGTATCGAGCAAACAGGCAGATTTTAAGCAAACGTCTGAAACAGTCTGCACTGCTGGTCGGGTCCTGGATGAAAAGAGTTGCAATGGACAGAGATGCAAAGAGAAAAGGAATGCTGTAAGTGAAGGACTGACGAAAATTAAAGTAGTACAAGTTTTTACTTGTACTACTTTCAGTTTTTTCTTCAGCGGTCGAGTTTTGTGCAGTTACTGGACTGAGACCGGTCTCCCAAAAGCAAGCCTTTGGGATTTGTGGAGCATATTTTTACATGACGGATACCCTTCCAGTCATCCAACCAAGACTATTGAAGCACTGAAGAGAAATATAGACACATCGCAGGAATATGCTGCAAGATATCTCGTACAGTTAGCACTACTACGAGGGAGATTGTTCTGTGGCTGTAACACATGTTAGTCTGATGCGTTATGATACACAGCATGAGTTATCAGGTTTAGTGATGCTGGATTTTGTATTAGAACTACGATGATGGCACAACTGACAGGCCCTACAGTCATGCTCTCGTGGCTGGCATCGATCGACATCCCCGTCCGGTGAAAAGACGAATGGGCAAGAAGAAGATCAAGCAGCGGTCCAAGATCAAGTCGTTTGTCAAAGTTTACAACTACAATCATCTGATGCCAACACGGTTAGTTGGCTGTCCTGGTGTGAACATTTATGTTTGCAGACTTTGTTGTCCATTTAGCGCCTCTGATTCACTTGCAACGTTTGGTGCTATATGAATTTATTTTATTTGATTGATTAATTGATATGCTAAATGCTTATCTCTTATACTAGTGACATATTTATATCATGTGCTGAAAATATACTCTTTTTAGGCCACATCACCCCTGCACACGGTGCAGGAGATGCGGCCTATTGCTACAGATGCCACACGTACACACGGGTGATCCTTGCAAAAACAGGTGAACAAATTGAGATGTCATTTGGTCGGCGGATGACTGGGCAAACATTATCCAGGGCCGTGCAAGCCGATATTGACACGATCTGACTTCTGTTAAATGTAGGCCTAATAGTCGGAAAACTTAGCATGCATGAAGACAGTAATGCTTCATCTCTACTCAAAGGCTGCTGCAGCGGCCGCGTTCACACGCCGTACACAGTCTGGCTAAGTTCCATTGCTTCGTCGTCCATGCTACGGCAGCAGTCGTAATCTCCGGAGTTAATGTATACAGAATGAAGTTTTACATTTATTATCAGCGACTGACTGCTAATCCTTGAACCAACAGACATGGAGTCTGATAGCACTGATAAGGCAGTGCTACAGTGGGTTATTCTTGGAACTGAAGCGGCTGGCAGGTTATAGGCGGCCACAGGAGTTTAGAGAGTGCGACTTCGGCGGCCATGGCCCGTGTCTCCTAGCCGTATATGAGAATACTGAGCAAGTTAACAGTACCTGCTGAGTGAGTGCTGACAGTCATATGATGTCAGCATTATGAAGATGTATATGTGACTGTTTGTGTGTGTTTCAGGCAGTCATAGTTCTTGTTTACTGTCCAACATTATACTACAGAATGTTAGGGGGTAGACAGGTGTTTTAGCTGACAATGGTACCATGATTTGGCTTATGCTACAGGTTGTGTGTCACTGTCTGCATGTGTGTATGTGATGACATATCGTGGCTAAATGAATCAAGTTATTTTTTGGTGTTCCAGTTACCACATACAAGTATTTTGTATTAAATGCGGTTCAGATCTGCCTATGGACAGGGGGATCTTCTCCCATAGATGGGGCGTTGGAGCCTTGCTACATCCAGTGATTTACATCTCGCCAGTTGAATGCAACCATTGGGTGTGGCCACTGTGGCTGTGGCTTGTTTACTGATAAGGCTAAGATTGGATGTTGTTGAACATGGTGTTAAACTTGAACAGCAAGTTGGTGATAATTTACTCAATACTGATTTATACTGTCTCCAAAATGCCAGTACCGGTAGTCGCGGATCCCAGACTTCAGTGGTTGTTTTCATGCTGTGCAGCGCATGTTTGATGAGGTTCCTCATAGACAGCATGAAATCACTGTTACAAGTATATGTTTGTATCTTGCTTTTAATAACAGAATAATGATGTTTATGTTACATACAACAATGTGAAAATGGTGTCAAGTTAGATAAGCTGCATCAAGAGTAAGGCAGCAATTGGATTGCTTTCATGTTTGCAGTTACTCTGTGGATGTGAACATGGACAAGCAGCTTGTTAATAAGGATTCGTTTCGTGACCCCGTGTTGAGGAAAAAGGCCAAACGAGAAGTCAAAGCTAAATTGGAAGAACGGTTAGCATTATAGTTTTCTTTTCTGGAGTTACTGTAGATTTGTCTGAATCCTGCAAACGCGAACCTTAGAATAGTATTTTAACAGGCAGCATGTCTTTCGGGGTATTCTGCTAACAGTGTTAAAGAATTGACTCCATCCAGGGAAATTCGCCCTGTGACCCCATCCTTTCTTGATTCATGGAGTACGTGGGAAGGGATGCCACACTTTGTGCCACTGTCAGACACTGGCCTCAGTAACACAACTGGGGCCCTATTTTCAAAGGATCCTATAATGACCTTAGGATAAACTTAGGGACTTTTGAAAATCAGGCCCCTGGTGATTAACATTCTGAAGTGAAGTGCACTCACTGTATTGACTTCCAAGAGTTGCATCTTAACTTAACATAACAGGGGGTCATACCACAAACACTTTAAAGACAGTTTTAAGAATAGTATAGAAGGAAATCTTTTGACAAGTTTTGGATCAGACTCACAGAAGACATATCTTAAGACAAAGCTTACAATCACCTTTTAGTTGGATTTAGGCATCGATAGCATGGTAAGCAAATAAATTAAAATAGTCACTATTTATTGGTTGTAAACAAATCACAGCAGGAAATACGTGTAATTTAACATCTTTCATTAGTCATCACAGTGCGCAAGTACTGTAAAACCCTCAATGTTCGCGTGCCCTTTATTTCTCGAATTTCACGAGCTTAATAAACCCGCGAAATTAAAGGGCGTTAATATTGATACTATACCAACTTTAATTGGCATTAATCACATGTTAGAATTGCATTGTTTGACTTCGCCAAAATAAAAGGCGCCAAAATAATTTTGCATCTAAAGTCGCCAATTTTTAGGGCAGCAAGATTAAAGGGCTTTACAGTATGTAACAGGGAATGATCACGTGTGCTTGTAACTTGTAACATTGTCGTATAATGAACATAAGGCTTCAGTGCCAGATTTACGTATATTGTACCCATAAGCCACTGAGATAAATAATATTCGACAAGCCAAAAAACCGCTGAGAACTACCTATCTTCACCTTTCCATATGCTTAGGACCTGCCTAGATGCCTTGCAGATTTATCGTGATACAATGTTTGAGATGAAACCAAAGAGATAACATAATCAGCAATTGAATTGTAAACATTTCTCTGTATGTTTAGGTTGACTCTTCGATAGAGTCGACATAATAAAGCCGGTCTCAAATGTTCGTCCGTCCCTGCATATGTCCGTCCTTCCACAAAAAGTTTCAAGTCTTAGAGTTCAGTGAAATTTGGCATATAGGTAGAGATTGATGACTGATGCACAACTGTATGCAGTATGACCCAATCCAAGGTCAAGGTCACAAGCACTTCAAAGTTGGAAATCCGGCCATTTTCAAAAGCTGTCTCCGTCGCCATTTACAATGGGAGCTGTCAACTGACCACGGATTCTTGAACTAGGGCACTGTCTAAATTTGGCCCAGTTTTTTGTGTCACGTGACTTTGAAGTTGGCACAAACGTCAGCTGTGAAGAGTCGACCGTCAGTCCCATATGGGGCTAATTCTATGTTTTAGGCTATGAAATTATCCATGCAACTTTTTAATAAGGGCACAGTAAGCTCTTGCACTGTATAAAGTAAAGCGGATGAATTGCGTAATTACTGTGGCAACACTTCATATCCAGAAAATATTTAGGTCGCCTGAAACATTTTGTGAATTGACTTAAGACATGACAGATCATCTTTTGTCTTAAGACAATCTTAACTTCTTAAGACATGTCTGACGACAAATCTTAAGACAAGTGTCTGTGAATCAGACTGCAGACGATTTGGCTTGTGTCATTCATATTTTAAAGCTAGGTCTGTCAGTAATCAAACTGCTACATGGCGACTTAGGCTCACTGCTTTATGATGGCAGTGCATTTGTTATACATTAATACTAACTGTTCTGTAACTGCGATTAACAGGTGTAGTTTTATGCTGTTATGACAAAATTAATACAGCATCTCTGAAATAGGTTTTCGACTCACTTTGAGATTTTTCGACGACGTTTCGACGGCGTCGTAATTTACTTTTTCAATTCCGACTTCAAATTTTTTGACGAAGCGTCAGAATTTTCAGTCACTTTTTTCTATGTTGTTTCTATTTTCTCTTAAAAGTGCATGTTAATTTTTCTTCAGTTTTCTATAGGAACTAGGGCTGTAGTTAGATCATCGAGACATCGACCGTTTTGCTTTCATAATTTTGTTTTCTTGTTAAATTGCAACCAGAATTTCTGTATGCGTTATTGCTGTAAGTAAACCACAAGAATTTTTGTTGAAAGTTCATCGACTTTCTGTATTTTTATCGACGACGACGCCTAGGCCTTCACGTCGACGCGTCATAATTTTTTCGACGACGACGCAAGGGATTCAACTTCGACGACGTCGGACACTACCTCTACGTCAGTTAGTGTGATGCAGTCTCAAAACCCACATACGGCATTGCATCGTGTGTTGTGGGGGGTAATACTTAATAGACAGTGCAGTTCTCCATATAGGGAGTTTGTAACTAGTCTACTTCACGGTAGATTACTTCAGTGTAATACAAAGCTAGTATGTACTTGTTGCGAGTAGGGAAGTTTTATATAGTGGTTGTATGCTACATACAGTGAAATTTGGTCATTGAGAAAAAGAGAATGAGGATGATTAAATGGACGTTTGGTGTTCTTGCATAATAAAATAAACTGAGAGACTAGAAATAGTTGATATACTTGGATTGCTACAGCAAAATAGGTCCAGATAGTATGGACGTTTTAAGAAAGACATGTAAAACCTACTAACCTAGATGTGGAGCAAAACCTAGGCACTGTCGGACCTGATGACAAAACAAGGACACAAGGGACTGTATTAAATGAAGGAAACTTAGATATTATGTAAGACTCGCAAAGATAAGCAATGGGTGAATGAATGTTTTTTGCAGTAATGGCTCAGGCTTAGCAGGTTGTCCTGGATATAGGGCCATTTAATGGCTGATTAAATTGCTTCTGAAGCAGACAACTGTACGTGATGAGTTTGTTGTACGCTGTTTCTGTCATAGGTACAAGACCGGAAAGAATCGCTGGTTCTTCCAGAAACTGCAATTTTAGATACTGAACACTGTGCTGCACATGCAGATAGACATTTGTTTGCAGTTATGTGAATAAACCGTGAATGAATATTTTATTCTGTTTTCCAGAATTGTTATGCTTGTTGTAATAAAGGTTAGCAGCATTCGAAAACAGTAACTGAAAATACTAAAAAATCTATTGCACATGCCTTTTTTCTGTGCTTAAGACTAAGTTCATAATGAGTGTTATGAAAACGTCAGGACAGACTTCTACAGTGAGAACGGCAACATTCAGGCCTACGTCCTCCACACAGTGTAAATTTTTTTGTGTGGTCATTAATAAATTGCTTAATACTCTTCCATCAAGCGAAGCACTAACCATTATGGTGCATTCAGTGACTTACTACCTGTGCGACGCTATGCCAGCGTGGGTATTAGTCGTGATTGTGAGTCTGTCACATGCCGGCATTTGTCAAAACGGCTAATAGCACTAATAGGAAGTCGACACTGCGCTTTCTAACGAGCCATAGATGAACCCTGTGCATTACCCTTAAGTCTCCAAAGGGTGGCTTGAAATGAGAATTTTACATTTTTGCGGTGTACTTCATATATTTGTTGTAGGTAATCATTCAAATTTGGTATGTGGGTTGATCATAGTAAGTCTAAGCCTAGTCCTACACGAGAAACCATTCCTAAAATGGGCATGTCACATCACATGGCCCATATTTACGCGCACATATGCGCTGGTGTTGTGTCAAAATGGCTGAAGCTAAACGTAGGATCACACAAACAATGCCAGGAGACGCCAACAGTAACTGTTGTTTGTGGGCGATCCCCCATTCCCTCTGAAATTTGTGCTCAGTGATCCACGCCCCGTTTCGAACACAACAATTTCGACCAATATCTGCTCAGCGCCTCAACCGCGAGAGCTGGCGAAAAAAGTTCAATTAGCACCAATAGGAAGTCGGCCATGCACTTTCTACCGAGCCATAGATAATCGTGTACGTTACCGCTAAGCCCCCCAAAGGGTGGTACAAAACGTAATTTTGTCGTTTTTGCCAGTAAAGTTCAACTTCTGTGGAAAGAAGTGTGCTACAAAGTTTCTGCGTGAAAACTTCCAAAGTTGTAGCTACATGATGCTCCTATCTATAATTGGTTCATAGACTGATTGCAGGCGATGTCTCCAACTAGACATCTACCTAAAAATTTGTGCTCAGTGACCCACCCATTCAGAAAATGATTTTGACAGATTTCGCGTAATAATGCTTCAGCCATGAGAGCTAGAGAACAAGTTCAATTATCACTAATAGGAAGTCGACAATGCACTTTCCATAGAGTCATAGATGAACCCTGTTTGTTAACCCTAAGATATTGTGACTTCAATAAACACTGATCAAACTAGGCCAAATACAATAAGCCACCTGAGGATAACAGACGTCACCTCCTGTAAGTATTGAATGTGAAAGCATGACGACATCCATAAAACTGGAAAATACCTTACATACTGTATTGTTATCAGACGACCAAGCCATAGCCACATGTAACATTACAGAAAAGTTTGCAAAGCTTTTGCACCCCTTATGAGATACAATATGTATTCCAGTTTCTCTGCCATATGGTTAATTTCCTATTACTGTTCGTCACTCTTAGCCGCCACAAACTTGCAATTCCAGAAGTGTCACAGAAAAGATTACAATACACATGCAGAAGAAATACTGGCTATTTGATGATGTTGCGTACTTTATCGAACAATACAGACAGTGCACAGATGCAGCAACATTACTGGAGTGATCCATCACCACTCGCCAAACAATTCAACTAACGTGAGTTAATTATTATCGGCACTAATTCACAAATAGTGTTACATATGGTCATTCGGTGCCCGGACATCGTCAATTTTGAGAATCATTCGGACGACCTGAGTTGCGAGTAGTATCTGTTGTTTCTTTGAAAGCAAGGTTTCGATAACGTGTTGTTCTTTCATATCTAACAAACAGCATCGTTCACAAACTATCCAGTTCTGTGTATACAACAGCAACATGTGGTAAAATGGTACTCACAAATTTCAAACAGCTAAGTAACACCTCTGAAATAAAATAAGTTACTAGTGACTATTTTATTAGAATGGGAAGGGATGGAAAAGCAAGAAAATAGTGAAGCAAGTATGGTATTGTATGGTTTAACGTCCCACACGACACATTATAGGTCATTTCGGAGACGATTTATGGGGAAAAGTAAAAGATACTAAAAGATACAGTAGAAGGTGGGGAAGTGAAGGGATGGGGGATTGCCCCGGGCCCACACACGGCACCTGACACAACAGCCCTAAAAGTGCATTGCAGAACAAACAGTAGCTTAACATGCAAAGAAACAAAATGTCCCACAGTACTAGTCAAAATTATTTGGATAACTGAGAAGAACAAACGTGACAAAAAAGTTACAGACATCAAGTGAAAATGAAAAATAGTTTGTTAATTTATGACATTCATGCCTCTGATTCTAGATTTCCTCAACACTGTACATTATACATTAAACTACTATTATTATTATTACCACCCACACTGATGGTAGTCGCGTGGGTACAGCGAACAGTGGCGTTTATGTGTCCGTCTGTTGCTTTGTGCGTTTATTCATTGGTTTGTTCTACACGATCTGTCAAAAGCTAACGCATCTAGGATCACCAAACTTGACACAGACATGGTCCTGGAAACCCATTTACTTCCAAAGGTCAAGGTCACGTGCCACAAAAACGTCTTGTGTTGGTCTTAAGAAGGAATGCAATATTGACGTTTGCTGCTGTGTTTTTGGTGCATCACGTCCGTGCATTCAATGCTGCTGACCACTGCGTTTTCCATGCATGGAGTTTTTGCAGTCAGCCAGCGAGGGTCATGTCACGCTTGAGAGTGCTGGATTCTTCTAGTTATTATTATTGTTATTATTACTAGATTACAAATTAATTCTGCATTAAACATAACAGACCCAATGCTAACAAGTGAACAACTGCTAAATGTATGTGCATATCGTTGTGCACAACTGTCATACACAACATAGCACAGAGCAGTTCTGATTATCTTCCCTCTTATCCTCCAGACAAGCACCAGAGCTCAGATGCTGTCTATTGGATGGGCATGCTGAGGAAGTGGAAATGTATATGACACCTGTCACAGAAAAGCAATGCCACCACATAACAATTATTATTCGTAACATAATACATGAAAATGATAAAATTACCATTAGTGCCAGTGTTCATGCAGTCAATGCCAAGTTGAGATTTTTTCTCCACAATCTGACGAGACTTGATGTCGGCCAGCGTCTGGATTGGTGGCTGGCCACTGTTCTCTGCCAATGCCATTGGGATTGCCTCGAGTGCCTCTGCAAACGCTCTCATCGCATATTGCTCCAACGTTGCCACCTACATCATTAACAAGTCACATGTCAGTTCTGCAACGGAAAAGTCATCTAGTGCAAACAAGCTAAAAATGTAGAGCGCCTCTGAAGTTACGACCATATGGCGCTATACAAATGTGTATATTATTATTATTATTATTGTACATGCATCACGATGAAACCTGTAAATTGCGTGAATTGTATTCAAACAAAGTAAGCAATTACTAGTACAAAAAATTAAATCTGCATTCATGACAATAGGAAACCCTGGTTTTAACACCCAATTAGTAGCCATCCGACTAAGCTAGAATGTGAATATTGACATATGTCAAGCATCAGAATAGGATATCAATATCACCTTGTCAGCGTGTTGACCAACAGCAACAGCGCAAGCAATCTCAGATGCTCCACCTCCGTACACAATACGACTGTCCTTCACCAGATTTCGGACAACGCACAATGCATCATGCATACTGCGCTTTGCTTCCTCGACAATCTGTCAATGAACAGTAACACATGACTACCTGTTCAGGTTTGGACCAAACACTAGACAGTATGCTCCCATAAAACATTTGCCTACCCAGGACCATTACCCCCGAAACATTTTCCCCCAGAGCCCGTTTCATTTCGCGAGTGCTGCAGTCGCTGTAGATTCCAACCATATGACTGCGTCATCATCCGCTTCGTGGAGTAGATTCAGTCCACCTTCAAATTTCGTCAATGGACACGTGTCGACAATGTGGTTCATGGTCTGTCGCTGGCCACAATCACAAGAAGGTGATTGAGCTAGGCCCCATTTGTGCAAGTCTGCACGACATGGACCTTGGCCCGTTCGGAAACGGTTTAGCAGAGACCATGTACGACGAGGGAGATCAAAACCGGGCTGTCAAAGACATCAGCATGCACAGGCCAATTTGGGTGATCTTCGATGGAGCGAAGTATCTTGTCAGTTGCCGCTGTGCGACGCAGAGAAGGAGGAGCAACATTGCTGAGCACTGGCAGCCA
>Ga0209780_1002679_pt1 | contig 12808 bp, 7 predicted proteins | sample WorMetexBAHAMAS2_FD_187384 | JGI IMG/M metagenome (GOLD analysis project Ga0209780, IMG submission 187384) | Marine gutless worms symbiont microbial communities from Max Planck institute for Marine Microbiology, Germany - Inanidrilus exumae... | ecosystem: Host-associated > Annelida > Digestive... | reverse complement strand
TTGCCTATCTATCGTCTAATTTGTTAAACGAAGTAGGTTTGTCTCTTTTTCGGTATTTTGAAGTAGGCCTACGTGTGTGCGATATCGTCGTTAAAAAGTTCACGTTCGCTATCTCATCTCCTGATGAGTTCTTGTTGCATATTATTGCAGAATATACCTATCACGCGCGATTTTGTAACCACAACGCGGAACGCGAAATAGACGACTTTCCACGAAATTTTGCATCTTTGCCATCTTTAATATACATTTTCCAAAAACCATTTTGCATTTGTGAGCATATTTCCAGTTACTATATATCGAAATATCCATTAAATGATAAGAACCGTTTGCACTGTACAAGTTGATTGACAGTCTCACAGTGTAGACGTAGACCTACATACCCTCCAAAAGGCGCCAATAGAACGCATCGGTCAGTAATCACAATGTTGGAAATCACGTAATCAGCTACAATACAATACAATGCAACACAAGATTTGTAGGTCGTTGTCATATGAAACGTCTAGGAGCGCCGTACAAAGGTCACGAATAAGCACGCTCAAAAAGTACAATCTTGAGCTGTTTTTTAATGTATTAGTGTCAGAAGAAAGAAACCATGTATCAGATGGGGTCGAGATACCCTACGCCAATGGGCAATTTTGGGGGTTGACCGGCCCACTGAAAGCATTGACAGTCATACTGCGGCAAGTTACGCAGAAAAGAAATGAATAACAGCGGGATTGCGGGTGGCCGGCTGCAATACTCCAAACTGGTCGGTGTCACATTACATTGTTTCCAGTGAACAAAATCCGTCCCTGTGATGCTGCCTGTCGTCAAAATTCTTTGACCACTTGTTATCCAGGAAATCACGTGTGGGAGTAAAAGCTGGAAGTACGATCGAGGATCACGTGAAGCGAACCCCTGAAAACATTGTGAACGCGACGACGACGGTATCGAGGAGATGGAGTAGAGTGCAGCCATGTTCCACAGGAACGAGCATCATTCGGTATAGAACGCGTACGAGTTCCTGTTAGCCTTCCATGGTAACTGTGTCCCTGCCTGCATCGTTTCTACAGGTACAGCGATATATTGGTCGAAAATCGCCAAACGATAGCCCACGGACTCTAGTTTTCTGCTGCCAGAAATATCGGCGAAATTCCAACGGGATCACCCCCAACTGGGGCGCCACAGAGGTGCGGTAGGTTCAATCGACGATTTTCGACCAATATCTTGCTATACATGTAGGGACCTATCTCAGAAACGGTGCGAGATCAGTACATAGTTGCCACGGAACGTTAATAGAAACTCGTATGGTGCTCTACCGAATGGTGCTATCTCCATGCAGTGACCTTGAATAATCCTTATTACCTACAAATCACCCCATTTCCACATTTTGTACTGCCTTTCGTTATCTTCGTAGTAAGTGGAGATAGAAACTTCAAATTTGATAGGTAGTAGGCCTATGACAGTAGCAAGTGCTAGCCCACGGATGGCAAACCATCCCCGAAAGGGATGTGGTAGGTCACGTGAACCATGCATTTACATTTTAGCGGGCACAACCCACATCTCTGGAACGGCTGACTGATCGTCTCAGGTGCTGTCAATTTAGGTGGACGGTTACTGTGGTAAAGTGGTGACGGTCTCGGTTACCAGTTCATCACACTGACCGTCGACATCTGTGTACATGTTGGGCCTCAGGCACTGCGTCGCGAGGGTCTGTCAGCAATAGCGGAGACTTGTTGAAATATGCGAGCGAACAGACAGACAAACAGACAGACAAACATACGATCACGCTGAGCGCAATACTCTGCTCATCTATCGGGAACGAAGTAACCATACGTCTGCGCAGCGTAGGTCGCATTATCAGTTTTATCATGTTGAATGTTATTCCCCACGCCGGCTTTATAACCGCGGCGTGGGGAAGGGCGTTCAGTCGCGTCTGTCTGTGCTGCAAAAGGAAAACGGCTTGAGCTATCACCACCAAAGTTGGTAGACATAGTCCATGGCAGGATCTCAGCATGCACTGACGATGAGGTCATCCCTAACAATAACCTAGGCTTACGGCTTTAACCTTTGCGATGGAGATGGGCCGGGATTCGTCCGCATTGGGTCTGCATCATGACTGCATGTCGACACGACTGCTGCTGCACATTTCTCCAGTTCTGATGTAATACCGCCACGCATTTGTCTATTTTAAATAGTGTCTTGCTATTTGTACGTTACAGAAAAATGCTATCAATGTGCTTACTCGCCGCCGAAGACGGTCTATGAAAAAGTGAAGAAAGGCTACGGATATGTAAGTTTCTATATAAATATACGTTCTATTCTTTAGCCGTCCCCGAATCGACGGTTGGCCCACCATGGGCGTATGTTCATCATTAATCTATGTCATCTGTCATTATGATTGACTCTTCTAAGGGAAGTCCTGTCCACATATTGATGTTGTCCATTCAGGCCGTGCGTGGTCTTCCTCGCCTTCGCGCACATGGCACTGTTCCTTGCATTACCTCTTTCTCTAGGCAAGTCCCTTGTTTCCTCATGGTGTGACCACGGTAGGCTAGCTTCCTGACAGTGTCTAACCGTTCCCTCTTTACTCAAGCTTTGTTAATAACCCACTGATTTGTTTTCTTTGCTGTCCAAGAAACCCGCAGAATTTTTCTCAGACCTTTTATCTCAAAGGCGTCATATCAGAGATGACAAGTTGGCACAATATGCTACATCACTTCCCTTATGTATGTATAGGTTCTACGTGTATATCAGGTAAAATGCAAGGCCCAAGAGCCGAAGCCAGATGTCCAAATGGCGACGGCTGGGTGAAGCTTTGGGACAGCGAGCCTCCTTCCCCATGTAGTGTTGTGAAGGTACTTTTTCAAAGTCATCTTTTAAAGATAGGCCTACAAAATAAAGATGTCGCGATGGAAACGTTCGGAATAAAGGTCGTTTTCCCCAAAAAAGGCAAAAATTCCTCACAAAATTTCAACGTTTTGCGACTTCAGGGATGTCTAGTCTCCATTTTTACCGTTAGAATAAATTCATTCTGTCGGTTGTACGCTCCGTACAAGTAGCCTACCCAAATTTTCGGCAACGTCCGATGTTGGGTAAACCCAGTACGCCGCTGTGCTGCGGCAGCACTGCTGCCTGGCTGACCGACATGGAAAAAAGCAGACCTGAATTAGAACTAATATAAGTAACACGGCACATAACGCTGACATCACTCAGTCGCAGGCACGTGACACTAGGCATCGTCGAATGTAAGAAGTAAACAGCTTGTGCACAGATAGCGGACCACTTCCAGCCTAATTCTGTATTGTGGATATTCCACACAATACAGTCATCTAGTTTTATCTAGTTCTGCGCAAAGCACAGAACTTACAAAGACTATATGCATGCATGTGGGCTGCTCTGTCTGCTAACTTTCATACGTTTACCAGTTGTCACTAAGGGAAACAAAGTCATACAGCACCTAAAATTACAGGTTATTACATAAGTTCGTTTAACAGTGAACATTTCCATCCTGACCTTAAAGGAATGTTCACATCACTGCGACTGAAGAAAACTGGCACTGGCAGTTCCGGGCACGTTGTGTTACTAGTTCAGGTTATTCGCCGCAACGTAAACGGGCGTTAAAAACTTAAAACTCGGCTTTTTGAACATGCACATGTGTATAATACGGCACTTTAGCAGTTTTGTGCGGTTATGCTCAAATACCAAGTCTGAATAATGTTCTGCTGTGTCACATTCAGGATGGCGGGTATGAGACAAAAAAGTCGATAATCCGGGGCGGATGGGATAAGTGTCTCGGACCGTTCGACCATTACCAGGCTAAGGCATTTGGTATCGACGTATGGGACTGTCACAACAACAACTGCTACATCCGCAAAGACTACAACGGAGGTAGATCTACTACAAATTACCACAGTCACACTATCTACAGACTGGTAAGTTGACAGTACGTTGCAGTTATCTCACAAGTCTGGCAACACACGCATGACCAGCATTCCAATCAGTGTGTTACAGAAACCAGTAGTATAACAATAGAATGTAACAGGAACAGTAGTCTAAAGTAATAGCCTAGGGCATGCAATGTAACATCTATGATTCACCCCACTTCCTGTGATACATACTGCAGGCAATGTCTTACTTAGTACTTACTATTATATTCAAGTGAACCAGAAGAGGTTATTTTTAGAACAATGCAATGGTGTAATATCCCTCACAGTTTTTTGCTGTATATACTTTCACGTTTTCTTAATACGGCATCATACATGGTACAACACGCCACAATACTCTCTTTAAGATTTGTTGCCAACAGAGTAAGTAACTACATCATACTAGTATACTGCTGTATATGTACTGTACATGGTAGTCACTTGCAAAGCAATCACCAACTACATCCATTTTGCACAGAAATATGGGTTAGACCTATGCCCTACTGGATCTGTTCCTCCATACCAGAAGAGAAGCTTTCGTGATAACTGGCAAGGTATTTTCATAAGTTGGATGCCCTTCACGTTACCCCCCAACTGACAGAGTCATAGCACTGAAGGAAACTCAAAACACTGACCCCAACCAGCAAAAACATTTCTAGACTCTTGGGAAATGGGGTATTGCTCCCTATTATGTCGGCTGTCTCAGAAAGCAATGGTTACATTAATGTCAATCAATCGTCAAGTTGTCTGTTTCCACAAATGTCACTCAGATGGAACGTTTATGACTGCAATACTAAGGCGAGACAGTGCTGAAGTCAGTGTTATGTGTCTGTTGTAGACATAGTTCGCGGCTGCTACAAAGGAGAGTTTGGTGTTGACCAGCACAAATATGGCTGCAGCTACCAGGCCGGATCGACGTACTGCTTCTGTGAAGGAGAGCTATGTAACAATGGTCCTGCACCACACTGAGTGCACTGTCAAGGACTGCACCAGAAATGACGTGTACAGCATAATTTCCACACTGTACATTCCACATCACGTTGGCATGTGTGGTGGCTCGTATTACTCACGATTGTGTATTTGATGTGTGTTTTATTTTTTACTCTGCCTTGAGCGTATAATAAAGATGATGATGATGATTACAAATGGGAATATGACAACAGTCTAACAGATCATATTTGTATATACAGCATAATGCGATATGCAGAATAATTTCATATCTATACTGAGACATTACATAGTGGGGTAACTGTATTTCAAATAATAAAAATATGTTGTTTGTAATACTTGACTTCATAAAAAGCATCACAGAAAATGTTTCAGCAATTGAATTGTTGTATATCATACTGACTATTAATCCAGTCAAAACACTTCCAAAACTTGTACTTACATCTGCCCACAATATAAGCAGAACAAACTGAACAAAATCCATTCACTTTCACTGCTTGACACTATGACATGTCCCCTCCAATCGAACAGACAGCATCTGAGCTCTGATGATTGTCAGGAAGTCAGGAGGGAAAATAATCTATAAACTAGGTCACTTCAATGATTTCATCAATTTAGCCTAGCAGTGGGCAAGGCTTCCAGTATCTTCTTAGTATTGGTATATTTGACAGCACATGGAGATCTGCCATGGATGCATTAATAGCATCTTGGTCATGCATAATGCACAACAGCAAATAGAAATCGTTCAGAATGAGCTCTTATGACGACTGGGAGTTCCTATTCTATGCAGCTCTGTACTGGCTAGATACACAAACACAGAAAATTAATGCAACTCATTTACTATTTTGGATATAAAGTAGCAAAGGTCAAGTACCCTGTATGTCCAGTCATCTGTCCTAAAGGCACAGCAGACTTGAAGTTATACAAAGCCTTGTTGTGCGGCTGTTTATGGGAATCCCAATTCCCTGCACTTGGGCATGTCTCATTATTAACCTTTGCAACTGTTTCATCATTTTCATTGGCATCTGCACAACGTGCGCTACCACCACTGATATTAGCACTGATATCAGAACTGTGTTTGATATTCTTTGCCTTCTGATGATGTAATGACTTGACAATTTCAATGTGTCCAGTCACGGGATCATTGTCGAGTTCTGGATTTGCACTTAGGTTTGCAGGTCCATAGCCGAGGTTTGCAACAGGAACGGACACTGATCGAACGTCAAAAATTCGTTGAAGACATTCGATTGTTGTGACATCTGTGAAGCCAGATTCACACATAACAGAACATGACCTCTGAACTTGCTCAATACACGGGGAAAATGAACACAAACGACCACCTGAACAACACAATCAGTATCCCATATAGGAACAAATACTTAAAACAGTGACTTAAAGCATCACCCATAACACTATATAGATGTAATAATAACGGGACCTCTCTGCATTAATACTAGCAGACTAATGGAAAATTTTTAGCACACACAACAGGTGACTATCATGTGCATCAACTTAGGTTTTAAATTGTAGTTTAAACAAGACCCAAAAGCCCAATTTTAAACCAATGCTCACATTAACTTTGGGCTTAAATCAAGTTTAAAATCAAAACTTAAACAAAGATTTAAAATGAATTTAAAACTGGAGTTTGAAATTGACAAGCTCACAAATGGCACAAATTATAAAGCAGTCACAGAAAAAAAACTTGCAATTTCAGTCACTTGATTCGACTGCAATAAAACCAAATAACTAAGCCACAGAATGTCAAAAAAATACCACAAATGGCTTAGACATTTAGTTCAAATGCCTGTCACCACAATATAATAAGCATAAACATTCACCACCTTTAAGAAAAAGTTGATTCGGTTTTCAACTACAGCTAAACACCAGGGACGTTAATCATTCTCGTAAGACTCAGGAGTGGACTAGAGAAATTCATTCTTGAAATTTGAGAAATCGATTTATCAGATTTTGAAAATTTGACAACCCATCAATACTCAGCATGTTTGAATGCAGAGGGTGCAGCAGGTCTACCAGCAGAGATTAGAAGTGTTAAATATGAAACTAGAGAGCTGGCTGGCACCACGCACGGTCTGCAGACAGTAGTATGAGAGATGACTGACTTAGCCGGGTGCAATGGATGCTCACGGTAACACGAGATTATGTGCCTCATGGTCTGCCGGCATATTATTTCTCAGAAGTGGTGGAGCCCAGTAAGCACAGCAGACAATACAGCACCATAGCCAGGAAACACGCCTTCTAACCTGCTCAGTGCGACCAACTGCAACATTTATTTAAAGCCAGACTGCACCAACAGACCGTTGCACAGCTTCAGGGAACACTGCTCATCAACAGATCCACGTACTCCACACGCATGCATTGTACAGCTGTGTGTGTATGGATGCCAGTCCTTCTGCTGACCGTGGAAAGGCTACTGGCAGATGGAAATGGGAAATCCGTATGGCCACCCCCTTGTGCCAAATCCCAATCATTGGTGGTTAAAGATCATATAGTCGACCGGATACTTTTCCATGACCTGAGTGACCTCTTCTGTACCCCGATAATATGGGTATGCTGCAAGACTACACTGTCCTGGCTGACTAGGCAGGGTGGGCAGTCAGCATGAGGCGACAACTTCACATACAACTTCATAACAGGCAGGTACTCAGACCAAATTTATTCTTGATCAAGACCCGTGATTGGCCCATGGAGACCTGGGAATTAACTTCCCTAATAAACACTAACCCTTTAGCAGAGCTGTCTATCGAAATGCACTGCACAAGTTCACTCTAAAACTTGATTGGAAGATATAGGCCTAATGGAATCAGCTGAAACAAAAAATGACAATCATTAAGTCCACATACAGAAGTTGTACAACATACTATTACTGAGACATGAACACTTGCCAGAGCTAGGCTAAAGTGCAGTGGGAACAAAGAACAGGGTAGTTAATCAAGTGTTAAAAACAGCAAAAGTTTAATGCCTAAACAAAGTAACCAAACTTCTGTTACCAGGTTTAAGGCATTGTGTTGCAAATGGTATTGCTAGCCATGGCGATGGAAGATCAAGAAATACAGCATCAGCTGTTGCTGTATCAATGTCAAAGCCATCAGCACAGACATCACGCAGCCTGGCTGTAACAAGTGTCTCGTCAAATCCATGAGCCATGAATTCATCATGAGCTCTTTTCACTCGTTGTTCATGAAAGTCGAATGTATGTAGATGACCGTTTGGTGCAATTGTCCTCAATATAGCATGAGACAGCGAAGCACTCCCCGTACCTACAACCATCAGTATCTTTATACAATACTAGACTAAGATCACATCCATTCAAAGTAGTAACTGAACAACAACTATGAAGGCTTACAGCAATTAAAACTGGTAGTTAGTCAGTTGGAGTTTAGCATCCCCTTTCAGCACAACTATGGCTATATCAGAGACAAAAGATCGGGTGGAGAATGGAGAGCTATCCCTACCCAGTGAAAGAAGGCCAGCGATATATTAACCTCGACCCTGGCCGCCTTTTTGTTCAGCAGCCACCCAAAAAGGAAAGGGATCGAGAGGCTCATTTAAATTATTATGCTAGCACCTACAACAGGGGAAGACAACTATCGCACAGCAAGACTACACTAAACCAAATACAACAAAACAGCAGAATAGATCTTAACTAAGCAATACAGATAACACTAAATAAACAGAACAAACTGAACCTAGGTTCGGTTGCCTTGTACAACCTTCGGCCTGGAAACGGAATGTGACGATTATGGTAGAAAAGGAAGGGATAGACAAAAAAAGAAAATAAGTACAGTGAATGAGAAGAGGAAGAAAAGAAGAAATAAAAAAGAGCAAAAGATGAGGAAGTAAATAGACAAGGGAGGAGAAAAGGCAGAAAGGGGGTACCCCGGCCCCACGTGGGGGTAATTAAAACTGGTAATACACATCTATATATATTCTGTGTGTCAGACAAATAACATAAATCATTACTTATCAGTTTTTACACGATCTACATAAATGTGAAAAATCAAGAATTTATCAACAATATTTCCACAGATCCACTGTCTAAGTATGTAGTTTTGTTACACTTAGTGACCTATGGTCTGTCTCCCCAAAACTAAATTAATGTTCCTATTGCTCACCATATCAGAGACAGGCAAAAGAATATGGTTCCTGTACTACTGGACAATTTGTTGGCATTTTTTGACCAAAAATAAGCATCTTCAGTCCTAAATCCCAGTTCAAAAATACGAAAAAGTCACTATATAAAACCATTCGAAATGACATCAATGGCCTCAAGTTTTACTGCTTAAGTAAGCAGTATATAGCTACTAGCTACAATGACACTGTATTTTATAATGTCATTAATGGTGGTTCTGCTGTCATAAATTATGGGGAAAATGGTCAAGAAATAGGTAATAACTGCTGAATACACTGCAAAACATTGCAATAAGTATACTATCTAAGAATGCAGGGACAGTCTAGGCACTGTACTTAGTGAGACTGTCGCGATGGTCTCACTTAGTGCACCCCCTACAGTCACGTGCAGTGAGCAATTAGTGTATTCCAGGACAGCCGGAATGATCTCCACCTTGAAACAGCGCCACATCCACCTGTTTCCGATTAACAACCCTAGCCTTGACACCGACCGACAATCGCCACCGGCACAGCGGTGGCTTGTCAAAAAAACACCGCCACCGACCGAGTTGCAAATTCCTGCCACTGTAACAACAGTATTTCATATGGTTTTATGTTTATTTACATTACAAAACAATACTTGCATTAAAATGGTCTAGGCACTGTACATATTATTCATATTAAGTGATATATGAATGTTTACACTGATTAAATTGCGTTTCATGGTAGTACCGGAAGCGTAATCCAGCAGAGATAAATTCCGATCAGTTATATGAACCAATAATTATCTTGATGTTAATGTAATGGAGTAAGTCAAAATTAACCATAAACATCACTACCGAATGTCAAAATCTACTACTAACTAGGGATGTAAAAATCGAATTTTTCCCATAATCGATAATCGGTTCCTTAAAACCGATTAAAAATCGATAGTCGAATTGACGACTCCCGTGTTAGCGTGGACACTGGGAAGAAAGAAAGGAAATTGGTCAGGCCATGCGATTCGCACGGCCGCTGCAGTTGTCCAGCACGGGTAGAGATGAAGCATTACAGCAGTGTTGTTACGACCACCAAACTATCACCGCCACCGCGGTGGTTAGCTACCATTGAAGCAACACCGCCATTGTGGTGTTTTATTTAGTGTGCTCGGCGGTCTTTCTGGGCACTGTTTCCTGAAAACTGTCCCTCACTTTGGCAGCGTTATTTGATCTCTGTGTGAACGTGAACGCACCGCGAGATCAGTCGGTGGCGATAACGTCGGCCCTCCCCCGCATGTCCGCTTCCCCACTCGCAAACCGGACAGCAGCAGGCAGCAGCGAGTCTGGGCACTATACTTAGTGAGACCGTCGCGACGGTCTCACTTAGTGCACCCTCCACCGTCGCGTGCAGTGAACAATTAGCACATTCTAGGACAACCAACCCCGGCATCCACCTGTTTCCAATTAACACCCCTAGTCTTGACACCGACCGATATTTGCGACCGACACCGGCAGAGCCACCGCGGTCGTATGTAAAAAAAACACCGCCACCGACCGAGTTACAAATTCCTGCCACCGTAACGACGCTACATTACAGTACTGCCTTCTCGCCAGCTAACTTTACCGACTGCTAGGCCTGCTATGTTTCTTGGAAGTGCGTCAACTACCAGCTTGCATGGCCCTGGATAATGTTTGCTTATCGTCGTCGACATTAACTCCATTCGTTCACAATTAAAATAGCATTCTCACTGACGCCGTTGACGCGTGCGAACGTGGGGAGTGGTCTCACAAATTGGCATTGCTAGATATTGGAACATCGTGGGATACCTGCATTTGACAGTGTTCCCTCTTGCCTGCCCAGTGTCCACCCCGCTCCACTAAGCATTGTTGCTATCAGCACGCTGTTTACCTGATCCTGTACGGCAAGCGTGGGAAAACTGTACTGCCCTGGTAATGACTGCAGCCGTGCATGAATGATGTCAGTTGACTTGGGGCGGCGACGTCTGTTTACTCACAGCAGGAGACCAGCAAAGGATGGCGACAGAGAAGCCAATTATCTTCACACAGCGGCTTTGCCAGCATGCAGATGCTAGCGGGAGTTAAGATAGTAAGCCGGGAAACTGGGCAATTAGTGTCACTTTGCACGTCGGGCGGTACACTGAATAGATTTCGATCACCGATTACGGCATTTTATAATCGATAATTGTTTCAATCGATCGATTATCAGTTAACTGATAATCGATTTACAACCCTACTACCAACATCACAGTAAGGATGCTGTACTGTCGTCTTGCACTAGGCAAGAAGTCGGCTGTGCCTATATGCACTAATCAAGGCACTTCACTTACACTGTGGCTCAATAAACGACACTAATTTGGGTTGCTATAGCTTTGACGTACATCAACCGATTTTGATAGTTTGGGCAGGAATGTTACGGAGAGAGCAGGAAGTCAAATCATGACTTATTTTTCCACTTCGCCTAAGTAATGCTTCTGCACTACCTGCAAAACACAGAAACACAAAAATTGCCTCTTTTCACTCAAATGTTGTATTACTGCTTTCGTAGAGTTTAACCATTTGCTGCTCGATTTCTTCAATTTTGTTGATTTGCAACTCAAATGCACGCTGCTGTAGACTCCCTAAATCTTGTAATCAATTGTGTTCAGCTCTGGCCTGTTGGGGCCACAGCTCAGCAGAAATAAAGTTAGAGTTTTGTGCAGTAGATATTGAACTGTGTTGCATGCACCATGCACTGGTGCATGCATCAGCTGTGATGCTGAAAGGCAAGTAATATTGTCATCGGCGTGTTTGATAACAGCTAACATTTGTTGAGACAGTAAGATATCCCACCAATACTGTCCATTGACTTTTCACTTCAGGCTCGACAAAGAACAACTCCCACTCTTAACTGACACAGCGACTGACATAACGACAGACTTGGTAAATGATGAGTGTGCTATACTCCCTAGGTTTTGTTTGGTGCATACGACCGATTCTTGTGCGAATGAAGAGAGGTTCAGCTGTGACTAAGTGATAACATGATGTGTTTTGTGTCTGTTGGCAAAATAGCATTCACTGTTTAAGTGAAAAGACGCAATTTTCGGCTTTCTGTTACCCCAGGTAGTGCAGAAGCACTAGTTAGGTGAGTTGAGAAAATAAAGTACCTACTATTTGACTGCTTACTTTCTTAGCAACATTTTGGTCAAAAATTATCAAAATTGTTCAATGTTTGTTAAAGTTATAGCAAGCCAATGCAGTCATTTTTTAGATACAGTGTAGCTTAATCAAAGTGACACTTTCTTACCAGTATAGTTGTTAAGCTCACCCAATAATTGGGACTAATGAACCATGCATAAAAAGACTGGTTCACCAGTCCACTGAACTGGTCTGATGTACTTTGGGCCACTGGCTGGGCAGCATGGCCTTGATTGTTGTTAGGGACATTATCAATGTCACATTGGCGTGATTTAAACGTGCATAACATGCAAAACATGGTATTGCATGGAGATGCTGATGACACGTGACAATGCATCACTTAGCAGCACTGCATGCCCTAACTGGAGATAAAATACACAGCAGAGAATCAGAGATGTAACCCCAACACAGGGGCCGGGGGTAAAATGCGGATCTGCGGATATGCAGATGTTGTAACAAGTAATTTGCGGATGTTGCTGCGGATAAACATCCGCAAATTACCCTGTATAACATCCGCAAAATACTCATGTCTGATCAATGACGCGAAAAGCCCATTCATTTCTTTAAATGTAACTGTCCTTGCCACAAAAAATCTTAAAACAAACTTATGAAATAACTTAGGATACGGTCTGACTTAGGAACATCTGAGGAAAA
>Ga0209780_1002678_pt1 | contig 12810 bp, 8 predicted proteins | sample WorMetexBAHAMAS2_FD_187384 | JGI IMG/M metagenome (GOLD analysis project Ga0209780, IMG submission 187384) | Marine gutless worms symbiont microbial communities from Max Planck institute for Marine Microbiology, Germany - Inanidrilus exumae... | ecosystem: Host-associated > Annelida > Digestive... | reverse complement strand
ACGTCTAGCACTGTGTGTGTGTCTGTGTGTGTCTGTGTGTTTGGTGTGTTTCAGAGAAAGGTTTCTGTGTCCGTGGTGACCTGTGTGAGTTTGATCACGGCGTTGATCCCGTTGTCATTGACGACTTGTTGCCAGGACAACCACTACCGCCTCATCAACCGTCAGCAGCAGCAGCAGCAGTAGTGCCTCCTGTCACTCAAACGTCATCAGGTTCAGCTGTTGTCTGATGACTCAATGTGATGTATGCGTGATATCGTCGAATAAAATGTGACAGAATATCTGCCAGTGAGTATGCCTATAAGACCAGTAGACAGCCTTCTTGTAGACTGGATAGAGATGTGATTTTTAGACACATTCCAGCATTTGATTGAATCAGTTGCTCTACTAATATTGACACCATTTTTATTTATTGCTCAGAGATTTGCTTCATTTTCAGAAAATGAGCATCCAGCCTGTGGGAAGTAACACTCCAGTGATCTGCAGAGGTTGTGGAAACGTGTGGTGAGCATGGAGATTGATGGTTGATGGTTAGTAACATGATCACTAAGCATTTTTTATGTACTTGTGCAACCCACTGCAAGATGATAGAGGTTATAAAGTTGTACCTGTGCATATTTTCATTCTAGGACCCGTGATGTGCTGATTGAGTTAAGGTTTTGCATCCCACTTCACACTAAATAGGTCTTTTTGGAGACGTTCTTCCCAGCCAATCTCTTGGCTTAGTACTGAAGAAACTATACCCAACACAACAACAGCAAGCAATACAGAACAAAATGACCTAAGCTAACAAGAAAGAACACACACAAAAAACAAAACCTAAATAAGCACGCAAAAGGAAATTGAGGCAATAGGGTGGGTCGAAGTAATGAGTAATTCAGTGATGGTGAGTTTTAACTACTGCAAGCCGAGACGTCACTGCTGATAGTTTGTGTGTGCTGGCAGATTCACAGCTGGTTGTCTCTTCCACGACAATGAGACTCCATCCTCATCTTACACCACCACCATCAGCAGCCGCACCACGCCCACTCTCAACCAGCCTGATGCCAACACCTCAGTTACGTTATATACCAGCACTACAGCCACGCCCACCACCTGGTAACATGCTGCTGTGCTGTGTTTTGTATGTGTGTGGCGGATGACAGGTACTTGAGTGTCGATTTTTGCAAGTCTGTATCTATTTATGTGAGTGAGAAAGACTTAACTGTATGAGTTGTTCATGATGCCTGTAGAGTAAGGTTTTCATTTGATCACGCAGTCCAACTAGACTAGCAACAGATCGGTGACATTTGGGCGTTGAGTCTTTATTGTTGCACACTCATCCACTATGGAAGTTTGTTTGAAAGACTTTGCTCCGCCTAGTGTGGAATGAATCCAGACAACTCGGCAGGTTAAGTGCAACAAGTGACAGTTATTGCAGTGACATTGTGATGTGATTGTGACAGTGATGTTATCAGTCAGTCAGCCGCCGCCACCACCAGCAGCACGTAGTCATGGTAACATGTCATTGATGATGTTGACACGTGTCGTGGCAGAGCCTGCAGGCTCTGCACCGGCTATTGACAATGTCTTGTATCAGAGGCCACTGCCACCTGCCACTCAGGACAGCTTGCACTGTGAGTTAATCATCTCTCCACTTTACTCTTATCATCATTATCATCAGCATCGTCGCCATGACGACGCATCAGTTGATGATGTGATGTGTTGTTGCTAATAATAATAATAATATACACATTTGTATAGCGCCATATGGTCGTAACTTCAGAGGCGCTGAAGCTGTAGCTCAATCACCGAGTGTTCACCTGAGTCATGGTCGCCATGACGACGCATCAGTTGATGATGTGATGTGTTGTTGCTGTAGCTCAATCACCGAGTGTTCACCTGAGTCATGGTCGCCATGACGACGCATCAGTTGATGATGTGCTGCCTCTTCTTGATGCTGACAAGTCTCATTCTCCAGCCAACGATGTCGGTACGTAATGTCTTGAGTCACAGTCGTGCTGTAACAATTACAGCTATAGCTAGATGTCATTAACGTGTTTATCTTTTATTCATCTTGTGCTGTTTTATCTCTTTTATTCGTTCATTATTGTGGTCTAGCCTACTCTAGACCTCAGTGCTGAGACCTCATAGCAGTCCACTGTGCATGCGCAGCGAGAGGAGCGGTAGATAGGTGAGTGTGTGCTAGTGTGTGCGTGACGTATGGGGTGGACGAGGGTATGTAGGCAGTGAGCAGCTTGTCGGATATTTATAGTGCGCATGCTGTACATGTGGCCTACTGTCATTCCTATGGTCTGGCTAGCCCTGACTGACTGGCGCTAAGAATTGATACTAGTCCGTGGCTAGCCACGCCTTTCAGGTTCGGCCCACGCCGTCGCAGCTGACAATCAATGTGTCAGCAGCAGTCACGGATTATAGAGGACACCGTCGAGCCCTCTTTGTCCTGTTAAGGACTATCATGTGCATCGGAATTATTTGAAATAATTCTTTAGTGGAGAGTGGATGCACCTGGGCCGAGTTTTGAACTGTGTCTAAAAGAGTGTTTTAAGAGTTTAGATGAAAGTCTGGTATGCTAGTAAAGTCTGAGATAAAGTGATAGATATGGCTGGTGTGCCTTGTGCAGATGATGTGAGAAACATTGTCTGTATGTTGGCTGATGATGAAGATGAGGATGAGATGTCATCATTGACTGATGATGTCATTGTTGTTGGCCGTCACCTCACCACGTCAGCATCTGCAACTAGACAAGTCTTTGATTGTAGCCGCCTTGGTGTGTCTCTGTCTCTATCTGCTTGTGGATGTATCTGTCTGTTTTTCTGTTCGTCAGTGGATGCTAGAAGAAATTTGGATGATACTGATGGACAACAGTTTGCTCCACTACTCACGCCCTTTCATGTATTTGGTGCTGCAGTTGGGGTTGACCCTGTTCAAATTTCACCAAGTTCTTAATGCATCAGAATACCAGAGTCCCTATGCTATCTTGTGGCATTATTTCCATGATCCTGCGTCCTGTGTGGACCCATGACAATCCCTGCTTCCCTTCCTATCCCTTCAGTTCCCCACCTTCTACTCTATCTTTTAGTATCATTTACTATTTCCTTTCCCTTTCTTACTTGCTTCATCTACCAGAACACTCCCACTCCGTTTCCAGGCCGGATGTCGTAGCAGGCGACTAAACCTGTTGTGTTGATTTTATGTTTTATGTATTTTTAGTTAAGGATGCATGCTCTTTTTTGTCATATTTGGTTTAGTCTAGTCTTGCAGTGTGATAGTTGTCTCCCCCTGTTGTAGGCAGTGGCATAATAATTTAAATGAGCCTCTCGATCCCTATTTTTGGGTGGCTACTAAACAAAAAGGTGGCAAGGGTTGAGGTTAATATATTGCTGTCCTTCATTTAGTGTTTACCTAGGATAGCTCTCCGCCTTTCAGATGTAATAGCCATATTTGTGCTGAAAACGGACGTTAAACTAACTCCGTGATCCTGCATTGAGCCATTTTGCTAGACTTGTGATGGACAGACAGATGGACGGACGGACACAGGACCACATCGTATACTGTGCTATCATGGCGTTGCATGGTAACAGCTGACTTGTGAAAGGCCGGTCTGTGTGATATGACCTGGTGCAGGTGAGAAGCTGGTGCCTGGCTCCAGTGATGTCCAGCCGGTCAGTAGTGTCAGTGGAGTGACGTCACTGGTCGTCACTCGAGTCCCGCCAGCTCTCAATAACATCTCCACTCTCAACGACTACTTCAGCAAGTTCGGAGTCATCGTCAATGTCCAGGTTAGTTAGTTAGTTGGAGTTTAATGTCTCTGTTCAGCACAGATACGGCTATATCAGAGACAAAAGGTCAGGGGTGTTAAGGAAGGCTAGCGATTAACCTCAACCCTGGCCGCCTTTTTGTTCAGCAGCCACCCAAAAAGCGAAAGGGCTTTTGTGCGTCATTTGTAATCAGTCAGAAAGTTGTTTATTTATTTTCATGAAATAAAGAGTGGGTGTTGGTGACTTTCACCTGCGACTGGTACATGCTGTAAAGTTGACGTTTACATCTTGTGATAACAGCTGATGATGACGGTGAAGATGATGATGCTGTATGCTGCTGCTGCTGCTAGGTCGGCTACAACGGCAGTCCGTCTAGTGCAGTCGTTACTTACTCGAATGCTGATGAGGCAAGTCGAGTGTTGTCAAGCAGTGAAGCCGTGCTCAACTGTGATGAGATACAGCTGCAGCCACTCACAGCTGATGATGATCAGGATGCTTCGGCTGCACGCAACAGTGACGTCGAGGTATTGTCTCCACATAGACAGAAAGATGATGAATGTCGGCCTCTCGGTGGAATATTCACACCATTTTTGTTATTCAGATACCAAAACAGGCATTTCAAATACCCTAAAATTTGAATATTTTTATGCAGCCATGTTGAGCATCGAACCACAGCTGAATTTCTCTGTCTAAAGTAATTTTTGTTATATTTCACACATTTCCATCACTACAGTCCCCCGTGAACGGATTTTGCATCAAATTCGGCGTAGGTGTAGGGGTCGCCGATTTAACCATGGCTACCATGCAGGTAGTTGTGTTAGCTAAATTTGTTGTGTCTGTCTCTGTATGCCTGTGTGTCTGTCTCTGTGTGTTCCTGTGTGTCTGTCTCTGTATGCCTGTGTGTCTGTGTACTTAGAGTGGAGCCAGCCAACGAGTCTGTTAGAAAGTCTTTGATATTCTATTAATGATCACAATGTTTATGAAGTTTATCTGCATAAGATGTTTAGTTGGATGGAACGTAATTAAAGTTAAATGTTCAGAGCACCTGATCCGACTCATCTCAGCTAAAGGGTCATGTAGTTAGTTGTGTAAGCTGCCTTCAAGCAGTAACTCGCGAACCAAATTCTTGTCGGCACTTTGCTCATTGAGCAGCGTAATCCACCGCAGTCTGAGATGACGTCTTCGTCAGCGATTTTGACGTCTTTTTAACAAAAAATAAATAAATCCCAATCAAGGCTTGCAGTTGCCGCCATATTTAGGTGTTTGTAAACACTGTTGTTCGTTGATGGGCCGGTGGTAAACATTGTCAGGTTGTGCTGAAAGTTCCCAAGCAATGCAAGCTGCTATTGTTCAGTAGCAAAAACTGGATCACGACTGGTTGTAGATGTGTTCAGAGCGCCCGATCTGACTCAAAACAGTCGTTGAAATTCTGAAAATGTTCATAGCTCAACGACTCACAAAACTGAGCGATTTTTCATCTATTTGAGTTGTTGAGTTATTTTCAGTTGTAATAGTGATCAGAGTGCCTGACTCGCTAATTGAGTTGAGTTGTATTGAGCGCTGTGGATATGGCTTAAGTTTTAAATGCGTTGTCTGCTTGAGCGATGACAGTCTTTGTGTGTTGCTAGCGTGTTTCAGCGAAGCAGCGTCTTGGAGTAGTCGGCGTCCAGCCACGTCGGCTAAGTGCTCATGAGAGACTTGGTGTTCGACGTTACAACGACGCTCAGCAGTCAGCGACGGGGTCTGCTCCATGGCACACGTCACATGAGGTAAGTGGACTTAGCTGGAGTAAGAACGTTGTCAGAGATGATGTGAGGGAGATGAACTTGACACCATAGAACAGCTTTGAACTATTGTGCCAAGCTATTCTTCTTCCACGTCAATGCACTTGTGACACTTTTCTGCCTGCACAATAGAACTCTGTTGAATGACGTCCTGTGTTGTTTACAAAAACAATGGCTGCGTTAAGTCTGCGAGCCCTTAGCTAATCAAACCAAGTTTTTAGCGCCTTCTGCCGTTAAGTACGTAAGCACTTAACATTCAAGAAGTAGCAGTAAGTAAGTAAGTGCAGCGCACAGCCATAGAAATCACAACAGTACGACTGTAACAGCTTCAATCTAACCATAGGATCACAATTGCTTTCTGCCGTTAAGTACGTAAGCACTACTAGCAAAGTAAGCAGAAAAGCTTTCCGTTTAGTTGACTATCTAAAAGAACTTGAGCATGCACAGTTGATTCTGTGAAGCCGGCATATGTTGAGTTGGATGGTAAGTATGTTCAGTTTGTAAAGTATAATCTATTTATTGTTTGTATACTGTGTATGTTGTAGAAGAACAGTAAATGTATGCTAGCGGGTAGTTAAAGTATTTGTTTACAATACTTTTACTGATCGAGGTTGTCAAATATTTATTATGTAAGCGCTTTCTTTGCTACTTTCCGTTAAGTGACAGCTAAGCGCTTTTCCTAAGCGGTTTTTGAAAGCACTTACGGACTTAACGCAGCCAGTATTTCATATTTGTTAGCAGATAATAGTGACCTGATACAGGTGTGGACTATATCATATGTGTGTTGGCCGGCCGGCATGTGTAGGTGTGATGATCTAGTTGTGTACACTCCACAGTGATTGATATCTTGCTGAGAAATGATGTATTTGTGCTGTGGAGCAGTGTCTTGAAGCATGCTGCACTCTGTGCCAGCAAGTAATCCATAAACGTTGCTCCAGTGCTGTAGCTGGATTCTGTGATCATAATCTTACCAGTTGAGTTGTGAATGTACTTGGCAGCTGCTTGGCCTGCGTCTCCATCCACAAGCAACACATTCAACATCAGTAGCAGTCGAGCAATGCTAAGTTTCATTGGCACTGCATCCCTAATTTCATTGGCACTGCATCGTTCTTTGCAGAAACAGGAACTTCACTTTGCTGTTTCCTTCACCGTTTCTGTTTATGTTGCGTGGTGGCTAAGCGGTAGGGTGTTGGACTGCAGTTTACAGGTGGCGGGTTCAATTCCCGACTGGTGGCTTTCACGTAACATAGGTCAACTCAGCCTTGCATCCCTCCGGGGTTGCTAAATCGAGTACCTGCTTTGTTGGGGGTAAAGGTGGGATTCTCACCTCTGTCTGGTGGCAGGTAACACTGTGTGATCCTATATGGCATGTGAGTTTCCCATAGCAGTGAAGAGCTAAGTTGATGATAAACTGCTATACACTGTTTACTTTTTTACTTACTTTACTGACGTCGTCATTTACGACGTTATCAGTGCCAAATTACAGGTGTATTGATATTGATTACAGGTGTGTGATAATTGCAGTGATGACAGGTGCAGGAAAACTGCGGTGCCATGCAAAGAGTGATAGTTTGTGATCATTGCATGTGAGTTGATTGGCAGGTGAAGTGTGATATGAGCTGGTGACATTGTGTATTTGTTGACTGTGACAGGCGGCTCAGATGGTGACTAAACGAGACATGAATGTGAAGAGACGATGGACGCCATCAGCAGCAGCAGCTTGTGTCACACACAAGTTGTCAACCAGTGCTGCCTCTGGCAACAGTCTGTCCAAGGTGACTCACTCACTCCAGTACCAGTAGTTTGTTGTGTTTACTGAATGAGAGAGTAAACTGTCAGTCTCAGTCAGATCATCAACCACTTGTGTTGCAAAGTGCTCGGACACGAACACAGACATGAATTTGACCGTCTTTCCACGTATTTCAACCGTGATTTTTTGATTCCTCCTGTTGTAACTGAACTCTTCTGACGTAGCTGAAAGTTTCCTGAGTTAAACTACTACTTTGACACAGACTCACTGCTCCATGACCAGCCTGTCGTCTTTGTAAGTCTGTTTTGTGACTTGTTCTGTCACATCTCAGCCACTTTTCATGTGCTTTGTGACTTGTTCTGTCACATCACAGCCATTTTTCCTGTGCTTTGTGACTTGTTCTGTCACATCTCAGCCATTTTTCCTGTGTTTTGTGACTTGTTCTGTCACAACTCAGCCATTTTTCCCGTGCTTTGTGACTTGTTCTGTAACTTCTCAGCCATTTTTCCTGTGCTTTGTGACTTGTTCTGTCACATTTCAGCCATTTTTCCTGTGTTTTGTGACTTGTTCTGTCACATCTCAGCCATTTTTCCTGCGCTTTGTGATTTGTTCTGTCACATCTCCGCCATTTCTCCTGTGTTTTACTCAGCCTGGTTACACAGCGTGTGTGAGTGTGTATTGTTGTGACGCAGGACGCGTCTGTGGCTGCCAAGCTCAAGTTGGACTTACTGCGCCAGAAACAGTTGTTAATGAAGGAACAGATTGATCAACAGAAGGTGAAACCAGTTACCTTGTTTGTTGTCTCTACAGTCTTTACTTTGGTATTAGGCATTCAGAACAGATTTATAAAGCACGGTCGAGTCATGAACCATTCGCAGATGTTGTTTATCACATTGTCTGAACCTAAGAGCCGTTTTGTGTGTCATTGACCGAATAGGCAGCACAACCTACTAGGCAAGCAGGCGCGTGCCTATGGACGTTTTCCCTTGTCAGGCATGCTCATTAGCATGCCTAGGCAGTTTTTTCTTGAACGAAATAGACTACGTCATTCAAGATAAGTACAAGTAAGTAAGTAAGTAAGTGCAGCACACAGCCATAGAAATCACAACAGTACGACTGTAACAGCTTCAGTCTAACCACAGGATCACAATTACTAAAATAACACAACACATTACTAATTTAACTATACGACAGACAAGAGTTCCTGCTGCATAGAATGTCACACTTAATACTTATCATTGAGATTAGAGGTAACAAAATCCAAACATTTCAGGGGTAAAACTAACAAGCCCGGATCGGACCACAATTTTGAAATAGAGAATGGTGAAGAGAGGGCTCAAACCCCTTTACGGGGATGAAAGAAGAGGGATGATAGAGCGAGGAATCACATACAAATATCACAACAAGGGGCTTTATGTCATGCCTAAAAAGCAGTATAAATCGTTTTCGGCGGGGGCTCTCCCCTGGACCATGCTGGAGGAGCTTCCCCAGACTCATAGTCGGCTGGCTGGGGAGGGGGATACTCTCTCGCTATTCCATGCTCACCCCCTCGATGCCTTCGGCGTCTCACTTCTCTGTGCTTTCAGCGCTTCAATCTCGGCACCTGTGGCTATGCCGTTAATTGTTCATTGTGTCGCCTATGATTGACAGTCAGTGCTCAACACAGAGAGTATTGCAAGAGAGACTATGCAGATAAACAATGACAATTTCATGAATATTATGACTGCATAGATTGATTTGTCTGGTAGTGGTAGACTGGTGCTGGTGAAGATGACCACCCACTGATGGTCGAGTCCAGTAGCACAGCCACTTTAATGTGTCATATTGACCAGGTTTTCCTGGCTGTACGTGTTAATTAAGTAAGAAAGTTAAATAATTAGAATAAATAAACTATTATGGACATCTGTTAAAACTGGTTTACTGCATGAGGCCCTATACTGTTGGTGGTCTGGTGTGTATGTCTCTGTGTGTGCCTAGATGTATGTCTGTATGTCTGTCTGTGACAGATACTGTTATTACGCCTTCAGAGTTCCAGTCTGTCCACTGCTGACAGAGCTGCAACACTTCAGGTGATCTCTGTCGCATAGTTTGACTGTTGTTCATTGCAGCCCAACGTGATGTTTGCATCTATTACTGTGTTGTAGCCGTGCTGCTGTGGCCTGTGTCTGTATGTCCGTCTGTTTGTCTGTCACAAGTCAGTGTTCTGTCAAAACAGTTAAATACGTATATCACCATGCAAACAGTATAGCCCAGGGAATCTAGTTCTCAGATGCCAAAGTTCTTGATGAAATTCGAATGGGGTCACCCCCAGTGGGGATGCCAAATGGAGGTGGAGTAGGTTGAAATCCACAGTTTTCGACCAATATCTCACTATATATTAGAAAGAGTGCAAGATAGAGACATAGTTACTATGTAAGGCTAATAGGAACTCATATGAGCTCTATCGAATGGTGCTATTTCCAGTGACCCCTAAGTACATTTTGTGTTGCTTTTCATATCTTTGTAACCAGTGAAGTTAGAGACTTCAAATTTGGTGGATGGGTTGACCATAACAAGTCCTAGCCTACGGATGACAAACCACCCTGAAAGGGTTGTGGTTGGGTTCATTTTGTGGTAAATAACTGATAATATCTCGAAAACAGTGCAATATAGATTATGTGCAATGGAAGACTAATTGGAAATATCATGTAGCCTATCAAATGTCACCAATGACAGTGACACTTTTTGCTGTTTCAAACCTTTCTAACTCTCAAACATCAGAATATATAATATTCTAATGGTAAAAATGGAAACTAGAAATCCCGTGGTGGGATCACTTGGTAGTTAATTTCTGGCGATCTGTAATCATTGCGTAGTTATGGTAGCCTGAAGTCGCAAGACGTTACAATTTTGTGAGACATTTTTACATTTTTTGGAACAACGACCCTTTACGCTAAAATTTTTAATATTTTGTTGGAAAGTTTTTATCGCGACACTGATCGACATTGTTGTGTTCAAATGTCGTAAAAGTTGTCCGACAGGAAATCGGTGAAATCGTGCATTATTTAGTGGACCAAAAAATTTTTGCCTACCTCATGAACTGTCGCTACTGCACGGATCATGCCCAAAACCTGCCAGGTCCAGCCCACAACCATGTACTCAGAGTGCTCCAGACTTAATCTAAATCGGTTCACTTTCGGCAGAGTCATAGCCGAACGTGTGCACACTGCCAGATTGCCCCATAGAGTGAGTCCAATATTTGGCAGAAGCCTAGCTTCCAGCCGAATAACAGGTGTAATGTAATTACGAGCCGCGTTGATTGGTGATGCACTGCATGTTGAAATGCCGCGGCTGCTGCTGCTCGTGGTTGTAGCTGTTGAAGACGTTGGCTAGTAGCGTTGATAAACTCAAGTCTGACCTCTCCGCTCCATCGTCATCATCAGCGACTTCTGTGACAGTTGCAGTGACGTCGGCCACAGTCAAGTCGTCCTCTGCATCATCTGATGTCGACACGGTCTCAGTCTGCTTGCTGTTTTGTTCTTACTTAAGCACAGATGCACTAGCAGCTTGGTCCAGATGCTGACATATGAGAACATGACATGTGAGAACATGACATATGATAGACTTGTCAATCAAGTTCATAGCTGACAACAACTAGATGCACTGCTGAACAAGAGTAGCAGCCAGTTTAATCTACTGTGCAGAAAAATAACTGAAGATTAAACCAAAAGACATTGACGATTTAGTTAAAGGGAAATCCTGTTGTATGGCTGTCATCCATTGTACCGGCCACAGTCACACACATGGCTTGTCTTGTTGAGTTGTGATGGTCAGCACTCAGCTTACACCAGAGAACATATGCTAAGTCTTTGTCACTTAGTCCATATTTTCTTCTATTTATGTTCTGTACAGTAGCAAGGCCAATGAGTCGTCAGTGGTGTTGCTCCAATTATTAGATTTTGTTATAAATCGTTTTTGTATGAAACTTTTTAAAAATTTCAAATTTGGACATAATGCAATATCGCCAGGAACAGTTTTGCTTTGAGTTACCTAGTGTCATTTTAGCTCGTCGTAAGACTATATTTGAAGTTACGTGTGGTAACTTTTTGTCAAATAAATAAGTCTCTCCTCTGTAACATTTGGTAATTTATCATCATTAATTAGTTAAGTTTTGTCTCGCTTATATTTTTGTATTTTGCTTGTTTTCTTTTGGTTTTTTCCTTTGTTGTTTCTACCAGAAATGGTGAATAAAGATTTTCGTTACATCGCCTGCGGGAGCGCTTGCCAAGTATTGTTATAAGCACGTCTGTGTGTGTGTGTGTCTGTTTGTCTGTCCACAAGGATGTCTCCTGAGCCACGTGCGAGATCTTTACCAAATTTTGTGGATGTTACCTGTGGCCATGGCTTGATCCTCCTCCAGCGTCATTGCGATACGTTATGTATTTTGTGGATGACATAATGTTTTTCTGCTACAATGGGCCATATAGTGGCATGAATTTCGCTACAAGTGACCAATTTCGTCAAAATTTACTTATCTACCACAAAGTCTGACATTTCTTATTATTAAAGGGTATAATTTTGACTAACTATTTCGAAATTACTCGCAAACTGAGGTAATACAGGAACAGATAAGTTTGACAAGTAATCATAAGAATAACCTATATGCACATCGTCTTAACTATTGTTACTATGGTAATGATGAACGTTTGTGGAGAAACAAATATACTTTGATGTATGGACATAGGAAAGCGAAGTTAATTCAGTCAGCATCAGTGGGACTTGGGTTAAGGTCGTATATGCAGTTAAGGGTGCAAATGCACACTTCGGGCGAAGTCTGATATCTACAATTGCCTTCTTAGGTCGACTCCTCCGAGTCGACCTAATAACATTAGTGGGTCTCAAATGTCCGTACGTCCGTCCACAAAAAGTTTCTTCGATTTCAATGAAATTTGGTATGTAGGTAGAGGTCGACGAGTGATGCATGACGGTATGCAGTATGACCCGATCCGAGGTCAAGGTCAAGGTCAAGAGCCCATGAAATTCGGAAATTCGAACATTTTCAAGGGCTATCTCCTCCCCCATTTATAATGGGGGCTGGCAAATGACCACGGATTCTTAAATTAGGGGGCAATACCTAAAAATTAGCTGGTAGGAATTTTGATTTTTGTCCTAGTTTTTGTGTCATGTGACTTTGAAGTTGGCTGTAAGTAGGAGTCGACCATCAGTCCCGTATGGGGCTAATTTTTGTCACTGCAATCGGTCAGTTGTAAAGAACTTGTCGATGTTGAGACGTGTGTCCAGTGCATTGTGTTGAGACATGTGTCCAGTGCATTGTCATGAGACGTGTGTCCAGTGCATTGTGATGTGTTTGATGAGAGCAGGCAAAACGTTTGCTGCTTGATGCTGAGCTGGATGCAATAACATGTCTCAGTGATGATGATACACCAGCAAAGTCAACTCACAAGGTTTGTCACTTTTCACTTGCACTGCTCACTCACTGGACATTGTTACGTTTGGTACAGTGATGAGGGGGCTGGGT
>Ga0209780_1002677_pt1 | contig 12811 bp, 12 predicted proteins | sample WorMetexBAHAMAS2_FD_187384 | JGI IMG/M metagenome (GOLD analysis project Ga0209780, IMG submission 187384) | Marine gutless worms symbiont microbial communities from Max Planck institute for Marine Microbiology, Germany - Inanidrilus exumae... | ecosystem: Host-associated > Annelida > Digestive... | reverse complement strand
AGGCATGGTGTAATTTGCAGGTAAAACTGTGATCCATGTCTGAGCGCATTTGAGGCGCTTTGCGTAAAAATGCGCTATACAAATCGACGTATACTTTACGTATACTTTACCTGGTATCCCTATTGGTTGAACGCTAGTGCCATTAAAAGCAAAACATTTTCTAGAAGTGTAGAAGAATAAAAAAGAAAACGAGTCAGTGAAACAAACTGACTGTTACTTTGTCACAATATTTAGTGATAACAAGTTACTTTCACGGACGTGTATGTTTTGTTGATTTTCTCCAGCTGAAGAAGGACAAAGTGGAACTGGAAAACCAGCTCGAGCAGGAACAAGAGGCGCTTGTTAATCGGCTGTGGAAGCGCATGGATAAACTGGAAGCTGAAAAACGGTGCTGTTTCCGCTGTTCTGTTATTACACTGGCCTTGTCGCCGCATCTGTAGTGGAAAGCATAATGTAAAGGTTTTGCGTCCGTTCTGCTGTATGTGCATCTGTCTGTTTTGTCGGCATACTCGCTGAGAATCACCAGTGGGCAGCATGCAATGTGGCCTGCATACGTTTCGGACCGATGTTAAGGAGCACTGACGTACTTGTTTATGTTGCAGTGTATTGCTACAATGAAGAAACACGTCTTGATGCCTTTGAGATGAAAGGGCTGAGAAAGATTCTGTGTGTTTCGTGGACAGCAAAGAGAACAAATGAGTGGGTTCTTAACAAAGCTGGAGTAAAGAGGGAACTGTTAGACACTGTCAAAGCAAGAAAGCTAGCATACTATGGTCACACCATGGGGAAACAAGGGAGTTGCTGGGAGAACAGATAATGCAAGGAACAATGCCAGGTGCATGCAGGCAAGGAAGACCACACATTACCTGGATGTACAACATCAGTATGTGGACAGGACTCCCTGTGGAAGAGTCAATCAGAACGACAGAGGACAGAGATAAATGGATAAACTATGTCCATTGTGTGGCCAACCCTTGGATGGAGGACGGCTAAAGAACATAACAGATTGCTACAATGCTTTGACAGTGTTGACTGGGCTGCAGGAATTGTATCAGGTCTGAAGTAAGCTATCTCTACTCAGGCAGTCCCTGAAGATTTTGAATTTTGGGAACCAGTCATAGCTTCTGGCAAGTATGGAAAGATGCAATTATGGAATATGGGCGGTACCAAATGCTAGTGAAAGACGTGTTTTAAGAAGTCTGATGGCACTATTACTGCTGCGGTTTTTGTCATCTTTTATAAGAATTAAGTTCGGGGCTAGGTCTCTTGAAAACAGTTTCCCAGGCTGGATGCCCTTTGTCATTATTGTTGTTAATTTATCCCTAAAAGTTTTTTTTTTGCATTAGTACTTTAAGCTTTTCTACCTTCATTGATTTGATACTGTTGGTTGGGTGACAGAAAGGGCAAAGAAACCCATTCCAAAGATCCCAAATGTTCACTTTTGGACGATCGAGCCTAACTAACCTGGAGTAATTGGAAATGATGAGTCCACTGGGTAATTCGTCCGCACGGCATCACGATGCTGAAGGGCTTATATTTTACCGCTGTGGTTTCTCAACTTTTTTTTTTTTCTCAGAGGCCACTGAACGGATCTCAACCAAACTTGGACACATATTTACTTATGACTGCTATTTGATAAATTTGGTTTGAACTTCCCCCGGGCGTTTACTTCCCCACGGGCTTGGGGGCAAAAAAAACTTTTCGGACTGACTTTGAACTTTGACTGAACATATCTCTGCAACGGAACATGATATCAACAATCAGAAAGAAACTTGTCAATCTCCAGAGACTCCCCTACATGCCCCCAATTTGGTGAACTTTGGTCCAGAGACGGCTGAGAACGGTTGACGAGTTTTTGTCCACCTCCCTAAATTTTCGCATTGGGAGACACTGTCAGCCTTACCGCATGGACGTTATATAACATACAGCAGGCAAACTTTGCCATGTGTCATGTAGTAGCACGAGCTTACATTCTAGAACAACAGAATGCCAGGTAGGCTTACACTGGGCTTTGCCATGCATCTAGTTTTTACTTCGCCACTGGTAGGAGTGGTGCAGAGTATTGAGATCAGCATCTCTGTATGTCTTTCTGTGTGTCTGTCTGTTTATCTGTCTGCTTGTGTATCTCAAAAAATGCACATCAAAATGTCACAAAAGTTACTGTGGCCATAGCTCGGTACTCAGATGGCAGTGCTACATGCTGTGTACTTTCAGTTTTGTGGATGGCATCAGGTGTTCACATGATGGAGCGAATGGACCAGAATCAAATCCGATGCATACATTTAATTGAGTGCGCCAGGTGGCGGCACTGAGGGCGAAGTCTGCCATGACACTGTTGATTGGGTGACTGAAAGGGTATCTGGCCTGTAGAAACCTGCTGCGATTATCCTAGATCTTTGATTTTGGGATCCCAACCCGAGCTGGAGAAACTCTAAACGGAAACCTTTCGTGTGTATGCAGATTGCTGCAGCAGAAGTTGGATCAGCCGGTGTCCGGACCGTCATCACCTCGCAGCTCTCAGGCAATGATTGTCGACGGCAGCGTTGGCAACAGCAGCAGCGAAGTTGCCGATAACCTGGTGCAGAGCATTCGGGCACTGAAGGCTGAAGTCAGTCACCTGCATGGTCTTCTGAGGGCATCACAGGTCGAACGTACGTGTCCCCGTTGCTTATTAACTGGACGTCTCTTGAACAAACAAACTTGCAAACAAGTCTGCTCGCTATAACTACGTTAGAACGACTGTATAACTAGATATTATCAGATACTTTATGGTTATTGTGCAGTGTATGTCTTTGCGTCGTGCAAAAGATTTTGGGGTCTGAGTAGTAATATCGTACGTGTGACACAATGCAGTGGGCTATTAATATAAACTGCATTTTTAAATATTAATTTATATAGGGATTTGTAGGGACGTGAAACATTGTTATTTTCTGTAACTGAACGGCGTCGTCATGCAATTGGTTATAATCTGACGATGGAATTGATTGCCGTTATGCAAACACTCGTTTATGCCACATGACTGCTCGTGTGCCCCACATGTCTGTCTTGATGTGCCCTCTTGTGAGCCTCCGTGCCAATAAGAAGCACATTATAACAAACTGTCAGTAACACGCCTACTGATTTTTGTTTATCGAAGCATTACTTTGTTTGAAAGTCTGCTGTATGAGTATTCTCTGTGATTGCTGTGGGGCAGTTTATCCCATTGAGCTGTTGGTTTGGTTGTCAGGAAGGATGTATGGCCTGTATCAGCCTGCTGTAGTTATCTCAAAAGGTTCTGTTTTTCAACAGCTGGAGGAAGAAAGTCGAGCAGCAGCCAGCAAACCAAGATTCACCTGTAATCTGGCCATTGATGATGATGATGATGATGATGAGTAGATTTGGTGATAAAATAAGTAGATTTGTAGAGCATTTCATAAATGGTCCTCAGATGCACTGTCGATTACCCGAACAAGTGGGCCTTCAGATGTCAAGCGAACGTCAATGGGGAGAGAGTTGCAGTTCGCAGGGCGGCTGGTAAACTGTTTCAGATGACTGGACCTGCGACTGCAAAACTCCTCGTCCCCAGCATGGTCTTTGTTCTTGGTACTGACAGTATCCCGGTGACAGCGGACTGTAGGTGTCGCTTGCCAGCTGACTACAGAGATTGCCAGACAGTCGTCTGCCAAGTACGTCGGCGCCAATCCGTGTAGGCACTTGTAAACTGTCATCGCCAGCTTGTACCGGATTCTCTGACGGACTGGAAGCCAGTGAAGTTTGTGAACAGGTGATGTGCGGGTGTGTGGCCTTCCTTCACAGAGTGGGTATAGCTCTCCATCCCTGACCTTTTGTCTCTGACATAGCCATATTTGTGCTGAAACGCGACGTTAAACTCCAACTAACTGACCAATTTTGTCTCGCAGACAAAGAGAAGATGGCGCAGTTTGCGGAGGAAGAGCGACAGATCCGCGAGGAGAACGTGCGACTGCAGCGCAAGCTACAGATGGAGATAGAGCGTCGCGAGCAGCTTTGCCGTCATTTGTCTGAGAGCGAATCCAGTCTCGAAATGGACGACGAACGGTGAGTGGTCAACTGTACCGGTTCCTCTTGCTTCGTATTAGTCTGTGCATTGTGAGTGTTACAGATGCTGAACTGTGTATGCTGGATGCAGTTTGGTCACATCAGTGAAAGGAAAAAGGAAAGGAAGCATATTTATATAGCACCTTTTATATACTATGTATATCTCAAAGCGCTCAGGCATGGATCACACAGTTTTACCTGCAAATACACCAGCACTGCGGCTGGATATAAAAGGCAGGATGGCTCATTCCATCCATGCCTGCCTTTCCTTCGTATGCGTTCACCAGATGGCGCCACCTCTATCTGAGCTAAGAGACATCTAATTGCAGCTTACTACTCATCTATCGACCCCGAAGGGATTAAAGGCTGAGTTGGCCTGGTTGGTTGACGCATAGCGGACGGTTTACCCACATAAGTGGTCACCCGTCAGCTACAGGTCGAGCGCAGGACAGAGAAAGTACGCCGGCCGAAGACCGACGTTCTACCGCTGTGCCACGCTACCAAGTGCCCCGTGTGGGTCCCATGGCTTTAAATAAGTGGTTAAGTGTCTAAGTAAGTAAGTGACAAATTTATGAAATGCCAAAACCAGAATAGGTCCTCTCTGTTTCCAGGCCAGATGTCGTAGGAGGCGACTAAACCTGGCTTTTGTGTTTTGGGTTCATTTTATGTTGTAGTATATTTTGTTACAGATTCATGCTTGCTTTTGTTGTGTTTGTTTCAGTTGTTCAGTACTGAGCCAAGAGATTGGCTGGGAAGAACGTCTCCGAAATGACCTATTTTGTGTCGGGTGGGACGTAAAACCTTAACTCAGTCAACATCAGTGAAGTTACTGTACGTTGAGCCTAGTTAATACTGGGATGGGTTACCGCATTTGGGCTCTCTTGGTGTATACTCGGCCACCCGGGCCAACTCAGCCTTTTAACCTCAGTGACATGAAAATGAGTGCGACCATGTTGCAATGACTGTCTGTGGCTGGGAAGCAAAAGTAGGTGTGACTTAGTCCATTTGTAGATAATTGTGTGAAACCGTTATCTATCATCAACACTTATTGGAGCACCTTCAAGATGAGTATCATGCATTAAGTAATACACAAGTCTGCAGGTTTAATTTATTTCACCATCATGGTGGTGGCTAGCGGTTAGGTCGTCGGACGTGGGGCTCAATGGTTGTGAGTTTGATCCCCGGCCGTCGCATCATCAGTCGGTTGGCACCGGGATGGGTAACCATCGTTGGGCATACATACCAGCTGGGTATGTAGCCAGTCACCCAGGCCAACTCAAGCCTCCTATGCTCTGTTGGACGGGAAATGAGTACCAGCCAAACTGTGGCGATGCACTGCGGCTGGATATCAAAGGCAAGATGGCTCTTTCCATTCACGGATTAGTGTGTGGGTGGCAGGTAAAATTGTGTGATTCCTCGTTAACACGTGCTATTCTGAGCGCTTTTGAGATGTGTACACTGGTGAAAAGGTGCTGTACAAATGTCCTGTCTTAATCTTAACCTCGGTCATGATTGCGACACTGTTGGCTGGGTAATTGAAAGAACATTCAGCGTACCAAAGAACCCCAAGGATAGTTTTTTGGGGAACATCCATTCGGCCATTAGAACCCATGGCAGGTTTGCAGGGACACCAGTCTCTCAGTATGACCACAGATTGATGGGGCATTTTATGTATTCTGCTGCATATTATAGGACGTAGTTTCGTATCACAACCGGGACATCCGCACTCAACTCGGATCCGTAATATATCTGATGACCTCTCATCATTTAACATGGAGCTGACAGACGCAAGAGATGCAGCTCAAAATCGACTTCTTTGGAGGACGTTGTCTAAACATGGCGCTACGCACTCGTAGTGGTGCAAGCTCATATTGATTCATTATTGATTACCGTGTAAAGCTGTTAGATTGTGGCGCTGTTGTGTGTGATTTGTAGGCATTTCAATGAGATGTCAAAATACCAGGAGAAAGTCGCCAGCGGTATGCATGGCTCAAGGCCACGAACGGTGTCGAGCCCAATTCCATTGCAACGTTCTCCACGCCCGGTGTCTCCCGGTTAGCATATGGCTGTTCATACGTGGAATAATAATAATAATAATAATTATTATTTTTATAGCCCATGCCAATGGCAGTTACGTTGGGACAGTTGTTACTGGTTTGTCTGTTTTTCCAGACGATATGTCAAAAAGTTGGTTGGAGTTTAACGGCGCTTTCGTGATATCAAGAACCGATGCAGCTAGAATCGCCAAACTTGACTTACAAATGTTGCACGACGAGTCCGGGAAACCCATTTCTTTTGGCGTCAAAAGGTCACAATGTCTGTGTCAGTATTCAGACAGAACGTGGTGTTGCCGCTGCACAAGCAATGTTTGATATAATTTGTAAACGAATCACGAGGTTTATTTTGTTTTGTCTGCTTCATCAAAATGCTTCAGTGGATTTTGTTACATGGCATGTTTGAATGCAGGCAGTCTCTGCTCGGGAGAAATCTACAGGGTTCCCACGCCTCCTGGAAAGTCCTGGATTTCTTTTTGTAAAATTTTCAGGCCCTGGAAAGTCCTGGAAAATGGGTTTGGTCCTGAAAAGTCCTGGAAATTTTAGTGAAAGGTCCTGGAAAGTCCTGGAATTTTCTAGGCTCTGATATCAGAAGCGGACACAATGATGCAGGTGCAAATTGCTGCTCAGATTTTATCTGTATATAAATACGAAAAAATCGCTGGCAGCCGGGGCTGCGCCCAGGACCCCACAGTAACTGCTGTTTGTCTTTATGTTTAAACATCGCTGGAATTATGACAGTTCTGTTGTGATAGGTGTGTAAGGAGACTGTGCCGTAATGGAGTTTGCAACTGTGAGCAGGTTTTCACTACGGCCACTCGCCACTGGGGCCGCCAAGTCCAATGAGATGTGGTTCGGCTGTCATCACTGCTCCACACAATTTGTCATCATCATCTTCATCATCCATCTCTCCAGTCATGAGTCAGAGTTTTCCCGCTGCCACATCAGCTGTAAGTTGCCGTACTTTCTGATCGTTTCCGTTTATGGTCATTAATGTTTTCAAGTTCAAGTTCAGAACAATTTTTTGGCATTGTGAAATCGTCATCTCTTTGTTGCACTTGTGTTGGTAGTTTTTGTTTTTGAGCGGCTGTTGGATCTTGCTATTTTAGTTACACAAGCTGTCACGCCGCTCTGCGGCGGGATTGCTTGTACCTGCCCGCCCAGTCGTCCGTCCTCGTAAGCCACGCCCGTGGCGTGACATCGTGATTTTGGCTTGCCCGCTGCCACCCGAGCAGTCTATTCCAGCCCGCAGCCAGTCTGTACTAGCCGCCAGCCGCCCATGCCTGCCACCCGACCCTCACCCATCCATCCACGTAAGCCACGCGCGTGGCCACACATCGCGACAATCCGATTATTATATATAGATTGTGTATTTTTTGATGTCGATCTTTTGTCTGTATTGTGATTACATATGTATCCTGGTTATGGTCTGTTTTATCTTATATAATAAAACCGAATGTCTGTCTGTTCTTTGTTCCTTTTGCACGCCACAAAAAAACGTTTGGAGAGATCCACAGGTCTTGCTTGAACAGACAAAATGCTAGTCGGCTATAAAGTAGAAAGATACGAGGTAGATGAGGAATAACAGAAAATGATTTTTTATAGCCTTACGTTGAACAGCTTCCAAGCTAGCAACTGGAGTTAGAGAGTTCAAACTTGGTAGGTAGGTTGATGGTAACAAGTGTGAACCATACCTGAAGGGGCATGGTTAGGTCACGTGAACCATTTAAATTTTGGTGGGCACCAACCATATCTCTGGAACGGCTGATCGTCTCAGGCAGTGTCAACTTAGTTCGCCGGTGAGTGTCATAATTTTCTGATGGTCGTTGATCACACCCACCATCGAGATCTGTATTCAGCAGCTAGGCCGAGTAGAAGAAAATGGTTTAATTACCTATGATGCGATACGAAATATTTAGCATGCGCAGAGCCTCTGCGTCGCGCGGGTCTGTCAGTGGCAGCGCAGACTCTTGTAGCACCTGCTATTTTAGTATTCTACATGTGTCCCGCACTTTTATCCCAGGGGCACGGCCCCCATGGCGACTCCGCTGTTGGGAATTGAAGTGAAATAATTAGCAACTACGCCTAACGAAAATTTAGGCGCAGTCTAACTTATCAACTTGCTCCTTTCGTGTTAAATGTGACAACATCCTCTCATCGTTTCATACTTCCTCTTGTGGCGTTCCCCAAGGCTCTGTTCTCGGCCCCCTACTCTTCGTCATGTACACTACCCCTCTCAGCACTCTGATCTCGTCCCTTTCCCTTGACCACCACCTTTACGCAGATAACACTCAGCTGTTCTTCTCTTTCCACCCACTCAACTTTGACTCGAGCATTTCTCACCTTCAACATATCTCTTCCTCACCATGTCTCTGGAATCAACCCCCTCTCTGTCTTCGTCAACTTCATTCTAGTACCAGTTCCTCCACTTCCGACTCACGTATTCCTTCACCTATCACTTCTTCCTCTTCTGTTTCACCACTCTGCTCATCCATAACGCCCTCTCTCTTTCACTCCCGGTATAAAACCTACCTGTTTAACAAATCCTATCCCTCGTAGTTCCACTTCTTCCTTTCGGACTGCCTTCATGGACTTTTGCTTGCACCGTTTCTTCCGAGCTAATCGGTTTTTGTTTTTAGTTTTCTTTAATTTTTTTTTTTCTGTTACGTGCGATAGACTCAGCTGGTTTTTTTTGTCAGCTTTTGAGCGCATGTAAATGTATGGTATCGTATCGTATCATAGTTCTGCGAAGTGCACCTATCACTGTGTTCGGCGAAACGTCCAGGGAGCGAAACGTCCTTAATTCTCGTATTGTAGCGTAAAGTTAACTCACTAGCGTCACTTTCTTCATCGCCGTTATTACTCCTCCTTCGTGGCTCAAATCTATACGGCTGAACAGACACCAGTTCCCCTAGCGACGTCTTCTTTTTCGCTGGATGAAGACTCTGCCTACTTGACGACGCCATCAACAATCTACCTGACTACGACACCAGTGACGTCACACCATAGATAAACGAAGAAAAATGGCGGCGCCCATGCCAATATCATTTAAAATTTGATTAAAAAGCTACTACACTGTTAAATGACATAGAAAATTTGTGATTCCTTCAGAATGTAGTAGTATTCTCTGTTCTTGTCATCTGACTTAAAATTGTTGATAATTTTGACGCATTGGAACATCATGTGTATTTATGGTGTACAATATTGTCATGTTTTGAAGTGTTTAGATTTTAAATGTTGTATATTTCTGGTTTTTGCTATATTTTCAGTTCTGTAATGCAGCCGAGTACTTAATCTTTCAGTGGTTTGATCATGTTGGCTTGACAACAGGACGTATATCCTACCTGTACAAATCTAAAGGTGTGCTACCTCGCCTATCGTGGCAAAAGTCGGCCAAATAACTAAAACCAAAACTTGAAAATAATAGTATAGCTTGAACAGATAGTTATTTGGTGTAGCGGTAATGGCATTTGGTGTGGCAGCAAAGTAATTCCACATCTGGCCCGGTTAGTACTGGGATGCATGGCCCCGTGTGGGCCCGGGGCAATCTCTCCCCCTTATCCCTTCACTTCCCCATTTTTTACTTTATCTTTTAGAATCTTTTACTTTTCTCTTTTCCCCTTTGTTACTCGCTTCATCTATTTTCTTGCTTTTCCATCCCTTTCCATTCTACCAGAATAGTCCCACTCCATTTTCAGGCCGGATGTCGTAGGAGGCGACTAAACCTGGCTTTAGTTTTTTGAGTTGATTTTGTGTTATATGGATTTTTTAGTTAAGAATGCATGCTTGTTTTTGTCGTATTTGATTTAGTTTTGTCTTGTGGTGATAGTTCTCCCCCTGTTGAAAGGAGCTATACTAGCGTAATAATTTAAATGAGCCTCTCGATTCCTTGCCCTTTCGGGGGCGGCCAGGGTTGAGGTTACTATATCGCTGGCCTTCCTTCACTGGGTAGGGATAGCTTTCTACCCCTGAACTTTTGTCTCCGATATAGCCATATCTGTGCTGAAAAGGGACATTACACTTCAACTAACTTCTGTGGGGCGTCATGTCCTTTTTCTTTACGTTTGCCTTAGTCCTGTGACACTGTCAGCTAAGTACTTGCATCTGGCCCGTAAGAAGTGTGGAGTAATTAGTCCTCGTAGGTTTCATTTAGGAGATTTGTGGCTTAAGCTAAGCTGATGTGAGTACAGGCAACACCAGCCAACAACTGTATTGCATCGAATGACTGAACGTGCTATAGAAATATGCGATGTAATTTTTCAAAACTGTGTTGTAGCAACGGTGTTCATCGGACAACTTTGTAAAGCCGAGCCCTCCATCTTACCACTCATCATCTGCAGTGCATCATTCCCCGTCAGCCTCAGCCGTGGCAACAGCATCTGCATCCGACACTGGCACTGCCACCAGCGCGGAGAAGTTGTCTTAACATGGCTGTTTGTATATAGCTGTAGATACATGCAGTCGTTGAGTGCACTGACAACTGCACTAGCAGAAGTGCCGTCCAACCGGGGCAAAACCGAATTTATGTTCAGATTTGGAGTATTTTCTTACCATTTGTCCAAAGAAAATTTGCACAGAATCTAAAAGCTAGAGCACACAAATCTTACGTTCTGTCTAATCACCGACAATTGGGTTGGCGCTTGTATTTGTGGTGCTGTCGTTTCAGGTATTTTCGGTCTTTTTTGGACTGAATCGGTCCAGTCCCGTTGCTGACGTGAATATTAGCCTGGATATTTGCATGTGAATACACTGCATTGGTGTTTAGTGTGAACGCAGGCATCTTTGTTTGGTTCAGTTGATAGTCCTCAGTGTGTACGGCATTTGTGATAAACGTTACTGGTTAACATTATCGTGGTGATGTTATATGACGCAAAAAGCCACAGAATGATGCAGCATTAAGCAGAGTTATTCATTTTTACAACACGGTAGTTGGTGTCCTTCAGTGCTTTGACACTGTTGGTTGGGCAACTGGAAGAACCATTATCTGCACCTCTTCTGGATGAACAAAAACCAATCAGTTAACCCAGGAAAACAAACGTTAAAACGGTGGTAGATAGGTAGTTCGTATTTTAAATGGTAGACATCTTCCATCGGTACATTTGATCCCTTAAGGCACTGACTGATTCGTAGAAGTGAAAAATTAGTAAACATTTGACCACTTTAGTTTACGAGATGTGAATGGAATAGTAATACATTACTGTTGAGTGGTTGTGGATTCCATTTCCAGCCAGTCTGCATTCGTGTAACAACTGACATCCGCAGGCATGTCATTCGGACACATACCTATGTTGCCTAATCAGTATAGTTAGGTACTGGCTGGTGTGCAGCTAAACTGTAGCTGGGAAGGTAATCGTGGGCCTGGCAAAAATCAGTGGCAGCTTTCCAGCTGGTTGCTTAGAGATTAGATTACCGCTGGCCGCAGCACTTGTATTGAGTGTAGAACTATCTTTATCTTATGCAGGGCCAGCCTTACAAATATGGCAGCACCATGCAAGCTTACTGCAGTGGCCTCCACCTTACCTTCCCGCATCATTATTTCTGGTTATCATTTCTCATTACCCGTGCGGAGCTAGCTCTGCGCGGGTAATAGCCATGATCGCGTGTCCGTGTGTCTGTCCGTCACAGGCCGGTATTGTATCAAAACGGCTAAACGTAGGATCACGCAAACAACACCACGTGATAGCCATAGCCCAGGGAATCTAGTTTTCTGATGCCAAAATTAATTGGTGGACGACCCCCTTCCCCCTTAAATTTGCGCTCAAAGTGACCCACCCCCTCTCAAACAGCGCAATTTCGACCATTATTTACTCATAGCGCCTCAACCGTGAGAGCTGGCAAAAAAAAGTTCAATTAGCGCTAATAGGACGTCGACCACGCGCTTTCCAACGAGCCATACATGAACCTTGTACGTTACCCCTATGTCCCCCAAAGGGTGGCAGAAAACGCGATTTTGCTATTTTTTCCCAGTAAATTTCAACTTCTGTCGAAATAAGTCTGCGGCCCCGTTCCAATTGCCGCTGGCCGGTTGGATTGTTCAGTCTTCGTCTTCTGGCTCCGCCCCTCTCAGCCAGGCTGTAGTCTGAGTGACACGCCGAGCCGCGTGCTGGTTTGCTGCTAGCCGTCTTACCGGATAGCCGTCGTTGACGTGGTCCGGTCGGCTCGGTGACTGTTTTAAAATTTTGCCGTTAATCGTGATGGAGCGCGACGCGCGGGTTTGTCAGGGACAGCTGAGCTACTTGTTTTCTACAACCTACTAATCATGAAAACGTTTGTGGAGATTTTTGTATGTAACAGTGTAGCAAATGATGCTGATGAGGCTACATGTACCTGTACTAATAAGAGTGAACACAAGTGTAATGCAGACATGGTCTGGGCATGACTGGCTCCTTCGCTAAAACACAGCTTCGGTGCCCAATGCTCTGATTGCAGCACCGCAGCAGCATGCCAGATCACTATCCAGGCACGTTGTACACGTCTAGCTGAATACTCGCTCATGGGTCACAGCTAGTTCAGTTATAAGCTTAAGTTGAATATCAGCTATACAGTTCTATTAATAATAACAAGCCGTCACGGGATTGCTTGTACCCGCCCGCCCGTCCGTCCGCCCTCGTAAGCCACGCTGCTGGCGTGACATCGTGATTTTGGCTTGCCCGCCGCCGCCCGAGCCCTCTATTTCGGCACACGGCTGGTCTGCACTTACC
>Ga0209780_1002676_pt1 | contig 12815 bp, 5 predicted proteins | sample WorMetexBAHAMAS2_FD_187384 | JGI IMG/M metagenome (GOLD analysis project Ga0209780, IMG submission 187384) | Marine gutless worms symbiont microbial communities from Max Planck institute for Marine Microbiology, Germany - Inanidrilus exumae... | ecosystem: Host-associated > Annelida > Digestive... | reverse complement strand
GGATGGGAGGGGCAGAAGGATATGACAAAGGGATGGGATGAGGAAATTGGAGGGTGAATATCGTGGCGGAAAAGTTAGGTCGAAGTGGAGATAATCGGGGTGAGAGGTAAGAGCGTAGTTGAACAATTGCATGGGGAGGGTTAGCCCCATGACGGGCTGTAACCGCCCATGTCCACATATGCGTGTCGGCGACAGCAAAGCGTTTGTCGCCGAAACTATTGTGTGTGCGTGGAATGACGCATTTCATGTCGGAAGGTGATGTGAGCGGACGTCGGCCACTGATCTGTCATAATGTATGAGACCACGGGCGCAGGACAATGGTATCGGCGTCAGTAATGTACTGGACGCTATGGGGCAATGTATTTACATAGAAACCATTCTAATGCATACGAGATCAATCTACTTTTTATGCGGCCATACGTGGCAGATTTACTTCGCTAATATCGTTTTTGAGGATACGTCTGCCAAAAGTAGACTGATTTGAAGTTTACGCACTGTTTTTACGCATTCCCAAATACACAGTACACCATAATAAAATGTGATAACCACTTTAACTCAGTTACTATTTTGTCATGCATGTGTATTGTGTCCAAGTTATACTGTGTCTGGCGAATATGATAATGAAAAATAAACAAACCGGAAGCAGAAAACGTTAACAGTTACATACAATAGAAGTAGGCCTGAAATTCTATTTGAAGTTAGATTACAGTGCAAGTAGAAAGGCCTCACTCGAGGTCGCACTGACCATCGTAGCTGCATTTTAGCGGACCGTGCTATTTATTTACAGTTTCCACTTCAGGTCTGCCTTTCAGCAACGGTGCTGTAACTGGTTTTCACAACTTTGCTTTCACTTTTTAATGAGTCGATGGCACTCAGAGTCGAGAAAGGAACATACTGCTTCCTGTGACCTTGAACTTTCATCTACGCTCTTGACCGTCGAACTTGATCGTCGATAGTGACAACTTAACGAGCGTGTCATGCCATTTAGTGTCCGAATACGTAGACAAACGCACAGAGACTGGATCGGTTGCCGTACCTGGACCACTAAAATGGTCGGTAGCGATCGCATAAAGAGATATTTCTTCGCATAGAATATGTTGGTAGTATAGGCTAGTCGTGTTGTGCATTAATCACAACATCAATCAACTTCGCCGCATGCAGGCAAGTGCGAGACTCGCATTGTGTCTTCAATATGGGTCGAGGCCGTCAAGGCTGCACAGTGAACGTCCTGCGAGCGATTTTATTAGGCACTTCGGCAGCTTAGCGATGTTTTACCGTTTAGAATAATTCCAACAGTCTCAGTAATCCGCACATTTTTCGTTCAGTTTCTTTTCGGTTGACCGATTCATATTTCTTTGACGTCGCTTGGCTTTGGGGGCTTCAGGTTCCTGGATCTCCGAGTCCCCGATTCATTATTTAAACCGTCTGAACGAGTACGAGATCGGCTGCGTCAGCGGGCAAGCGTTGACGGTTAGGTGGAGGAATTTACGACGAATCGCATGTATGAAATTTAGCACGTGCCTGACGTTCAAACAGCGACAATTGTTCACCTTTATGTGCTAAGCCGGCTTCGGCTTACGTCTGTGGTGCTGAAAGGTGTCATCAAATTAGTAATGTAATTTTCTTTTACTATAATTATTTACTGTAGATGGGATGGGGACGGTGTCTCTCTTAATCATACCAATAAAATTGCATAAGCACATTTTACACAGAGACACACTCGAATCCACACAGTCACTGCGGCCGCGGTGAGAACGCTACTTTACAAGTGTGCATAATGTACAATTTACAAGCCGTGATCCATCGTAACTCTAACGTTCTTGTACATATCTGAGAAAATAAAGGGTAAACGAGCGAACGTTTATTTCTTCTGCACTGATATGTCATGTAAATAATCATTAAGGCGTGATAACATTATTCTAGACCTACAACTGGATCTTTCGTCTGTTTGACTGTCGACAGTTCGCGCGTGTGTCAACGTCTTAACCCTTTTAATACCGGTGAAACTAGAAACGCCCTCACTCGAGGTCGCATCGACCACTTTAGCAGCATTTTTCTCCTGTGACCTTGAACATTCACCTATGACCTTGACCTTTAAAGTTGACATAGACTGTCAAAATGAACCAGCGTGCTATTTTTTGGTCAAACCTCATGTATATCAGAAGTTATTATCAAAACATACACACACACTCACACGACTGATTGTTCTACCTGGTCCACTAATGTTCTCGTATTGTATAAACAGCTGTTATCTGGAGCGAACTAGTCTGGTGTGCTGTGACCTAAACCAATCAATCATGGCCTACACGTCGATCGGACTACCAGAAAACAGAAGCAGTTTACTCTAAGCATCAGATAACGTCAGATGGCGACTAGTAACTCCGTTCCAATCGATTTCGGAGCGCACGTTCTGCGTAATAGCCCGTTCCATATTTCCGTAAATATATCAAATGTGATCGTGTCTGAGCTAACGCAGAACACAGCTTGTTATTGCAAAAGTGTGGATTTCACTGAATGATGCCATATCGATCGTGTTTGCGAGAAGACACGGCGCCAGTTAGCTGTATGACAAATAGTTGGATTGCGTTGCCAACTCATACTCAACGCGTCCTTGCAAACTGCACCTTGTCCGCCGCCTCTGACGTCATTACCAGGCCATTGACGTCACCGGCTGGAGTTAGTGCAAGAGTGTTGGCTTCGTGCGAGATGCAGCTGATGCGCGCGCGGGATTTCAGCAGTTTGATCCGTTGCTAAACCGCAATTTTATCGGCGTCCACAAGATTTCACAGAACCGCCGGTCAGTCAGCAGATCTGAAATTTGCCGCGTGTGTTCTTATGCGGCGCTTACATGTAAAATGAAACGGAAATAAAACACTGAAACAGTTTTAGAGTTGTTTCAGGTTAATTAACATATTTATTCTCATGTTGAAAAATATTCATGAGGTAAACTTCTTTCAGCCAATCACGTTGCGTCGCCTGGGCACGTGATCTCCAGCAGTGACTGTGACAACAGCTGCTGCTATCGTGACTTCGTACAGTTCATCGTCTTCCGCGTTTTCCCTCTGACATGTTTGTTTTTGAGTGATCGAACTTCGGTTGTTACCCACGCCGACTGTATAGCCGCCGGCGTGGGTAGTGCGTTCAGTCGCGTCTGTTTGTTTGTCTGTTTGTTTGTTTATTTTTTTGCGCTCTAAAAGGAAAAGGGCTTGAGCTATCAGCACCAAACTTAGTACACAATACACATACTCTATAGCAGTCGCTGAGCATGCATTGACCCACAGGTCAAAAGGTCAAGGTCGCACGGTCGCTAATGACGCGTGCTGCTACGTCCGTGTGCTGCTGCTGCCTGCGTGGGTCTGCATGTCGATACGACTGCCTATGGTTTCTAGTTTATTGCTATTATTCGTTGCGTTTCATTGTAAGTGAATGTGTGCGTTTGTCACTATTTCAAATAAATACAACCGGACATTGGTTACGCTTAAACCCCTTTCACACATTCCCGGATGCGAAGCCGGATGGTCCGGATGCTGGTCCGGCAACATCCGGGATTATTCTGTGAGCGCCGTATAGAAGCCGGCATGACGTCCGGCTGTATCCGTGGCCGTCCGGCCTTGCCAAGAAAAAAACATGTTTAATTTTTGTTTTCGGTGCTCCCGGAAGCAAAAAAAACGCTGGGAGCTGCTTCCGTGAAGCCACCGAAATTGCCGGCAACGCCGTCTGTAGACCGCGCCCATCCGGGAGTAGAAATGTCAACACGGAGGTCACGGAGGATGCCGGTGCCTGCACGGATCGTGCGCGGAGGCTACACGGACACACCCGGTCTCAGCCCGGCAATAAGTCGGTGTATTCACGGCCTGTTGCAGGAAGTCTCGGAGTATTCACGGTTTCTACACACGGTGGCACCACGGACGGTACGGCGTGTAGCCGGTAGCGCGACCGTCGCGCTGGGTGTATAAAAACGCTCGATTGTGTGACGTTATATTGATCTCTATTCACGCTCTTGTGTGACGTAATATTGACTAGTCTATGGGGTGTGACGGCAGGTGGGGAAGGTGAGACGGCGGCATAGTAAAACGTGATTGGTGAAGAGTGAAGACTGAGGTCCCTGGAGTGTTGTCTAACTGACGTTGTTTGTGAGTCTTGAAAAACTTTTAGCATAAGACCCTTCTGTGTAATGCAAAGCAAAAACAAATCATTGATAAATTAACGTGTAGACATATTACCAAAACATCACACCCGAAACATGCCCGCCATTCGCCTGCCTACTCCTGCACTCCACACACTGGTCAATATAACGTCACAACCCAGAGAACAATAGAAGTCAACATAACGTCGCACTACCAAACGTTCGCGGAGGACAGCGCTGTCATTTCCTTTTGAGATTTGCTAGAGGCGACACTGCTGATCGTTACCACGCGGAGGAAGTCTCGAAAGAACTGGGCTGACCCGGCGCCAGCAGCAGCTGCTGCAAAAAACACGGCTACTTGTGTGTTAACTTTTGACTGGCAGATAAACTCCATCCTACTTTGTTTCAGCGTTTTGTTTCACGTGTACGCAGCGCCGAAACAAAACTGAAATAAAACAATTTCGATGAAATAGTGCGCTAGCTTTGTTTTCGTTTTGAACGAATACAAAACCGCAAAACCAGCTTTGATTCGAGATATTGTAATCTTCGAAGCTATAGCGAAATGCTTGCGACACAGGCCTAAGTAAGTGTGGCTATAGTGTGTGCTATGGTATAGGCGTATTGCACGTTATTGTTTCTTTTTGCTTGTACTTTTTGTTTGTTTGTTTATCTGTTCGTTTATGTACATTGCTACCTTATTTGGTGCATAAAGATGTATATATTTCAGTTTTATTTTACATGTAAGCGCCTCATTAGCCATAAAATTGCGTTCTCATTAGCCCATTCCCAGTCCATGACAGAATCACGAAACCGTAACACGCTCTTCCGTGACTCTTCACAAGTACTCTCTGCCTTATGCCACGCGAACATTATTTGTTGTGCGGAACCATGATCAGTTCAGAAGCGCTTCACTGTTGTGTCGTCAAATCATATTCCGAACGTTCTTGCGTTATCTGCATTTAGTGCTTCATATATTGCACAAAAATTAAGTAAACCAATCACTTTGACATGTTTACAGCGTATATCATCTAAATGTTGTTAAGTTTCAAGTAAAACTGGTTAATTGTGATGGTATGAATAAGAGTTCAGCCGTTATTTTAAGTTTTTTTTTGTATTTTGCAAGGTAGTGTAGCAACACAATTAAGGTGAGGTGGAAGACCCTGTAACAGTTACATAGGTAGTTTCCTTGGGAATCTGACAGTGAAAGAATTTCGGAAATCGGTCTAAGTTGGCCGAAGTTATGCTCAAAAGTCAAGTGTGTTGTTTTTTAGACAAGCTGTAAAGATACTGGTCGAAAATCGAAAATATCTCTGTTTGGCGCCCCATTTGTGGATTATGACTCCATTTAAATAATGAAATTTCAAAGAATTAATTGCTTGAAAAAATAAGAGTCTATGAACTACAACATGGCGGTCATTGTTTGATGCTGCATTCAGCGATTTTCATACCATACTGGCGTGTGACGGACGGCCAGACAGATACGCAGATGGACGGACGGACACTCGGTCATAGCATTGCGCAATGCATATGCGTTATGCGGCAAATAATTTGCGCATGGACATTAATTATTGTTAGTCAGTAGCAGAAACGGTTTTTAGTTGCTGACTCGTAAAAATCTGGTTACATCAATTAAATTTCAACAAGTGTTCTAAAAAATAATTTTATTATTTTAGACGATTGCTTACCGTTGATTAGGCCTATTTTGAATGACTGATAATTAATATTCATACTAAACCAATACTCGATAATGCTTCGACGTCGCTTTGTAGATTTTTCTGCAAAAGGTGAGGGTGGATTGTCGTGAAACTCGAGGGAATTTACGGTAATTTGCAGCGCCAGAAATCGCGAATTTCCAGGGTTGTGGTTAAAACGCGTTCTGATCTACACTGTGGTTCAAATAACCGGACCTGTTATATTTTCAAACGTCTTCAACAAATACTGATCAAATATTCACAATTTTTGATGCAGAAATTACACTATGGGTTTCCAGTGTTCACATATGCAACTTGCGAGTTCTGATGAAACAGGGTATCAGCTTAGGTTAATCTCATAGCAAGCATTTACACAGTGTGTGTGTGTCAAAAAACCAGGACACCTGCATTTCCTGGAACAAGAAACAACAACAGTCGTGACATGTATAACCATTAAACGTGAAAATGTCAGCAGAAGACATGCTACAGTCGATATTACAACAAATATTCAAAATGACGTCCCTCTGCACGGACACAGGACCACGTCTCCATTCGTCAGTCGCCTCATCGACGACAGTCTGCTGTACGCCAGACCAGGTCTCAGTCAGATGTTGCTTCAGTTGGCCAGCATCGTTCACCGGCTTCTGGTATAGCCTTTACGCCGTTGTACACATCCCCAGAAGCAGTAGTCGACAGGTTTGAGGTCAGGGCTGTTAGCTGGCCAAAGGTCAGGCAGAATAAATCCAATGAGCAGGTGTGTTATCTTGCTGAAAAAACATACCTTGTTCTTTCAAATGTTTCACAAAATAATTCAAAGTAGTCTTCTTTCATCAGTCTCTTAGCTCCATAACATTTGAACTCATACAGATTTTTAAATTAAAATGCGATCCTCTTTGCACAGACACGTTTTACCGTCGTCTGCTGCAGATCGTTGCCATGAAAATAAACAAAGCTGGTACCTATAGTTTCATCAAAAGTTACCAGTTACTTACATGAAGTCTGAAGAGTCTTTGACGATTCTCTAAACGAAAAATTATTGATACTGGGTCGTATTCTGTGCAGATGTTTGAAGACGTAGCAGTGGTCCGGGTTTTTTTTTGAACCGCAGTGTATTTGCGCGTCGTCATAAAACGTCTGCGAGTCTACGAACCGCCACCGAACAGTCGCATTATCGTAAACCCAATGCTATGGTTGTGTTAGTCACGTTGACTCGTCGTGTTGGCCCAGCTTGTCTCTGTTTTGTCTGGGTTCATTCGTTCATTAGGACTGTCCTTGAAAACGTTGTAGACGAGCTACCGCTCAACAATCTACGAACAAGTCCATAGTCGACAGCATGCACGTCGTTAGTCGGCTTCGATTTAGCTCGTCAGCTAATCAATCAATCAATCAGTCAGTCAGTCAGTCAGCTAGTAATCGATCGATCACGTTTATTTGATCAACGCAAATACAGCGAAGGAAAGGCACTGAAAGATACACACCGACAACAAGAAATCAATGACCGTGAAATCAAATGGTCCGTTTTTACCGCGCGACGCTATGCTAGCGGGGTATATGCTGTTATCGTGTGTCTGTCTGTCTGTCTGTCTGTATGTCACAAGTCGCAGTTCTACTAAGACAGCTAAACTTAGGATCACGCAATCAACGCCGTACGATAGCCCAGAATTCTAATTTTCTGACGCCAAAGACCTCGGCGAAATTTCAGTTGGGTCACCCTTATCAGGGTACAGGTGGGGTATATCAAAATAAGTGATTTTCGACCATTATCTCGCTATATCTCAGAAACGGTTTAAGATAGGGACATGGTTACTATGGAATGTTGATAGGAACTCATATGTACACTATCGAATTGAGCTATTTGCAGTGTCCTTAAATGACCCCTAATTACCCCAATCTGCCCGATTTTCCACATGCTGTATCGCCTTTCATATGTTCGTAATGAGTGGAGATAAGACTTCAAATTTGGTAAATTAATTGATCGTAGCAAGTCCTACCTCATGGATGACAGATCATGCCTGAAAGGGGCGTGGTCAGGTCACGTGAACCATTAAAACTTTGGGAGCATTGATCATATATCTGGAACGGCTGAAGCTACAGTCGTCAAATTTTGCACACAGGTAGACTGTTATATCAAGTCATAGCCTACAGACCACCCCCAAAACTGGCGTGTTCAGGGTCACGTGATTTCTTCAAATTTTGGGAAATAAGTGATAATGCCTTGGAAACGGTGAAAGAGACTTTAGCTAAAAGCAAAAAAATCAACTTTTCCGTTTAACCAGTGTGCATGTTGTCCTCGACAACTGCTGAAGCTGCATAAGACTGAAACGACGCATTTGGAAAAATTGCCAGCAAACAACATTGATAATTTTAAAATGTGCATTAGATTATTAAACACATTATGTTGTTTCGGTAAAAATGATAAATCGTTATTTGCATATAAAATTCAGTAACTCTGTAATGCGTCTATGAAATAATCTAAGACTTTGAGCGGCCATTTCAAACAGGACACAGCTAAGAACGTGGTTAGTTTAACGCCACGATCAAGTGATGATTCAAAGAGCTTAGATCGATGACAAATGATGGGGTACATGGCATTCGGCACACTACATCGCTTATCATCCGACCGGTGTCCGTTGCCATGGTAACTCTGGTCCAGCGACATCATTGGCATTTACGTTGATTCGTCCGGAAAGACACATGTCATGTCCCTCAGGGCCTTATCTTTCACGTTTCTCCCTACTACGTGTGGCGATCGCCGACTCGAACCTCATGGCTGCCTGCATATTCGCACATTTGGCCAACAGCTTAAAATCACGACTATACGACCGTAATTGTGTGGTGACAAGGCAATGGGTGCATAGCAAACTTCGCCCCGGCTTTGGAAGTAAGCAAGTAAGTAAGTAAGTTTTATTATTTCAAAAGCCACAATGTTAGCTTGATTACAAGTTAAGATTACAAACAATACAAAATAGAACAAACATAATGAAAATGACAATAAATCCAATTCCAAAGGTTACATACAAACGAGCATAGTTATTGAGAATTTAAAAGTGCATAAGGCACTGCTGAGCAGTATCTTTTTGTTCGGAGACTTGGTCTTGGATATACAGTAGGCTTCCTGAGACGGGATGCCACGGCTAGGTCACGTGGGGGTGGGAGAAGATGATATAAACAGTTGTCAGGTTCACAGATGTTTCTGAAAAACGCCTGGAGAGATCCACACGTCTTGCATGAAGAGACAAAATGCCAGCTAGTTCTAAAGTAATAAGATACGATGTAGACGAGCAGTAACAAAAATGATTTTTATAACCCTACGTTGAACAGCTACCAAGCGCTCAATTTTAGACTTGATCAAAGTAGGATTTTCATAAATCTTTTACCGTCACATTCACAAATAAATTTGCAATAAAGTCGTCATTAAATATCAAACGTCGCTTTATTCTTATCGCCGTGTCACCTTGTGAAATGTTTTATGTATAAAAAAAACTAACAAAAAAATTCACAAGTGAAATATGACGCGAATAAGCAAAACGTAGTTTCTTGTAAAATTATCCCGCGACTGGCCCGTGCAGGCAAAATATGCACAAGAACATTTTCAACATGATACTCAGCGACACAAGATATCTCAGAGACAGCAGAGTTTCCTATTTAAATATATCAACAGTATTTGTTGTATTTGCAATATTTGTTGTCCATTGTCTCACTGCCGATCTTGAGTTGGTTTTGATCGTGATTCGTGATATATACATAACATACGCTTGTGGATTTACGTCTGGTTTAAGGTTGTTGACCGGCCGTCTGTCGTAAGCTGTTTGATGCACAGGTGCAACGACCGTAAACCATTTCCTGCATATTATACGAAGTATAAGATGCTGCCTGTAGCATGCGTCTTTTAAGCCGTAATGACGACCGCCTATGGTCTTTCCAACCTGCAATGGCCTACAGGTGTTAAGCCGCGGGGTTTCCGTTTTACGATACGACACGATACGGTATAATTACGTGCGCTGAAAAGCTGACTAGGTGGCCACCTTAGTCTAGCGCACGGCACAGAAACGAAAAAAATAAGAAAAAAGCTAAAACAAAAACCGAGTAGCTCAGAAGAAACGGTTTGGGCAAAAGTCCACGAAGGCAGTACGGGATTTATGACGTCGCATAGCGTTGACTGAAAATGGAGGATCTGACAACGTGCAACCAAATTAAATATCGGAATTAATGAAGTAAAAACATGAAACATGCGCTGCTGAGCACTTTTATACAGAAAATTAAAACGAGTAATTAATGACGAAGCCGGACAAAGAACAAATGCGTGATTCCTTTGGAAATATAACAATATTTTAATAATTTTGCACAGAAACATTTTATGTTGTATGTACAATAACTAAACTACAATATTAACAGCTAACGTGTCAATTTCCAACCTGACGGTCGCCTGACCTTATACAGTTTCGACGCAAGCAATAATATATATTAATGAGGATATGCGTGCAACAAAAAGTCAAAGACAAACATGTTAACCACACTGGCCTGCTAAATAAATATTATATTATCTAGCCTGTATGATGTAAGCGTTCGCATCTAGTTTTCTCGCTTGTAAAACCAGCTGTCATTGTCGTTAAATGGTCCTCATTGTGACTTGCATTCGTAGATGTGCATTCTACCATCTCTCTAAGGAGCAACTCGGACGGATTCCGAATTTCTTCCCACAAGACCAGGCGAACCATCACACTCGCGGCTCAGGCTACAGAACTGATGGTTCACATTGAAAGGGGGAAATCTGTCCCGAGGGAAATATATTCTGTCTCCGTTTTACGCTGTTGGCCTAAGCGTATACTTGAAAAGCGGCATAGAAGCTGGATGGCATCAGTATCACAATGTTCATCGCAATCACCGATCGCTTCTGTCGGTATCCATCACGTTGTCTCTGCAATCAGCCTCCTGATTCATATCATCTCAGCTGCATCCCGGTCGCTCTCAGTCTGATCTGTCTCTCTCTCGCACGTGTCGGAGATCATCCATCATTTTCCGTCGATTATCATCATTCATCACCCCGTTTGTCCTACACTCCACGCTTAAAACTCGCCTTTTCCACAAAACGTTCACTTTAGACCTGCGGATTTTCCGCCACACCGCCTTCAGGACTAGGACTCAGCTCCGGTTTTTTGTGCTAATGATTTCTTAGGCCGCAAACTTCAACTGTCTGTCTGTCTGTCTGTACATCACAAGTCGCAGTTCTACTAAGACGGCTAAACTTAGGATCAGTTTATTTGTCTCATGTCAGTTTATGTTTGGTCCGGCTTCGAAGTAAAACCGACACGACGGCGTCATGAAACTTCAACTGACGACAGGAAAGCTTTCCGTCTCTGTATTTTATACAAAATGACAACTATCGACATCTTTTGCTAAATGCCGCTGCCTGGCCGGAGTCTGACATCATCTCCAAATGGTATTTTAAGCCAAAGACGACTGCTGTTACTAATGAGAAGCGCAGGCGTGTTGCAGGCGGAGATGATCACCATTCAGATTACTTGACAAGACCACAAGGAGCCATGGAACATTCTGGTGGCGGTGATGGGCGGTTTACTGACATCATTAGAACACAATACGGCTATTTGGACACCCTACTGTACTTTGTTAAAGGAATTGAAGCTATTGAGCGGGTTAAGCGGCAGTTTACTAAACGTTTGCAAGGATACGGAAACTACTCGTATCCAGAACGGTTCTGTCTTCTTCAATTGCACAGTTTAGAAGTGAGGCGTCTAGTGGTTGATCTCATGTGGTGCTATAAAATAGTTTTTCACGTTGTAGACGTTTGTATAGACGAGTTCTTTTCTTTTACTCATTGCATGTCCACCCGTGGCCATCCCTATAAATTGTACAAACCACATTTTTCAACCATTACCAGAGCCAACTTTTTAGCGAGTGTCTATTGTGAAGAGTGTTTTGTTATTATAAGGGTTGCGGATTGTTAATTTGTTCATTGTTTATTTTTATTTGTTAATGTTTATCTATTAGATCTACGTATGTGCACAACTAATTGATTACAAATCTGTGAAAATATTTTTGAAGACTTATGGTCATGGTGTGAACGATATCCCGGCTCTGAAATTTGTATCATTGCGGGTGATTATAACATTGATTTGAATAGTTATGCGTGGCATTTGCTGACCATGTTTTATTTATACGGTTCATTGAGGGTTACCGAGGGCGTGCCACGGCTCTCGCTGTGATCAGGTTATAGATCCTCCGGTGTGCTGCACCCAAATGCGTTCGTTCAACATTATACTGTGCTCGTTAATTGCACCATGTGCTCGGCGTACGTCAGCCCTCCCGGTGATATTGTCATGGCAACAATTATATATTGACATCTGCTACTTTCGACGTTTTTTGCGCTATACTTATGCATATTATCACCGCGATGATCGTACGTTATTTTATTTATATGGTCGTAAAATATAAGAGATATTACGGAAAGTTATAAGTGGCGCGAACCGTCGCGCGAGTACATTTTTATAGTAGGCCTACAATAATACATAGCCTACATAGCCTACATTTAATAGTAACATAAGGACCGCAATATGCAGTATGTACAACGTACATACTGCATAATACAGCAATACAAATCAATAAAACTATCATTACTAATAATTAAACAAGCACATAACCACACTATGTTACACAATATGAACTGCAATAATAATAAAAAATAAAATAATAAAAATAATAATAAGCAATAATAACCAATAAATGTCCTAAAATTAAAGGAGTATAATTCGTTTCCATAATATCGTCTACTTCGCATGTAAACCGAGCCTATTCAATCGCGACACAAAAATTTATATGAAACAAGAAATACGTTCTGTGGAACATGGTATCTGCCCCATAGCCGAGTTCACAAGTCCATGATTGAACTGTGCGCATAGTAACAGAATACCGTATCCTCTTTTCTGTTGATGTTGTGATGTACATGTATTGCTTTAAAACATTAAGTGAATATTGAAAAG
>Ga0209780_1002675_pt1 | contig 12819 bp, 6 predicted proteins | sample WorMetexBAHAMAS2_FD_187384 | JGI IMG/M metagenome (GOLD analysis project Ga0209780, IMG submission 187384) | Marine gutless worms symbiont microbial communities from Max Planck institute for Marine Microbiology, Germany - Inanidrilus exumae... | ecosystem: Host-associated > Annelida > Digestive... | reverse complement strand
TTCCTATACTAAGCTAGCCAGCACTAACCTAGCCTAAACAATGCTAGTGTGATGTGTGAATTACACTATACATTTAACGTAGTTTAAATGCACCTCGTTACAGTCATGCTTAGGCATGGATCACAGTTTTACCTGCAAATTACCCCAGGCCTGCCTTTCCTTCGTAAGCGTTCACCAGACGTCGACACGCCTAACTTAAGTAGCAGACGTCCAACTGTAGCTTACTACTCATTTATTGACCCCAAAGGAATAAAGGCTGAGTTGGCCTGGTTGGTTGACCTGTAGCAGACGGTTTACCCACATAAATGGTCACCCGTCTGCTACAGGTCAAGCGCAGTACAGGGAATGTTCGCCAGCCAAAGACCGACGTTCTACTGCTGTGCCACACAACCAGTCCAAAAGGCCATAAGCCTTCAGTCATTATTGTTGATTTGACTCTATTCCACAAATAATCGTTTCTTGTTCCCAGATTGATTGCATGAGTTAAGGTTTTACGTCAGATCCAACCGCCAGACCATTACAGTATGCTTCCCACAAGATAAGGCCAGAGTAATAAACTGTGGTATAACGTAACCTCCTCAACAACGGATAATGACTACAAGTGTATTTAATTATCTTGACAAAGCAGGCTGCATTGTATTTAAATAAATTTACAAATACGACGTCTTTGTCAAAGTTCAAACTGAACAGTGAGCAGTAAGGAGTGGAGACCTTTGTCATGGTAGTGCCATCCGCCAGGATAGAATTTCTGTAGGGCAACTGGAGGCTGGTATGTGCTGAGTAGACGGTCAATGCCATGTAGCTTCCTCCAGGCCAGTGAGTGGCACAACATTTCACGTGCTTTCTCTATGTTGAAGTCTCGAGCTCGGAGGAACCGCAGTATATGACCATCCTTTGGTATCTAGTCAACAATTTGTCATTCAGGAACTCATTTTAACGGTGATAAATGAAAGACAAGGCAAAAAGAGTTTTGAGAACTACCCAATGACCCACTTGTTTCAATGTTTCTTCTCTTCATCATGACAAATATCAGCTCAGAGCCTGTAGCCTGAGCTAATATTTGTCATGTTGCCGTGTCTGTGTAGTTTTTAACTTATGGAGTGTTAAACTTGTCGTTTATAATAATAAGAACACCAAGTAATCAAAGAATTTTGAGAAAGGCTGCATCGCCATCTAGTTATCCCTCGTGGTGGCAAATGGATTTGTCCAATCTTGACCCCATCAAATACATCGTTCCTTGGGTCCACGAGTCAGCCCCAAAATGGTAAATCGATCGGTTCAGCCGTTTTTGTGTACACCGCTGCAAAGGCTCCCAATGCTTTTCAATGGGTGAACAACCACCAAAAATTGCCCCTTCCCCTTGAGGGATTGGGGCCCCCATGTAATAATGGTTCACTGGGCCTACTCCAGTCAGCCCCCAAACGGCATCTCGATCAGCTCAGCTGTTTTTGCAGGGCTTACAAACATGATAAACAGACCAAAAACTGACTGACCGTGCTACTCTGTGTGTAGCAATAGGTCGCTATATCTAGCTACTGCTATGATGCAGACAATAAGAATAACAGAATGAGCAATGGAATGACTGCATAACGCAAGAAATGTGACAGATAAACAAAAGAACGAACGAATCAAACTGCCACAACACAGGCCATGAGCTTTGCAAAGCATGAGCAACAAAAGCAACATGAAATTGACACTGGTTGCTCTGAGAAGTCTGCTAAAAACAATCAAACAACTCAGAAGAATTTACACTCCACACAGCTGATGCAACTGTGCAGTCACAAAAGACGTAAATACCTTCTCCTTGTGTGTGTCCTGCAGCCAGAGTCTCAACTGCACGAGCTTACTCTCCTCATACGGTGTCAAGTGTCCAAGACAACGCTGAATGTAGTCGGCATCCAGCTTAGATGTCCCATCTCATTCCCAACACAGACATCCCACACGTCTTAATCATCAGCATGTTAATAATGATAAAATGTTCATAATTATTTACCAATAAAATGCAACAACTTCAGCAGTATTCTCATGTATAAAGATGTAGTGACAAGCACACAAATTGACTGAGTTGAGGTTTTACGTCCCACTCAACACAAAATATGTCATTTCAGATACGTTCTTCCCAGCCAATCTCTTGGCTAAGTACTGAAGAAACTAAACCCAAAACAACACAAGCACTCATCAGGAGATGAGATAGCAAACGTGAACCTTTTAACGACAATATCTCACATGTAAGTCAAAATACCAAAAAGAGAACCTATTTCATTCAGCAAATTAAACGATAGCTAGGCAAGTACTGCGCATTAAGTCTTGCTATATGCAACAGGTGTTTCCCTGGGCCCACCAGAGTCATCGACGCAAACAACATCTCGATTGCTTTAGCCGCTTTTGCAGGGCCCACTAAGTGACAGACCGACTGACAGACCAACAAACCACGCTATACGTTCTTTAACGATAGGTGGAGCACACAGTGGAGAAGCCAAATTCTGTTATCGTATACGACTACAACAAGTATTTATTGGAGCTGTCGACACGACATCAACTTCAGCAATCAGCAGCTATATTCAGCTGTAAGACCAGACGGGACTGACGGGTTGCAGTTTATGTGGAGACACAATACAATATAACCTCGAAGAGAATGTTTCCCACCGGCGTACTCGACAGGTGACAGTTTGTGTTATTTTATTTATGCTTATTTTAATGTAAATACGCTTAATGTAAATTATTTATTAAAAATAAAAAATGTAAAGTAAAAAATTCGAGGCACCTTTGGGATTCGAACCAGAGACTTTTGAGGTGTGCTACTAAAACATGCGGCCGCCTCTTTCCTTACATGGCCAATGGGACATTGGTTTAAATCTGTTGATATACCCTTATTATATTTCCAATCGTCCAAATTGTAGATTCCTGTTGTAGTTCATTTTGTGACTAATGTCGATATACTTACTCACAATTATAAAAGTATGAAATCGCACAAAATTACATGCTACAATAAAGAATTCATGTAAAGAAAGCACTAACATACGTACGAAGCTATCGCCGCCTAGCAAACACCCAGAACAAACACCAGTAAGTAAAAATTCCAGGGACACTACTATGATTTAAACTGTCGATAGCATATATATCCTATCACAGTAAGTGATATATCGCTAAAAACTAGATGCCTTGGGTTACATTTTTGTTGCTAAAAGTTCCGGTATATCTTCAACCGCTTTTATGTATTGTGCACAGAAAGCTGCAGAGTACGGTGATATAACGTAAAATAAGGGCCATTTCGCAGTTCAAGGTCATTCAAGGTCACAGGATTTTGGTACCAATTGAAAGCACATATACGACTTCCTATTAGTGATTAATACTAACTTACCTCCTATATTGCACCGTTTTGGAGTTATAGCGTTCCAAATGTCAAAAATTGCTATATTTCGCTACCCCTCTTGCATTTAACTTCCCCCCGCGAGAAGGGGTTTCCCTGGGACAATCTCCGTAAAATTTTCAGTGAATGTCAATGGATGGCCAAGGTACCAAACGGCGAAGAAAAATTGCCGAAAATTTCAACAGGCTGAGTAGGGTGCACGAACGTTACAGACGACAGACAGACAGACGATAGATGGAACGGCGATAGCATATAGCGAACGTAAAAGTGAGTTCACGTTCGCTAAAAAGCAAGTAATACAAGTCAACCGAAACATATTTTAACCACACTAATTATGCATTGCTGACTGAAAAAAGTGGACAAAGAATGACAATGTTCACGTTTTTATTGACAAGATGGTTTTCAACTTTTCACTAAGGAAGACACAGTTGTAGAGAGACGGCAGTGGTCTCACTCATCAGTTGACCAACTGTGATGAGTACAAAAGTGATATATTCGTTAATGGCAACTAAAACTGTAAGTAAACTTATTAATTTCGGTTAACTGTAAGTACAAAAAACATAATTATTTACAATAATTTGGTTTTTTTGTTTAATTTATTGTTCTTATAATAATTTATTTAAGCTGCAATTAGTCTTCAGGAACGAAATAATAATTAAAATTATTGTCGAGCCTGAAAAGAAATAGAAATTATGCATCATCACCATGCGTACTGTCAAAATTAATCATCTTGTCAATAAAAACGTGAACATTGTCATTCTTTGTCCACTTACTGTGATAGGATATACATGCTATCTCCATGACAACTAAGCTTCTTTTATTTGATTAGTAAAAGGTGAAGGCTTCCCATACTCGTTACAGAGCATTGGGCCCGGAGCTGATACGGTGTAGAGGCAGTCAGCCCGCAGGTGACTATAAGTCATCCACCCGGCAGTAGGCTGCCATTACTTTTCTCCAGGCATGCGGTTACCTTCCCAGTCGCAGAACATCATCACCCTTTGGCTGGTACTAAGTTATACTGCTCGGTGACAGAGGCACATAGGTGTGAACAACTTGCCCAACGTTGTTATGCAGCTTTTGCCCCGAGTAAAATTTGAACTCACGATCTGTTGATTGCAAGTCCAACACCCTACCTACCTGCTGTGCCGCCTTAATTAGTGTGAATGTTCAATTCTTCACACACTATGAGTTTATCATTTCATGTGGCAACTGATATATTAAATGTATGGAATGTCTCTAAAGAATAAGTTACACTAAGTAGGAATATTTGTGAACTGAAAAATGGCAATTAAGTAAAACGATTATGCAGTTAAGAACTGAAATTTTAAGTAATAATATCTGAGCATTGAAAACAAAACTTCAGTAAAATTACTACATAAGTGACAAATGAAACTAAAAAAACTCAAAACTAATCTGTCCAGAACTGAATAACAACTTAAATGAATCTTTTTAAAGTAAAACATCACTATCTCCCGAATCACAACTGTCGTTTCTGCCAAGTTCAAAGTCACGTGACACAAAAATTAGGATAAATATCAAAAATATGACCTGATCAAATTTAGGTATTGTGCCCTAGTTTAAGAATAAGTGGTCAGTTGCCAGCTCCCATTGTACATGGCGGAGGAGATTGATTTTGAAAATGGAAGGATTTCCCAACTTTCAAGGGCTCATGACTTTGGCTTGGATCGGGTCATACTGCATACCATCGTGCATCACTCATCGACCTCTACCTACATTCCAAATTTCATTGAATTCAAAGAAACTTTTCGTGGATGATGGACAGGTACGTACATTGTCAGTACATAGTATGTATGGACGGACATTTGAGACCCACTTTATTAGTTAGACTCATAAGGCTATCTAATAATATAAGAACAACAACAACAGCCATTTTATGACCATTACACAGGTCGACAATCTGTGTTAGTTAAGAACTGGAGAACTTTGTTGGAGCAGTTTTACTGTTCTCATACCTTTGCTGACAGGAACTAGCATATTCAGAACATTTAAGTGTTCTCCTCAGTGGTGTAATCAATACCGTCTCCAATCTACTATGATAAATAAATAGTAACTAGAGAAATATACAGTCATATAGACATGCAGACACACGCCGGGTGAATGTAAGTTTTGATTGCACTTGTTGCCACTTGATAACCCTGTGACGTTTCCCTATCAATGTTTGACCTCAGGGTACATTATGTACAAATAACCAATGTGCAAAATTAATATATGGTCTAACCCAAGGTTAGGGGTAGGATATGACCTTTGACCTAAGGGACAGCGCATGCAGAGGTCCTGCCATGGACTATATGTCTATCAACTTTGGTGCTTATAGCTCAAGCTGTTTTCCTTTTACAGCATGGACAACCAAATAAACAGACAAACAGACGTTATTGAACGTCCTACCCCACGCCGGTGGCTATGCAGCCGGTGTGGGAACTTAGTATGACTATAATGTTACAGGTTTTGTTGAGAACATTGTATCTAAATGGACAGGAATTTTGTCATCACTTTAACATAATGCACTTGTGTCCACATCATGTAACATTCCAGTACAAGTCTTGTACAACTTGTCACCAAGCAGTATGTATAACTTGCTACCGGCCAAGGGGCGGTGATGCCCTGCGGCAGGGTAACTAAAGGCCTGGAAGAAAGTAATGGCAGCCTACTGCAGGGTAAATGACTTATAGTCACCTTAGGGCTGACTGCCTGTACACCGGAATCAACTCCGGGCCCAATGCTCGGTAACGAGTATGGGAAGCTTTTACCTTTTCTTGTACAACTTGTAGCATCTTTACAGTTTTATAAGACTTGTTTTACTTCTGGTAGTGGAAGATATGATCAATCACAAACAGAGATAACAGTGGCAGATGAAAGACAATAAACACTGTCACGGACATGACACGGGAATCATTCCAGTACCTTCACTGTCAATGGCGATGTTGCCAGCAGAAGCTCCAAGCTGCATGGTGCTCGCTGAGCTTGCTGCACGCAGCAGAGCTGGACCTGACAGACTGGCAATGACAGACAGTGATGAGGGACTTGCAGCAGCAGCAGCAGCACACAGGGATGATGAGGCCGTCTCATCCATTGCTGACGTACTTGCACATGACTCCGACAACACAGCCCATGTCGGAACGTGATATATACCTTCATTCAGCAACTCATTGATGTAATATTCTATCACCTCTTTGCCCTGGTCAACACACAGCAGACCACCCACCAGCATACGTTATATATGCACTGAAATACCGCACTAATCACTTTCTGGAAATACTGATAAATATTTTGCTAACTCTTAAGTGCCACCTGGCAATGCATTTCATTAACTCACGACCAACTAATTATCACTATCATACTTTGTTAAAATTATGAAGTTCACTACAACAAAACATTGTTTTTATACAACTACTGCATATTTCAACAAAAGTTTTTAAGAAATGCTGAATTCAGCACAGGATTCGCAAAAACAATGCCAGCTGCTTTCGTCACAGTATTAAATCCACAGTTCATCTCATCCGATGCTGTCTTGCACAAAAGCCACATCATCGGGCAGGGGCATGATTTTCAAAAGATTTGACCATGGTTCCCACTGTAATGACGTAACCTAAATTCATGAATTTTCAGGAGACCCCTAAACATCAGAAAATCATGACCTCTTTACATGTAAACTACGACCTTGTACATAATTTGAAGAGAAAAACATGGTACACAGTGTCACCTGGAAGATGTATGATGCCGACTTCGTATAATATACATATCAGTTAAGCACACTTGTAATACTCATGTTCATGTCTGTGGTTCAGTAAAGTAAAAGCCAAACAACAAAGTTTAACAGTTCTGCAATTTGGTTTTTTAGGAGGGAACTAATCAAATTCAGCACTTTTTCATGACTTTTTCACTACCACTGTCCAATTTCAGGACCTTTTAGGTGCTGCATTTTAAAAACTCTAAATTCAGGACTTTCATGACTTCTCAGGACCGGTTGGAACCCTGTTTCATCGTTGTGTTAACACTTTAATACTGGGACATCAAACTGGTATGTCACATGGATCATCTGTAATGTTAGCACAAGCCACAGCAACAGACTGCAGACAGCTAGTTGCTACTGTTATACTCATTCCATTTCAGTGAACTATATCCACATGCACAACAGACAGACCACTACAGACCTTTTTGATGTTAGCAGTATACTGCTTCATTGCGATCTTCTCAACCGTACTCTCAAAGCCAAAAAACGACTTGATATCCAAGCTGGCATCTTGCTCAAAGCATGTCCAGTGTGGATTATCAGGGTGCACCTGCACCAAGTCAGCATAACACTCTATTTGCTCTTTTAAAAAAACATCTCTGCACATAAACAGCAAATGGTCAAAGAATTCTGAGGAAAGGCCACATTACATGTCGTGCCACTACTGAGAATTGAGTAATCCCTTCTGCTGCATGCCACCATTGATAATTCACCAACTTGTCACCCCTTGCAGCTGTGAATGGATTCGTAAGATGTTGACCCCTTCTAATACACGGTTCGTTGCATGCGAGTCAGTGCCCCAAACAGCATCTCAATCAGTTCATTCGTTTTTGCACAGCTCATCCGTGTGCCAAAATCGCCAACCTGTCATCCCTGGTGGCCGCAAATGGATTCGTCCGACCTTGACCACCATCTAATACATGGTTCCTGGACTTGAGTCAGCCCAGAAATGGCACCTCGATCAGTTCACCTGTTTTGGCACAGCTCACCCCACAGACTCTCCATGCTTTTCAATGGGCTGGACAACTCCAAAAAATTGCCCCTTTCCCTTGGGGATTTGGACCCCATACAATACATGGTTCCATGGGCGCACATGAATCAGCCCCCAAACGGAATCTCGACCAGTTCAGCCATTTTTGCAGGGCTCATGAACGTGACCGACAGACACATAGACACACACACGCACACTCACTGACACAAGAGACCAATCATGCTAGTCTGTCTGCAGCCAATAGCCCGGATCTTATGCAAAGCATGTGATGCAACCTAAAATGCTGTAAAATACCATAGTTAATCTCTGGTTCTAGTCACCCATCTGCCACAGATACACTATACAGTAAACATCAATAAACAGCATAATATTGACTAATCAACTATTCACGTATTCTGCCTACACAATATGCGACTATCTCTAGCTTAACCTTAGGTTTCAAGCTTGGTTTCAAACCAAAGTTCAGTTTAAAACCTAATTAATATGCAATAGTAGGGCTGTTGAAATTCTTTTGTGCTGTGTTACAGGTGTAGGGGTAATGAATGTCCAGAGATGGGCGGAGGCGTCTGCAGACAAGTCCACAAGCTGTTCTCACATTTGCAGATGGACATGGATGCAACTTTACATGTAGATGCAAACGCAAACGGCCGGACACAAACGCGTCCTTCTAATATCGTCAATTGCGTGTAGTGCACATGCTAAATGAACGCTGATTTTCAGTTTCGGTTTTGGAATCGACCAATCGTTCTACAGCCTAATCTGTGTAACTTCAACTAACTTGTAACATCATTCATTCCTATTGCACTGAAGTTTTTTAGACCGTGACAGTCTGACACTGCTAACACTGCTGCTGGTAGGACCGGATGCCTGTCGTTGGACAGCTGCGGATGTGGATGGACGCCAAAATGTATGTATCCGCACATCTCTGTGAATGACGTCTCAGCATAAAAATTAAATGGCATTAGCAGCAAACATCATCATAAAATAGTAGAATCAAATTGAAATTTAGAGTAGTGGTCTACAACCGGATAGTAAGTACTTGTTCACTAAAGGAGTAAAGTTCGATTATTTTTAGGTTTCTATTGAATCAGTCGCTGTGTCAAAAGCGGGAGTTGTTTTTTGTCAAGTCTCAAGTGAAAAGTCAATGGACAGTACTGGTGGGATATCTCACTATCTCAACAAATGTCAGCTGCTATCAAACACGTTGTAGACGACAATATTAATTGCCTTTCAGCAACACAGCTCATGCATGCAACACAGTTCAACAGCTGCTGTGCAAAACTCTCAACTTCGTTTCTCCTCAGCTATGGCTCCCAACAGGCCAGAGCTGAACTCAGTGATTTAAGGAGTCTATGAATATGAGTGCAACAAAACCGAAGAAATCAAGCAGCGACTGGTTAAACTCTGGCAAAGCAGTAATACAACATTTTAGTGAAAAGATGCAATTTTCGTATTTCCGTGTTGTGCCAAGTAGTGCAGAAGCATTAGTTAGGTAAAGTGGAAAAATAAATCATAATTTGACTGTCTGCTCTTTCCATAACATTCCTGCCAAAAATTATCAAAATTGGTTGATGTAAGCGAAAGTTACAGCAAGCCAAAGGAGTGTCACTTTTTGGGATAAATTGGTGACTTTACTTTTTGGATTAGTCTTTCGCTGAGCCAAAAGACTAAGTCCGAAATTCGGACTTAGTCCGAAGATAGATTTAGTTGGGACTACGTCCAAACACAAGTGGGCGTTGGGCACTTCCACGGCGTTGGCAGACAATTAGGTTAATATAAAAGTCCTTCGCTTTAAGCGAACTGTTGTTTTTATTACCATGGATCATAATCTGCCGCGTGTGTAAAAATTACATCACTTCCGACGTCATTCTATGTTTATATTTACAAATGATCGGACTGAGCAAAAAGTGAAGTGAGTTTTCACTGAGCGATTGCTAATCTCTAGGCATTAAGGTAATTTTCCTATCTAAATACATTGCAAATGTTTGGACTGAGACCGTTTTGTTCAGATTAACTTCGGACTTAGTGTTACGCTTAGTCCGAAGTTCAGACTCAGCAAAAGACTAAAAAATCGACCTCACTTTCTTGGATTAACTTTGGTCTTAGTCCGAAATTCGGACTGAGCGAAAGTCTCAACCAAAAACTAATCCAAAAAGTGAAGTCACCCAGTGTATATGCACATTGTAAGAAGCTGTGTGGCCCTGATGTTGCCAATAAATTATAATGATAATACGTTGTCATTGAAATGGAAGAGTCAGGAGATGCAGCATGCATAGTAAACTTTGCTCTACCATCCTTTAGCCTAAAAATAGCATCTCATGCATGCTATCTCATGCCATGGCCAGGCAGTGGACACTACAGAGAAGGACTGCCTCTGCTGTAAGCCTTCCCAGTATTACAACTGGATACTTAATAGTACACATTTTTCCATAATAAATACTATTTTCGTTTTTGGATAAAAATACCATTTTGATTTCTTTAATCTTGACAATTCTGGTCAAAAAAGCAAAGACAAAGCAAGTAGGAGATACGCAACGCTTTATACCGAGTAAAAGCAATGTTCATTGATGAGAATTCGTGAAGAGAAGCTCTCATTATGAGCTACAATGCTCAATGTCCGCATACGTCGGTTTAGTGTATTCTTCTGTAGAAAACTGATGTGATCAACACCTACAATCTGAAACATACATACACACATCTCTCTCAACATCACTCGAAAGCAAAAAGTTCATACATAAAGTGACTTTGCAGAAAAATTTCGCACAAAAATTCCTGTCACACATGCATCAAATGAATCTCGATCATTGGCAAATAACTGGTATAACAAGGCAATAATAGATAAGTCAGCCTCCAATATGGCATCTTTGCCCACGCTTTTCAATCCCACCGCCCCCTTTGCAGTTTAGATCCAAATTCGTCATTGAAACTATACATTTAATTTATCAGTATAAAATACCTAAAATAACAAGTGTCCGATCTAATTTGGCAAAGGACTGCATCACTGACTTGTCACCCCTCATGGATGCAAATAAATTCGTCCGATCTTGTCTGCCACCTCTCAATCGGTTCACTGGTTTTTGCACAGCTCACACCCGTGTGCCCAACTCGCCGACTGGTCACCCTTCTGCAAACTGATTTGTCCGATGTTGACTACCCTATAATACGATTCTTTTTACCCATGTGAGTCAGTCCCTCAAACAGAATCTCGATCAGTTCAGCTGTTTTGCAGGGATTACAAACGTGACCAACGGACAGGCAAACAGACAGACAGACCATGCTACTCCATCTGCAGCAACACGCTGCATCTTATGCACTGACTGCATGTGATACAGCCTAAAAAACCGTCATGAAAACGTACTAGTAATGATTAACAAACACATTAAAATAAACATGCAATCGAGCGAGGTCATATTTTAGACTACTCACTGTTCCACTTTCATATCATGGCTTGTACGGTAGTACAAGCTGTTGTAAAAGTGACTAGCCAAAGTAATGGGAAAGGCCAAATTTTGACCCCCTGGGGCTCCGAAACCCCTGAACGGATTTCGATGAAACTTGGAATATATAACCGAGTCGCGGGTATGCCCACACATGCAAATCCACGTGGCGCTGCGACAACGTGGGTGGTCTGGGCGAAACGTGAAATAACACATGTTGTGGTTTCTTAGGTGTACCTTTTGTTTAAATTTTTTGCTTTATTCTTCGGCTCGCGCACACGTGGACCGATTTTGACAATCTATACGTCATATGACGTGTTTCCGCCCAAGGATGTGCCTTTTGGGGGTCTCGTTCATACTGCTCCCATTTTGGGGGTAAAATCCCCCAAAAACCCCTATTTTGGGGGCGTGAATAGGCATTTTCAAGCTTAATGTGCAAAATATTAAAATTTGCATACTATCGACATTACTGCACCGATTACAACCAAATTTTGCACAGTCACAAAGTCTACCAAATACTCTTCGTGGGTGGTCCCAACACGCGCAAAACAAATCCAAGATGGCGGACGGCCGCCATCTTGAAAAATCGAAAATCACCCATATCTCTGAAATGGTTCGACCGATCTTTGCGAAATTTGGCACGATGACGCACATTGGGCCTCCGAACGGGATCGGAAGTTGAAATTTCCCATTTTTGAAAATCGAAGATGGCGGTAGGCCGCCATCTTGAGAAATCAAAAAATCGCCATATCTCAGCCGCGGTTTGAGCGATTTCGACAAAATTTGGTAAACAGACAACGTTCGACCCTCTTGAGCGTCCCAACCGTAAAAAATTTGAAATTATCAAAATCCAAGATGGCGGCGGCCGCCATCTTGAAAAATCGAAAATCGGCCATATCTCTGGAACGTTTCGACCGACCTTCGCGATATTTGGCACAATGATGCATATTGGGCCTCTGAACTGGGTCGGAAGTTAAAATTTCCAACTTTTAAAAATCCAAGATGGCGAACGGCCGCCATTTTGATAAATGGAAAATCGTCCATAGAACAATATACATTAATGCGAAGGCCTGTTCGTGTCAAAAGTGCCACATACCGAGTAGTCAAAAGTAGAATTATATGCTACGTTATATACTTTACCTATTTCACCTAATAAAACCGCAAATATTATAAAAACAAAAACTGGCTTCAGTTTCTCTTCATTGTAAAAGCCGCCGTTCTAAAACAGCAAACATCAAAATTTTATCCGCAAATTCTAAGCACATAAGAT
>Ga0209780_1002674_pt1 | contig 12819 bp, 5 predicted proteins | sample WorMetexBAHAMAS2_FD_187384 | JGI IMG/M metagenome (GOLD analysis project Ga0209780, IMG submission 187384) | Marine gutless worms symbiont microbial communities from Max Planck institute for Marine Microbiology, Germany - Inanidrilus exumae... | ecosystem: Host-associated > Annelida > Digestive... | reverse complement strand
TAGACAAAGCCGGCTCTCAGTCGGTTTTCAAACGCACTTAAAATCCTCGCATTTTCATTCATTCATTCATTCATCGCATGGTAAAAGGGGCAATATGCTGCAATCAAAAAATTATCTTGCGTTTTTTTCTTAAAAAATTACCGCAAATCCTTATGGTGTAACAATTATTCAAGGACAGTGACTAAACATCTACACTACAGTCTAGTTAATGTTCAGCACAAGCCTGTACGAACCTTCAGCCGACCATTGCTGACCATGCTGTAGTAGAAGCTGAAGCAGCTGCTTGACTGTGGAGTGTGAATAGGCAAAGATAACCTTGCGAGAGTGCCCGCAGTCACGCCGAGACTGTTATAGTACATGTAATGTCCCACTACGAATCACACAATACCTCACATTGTGACACTTAGCTGTTGCAAACCGATCGCGCATCAGCAGCATTGACAAAACGAAGCGGCGCTACGATAAAGGTGCACGTCACTGGTCGGTGCTAAAACCGACGCTATTCGTTGCGACAGATATTCTCTCACCACTATAGTGCATTAATCATACTAACTGTGAGCAACGCCTGCAGTTGCATAACATGTCCTTGAAATTATACGCAGGAGCCACTGAAGATCACTGAAAATGCTACCACTGCAAGGCCCGTTGTAAGGGAGCTCATCCATTCTTGCAGTGCTTTGAGCCAACGAGGGTTGTTAGACCCAATTAGTAGTAGTAGTAGCACAGTAAAGGCTATACTATGCTTCTCAAGCTCAAGTGTCGATATTTAAAATACAATACAAGGAAAAGGACACACCATGTGTCAATATAAACACAGCACAATACCGAAAATACCATGCTTTGTTACGATCCTCTGGAGTCAGAGTTGGCGGGCCCAAAGTGCCTCTAACTTCCTCATTGGGGGCTGTGCCCGCGGTCTCCCCTGGCTCCGCCGCCTATGTCTCCATGTTGTAACATGTCCGATATATTATCACTTATCTACCAAAATTTAAAGACGTCATATCGTCACCACCATGAACACATCCCATTCGGAGATGGTCTTTCACACATATGCTAGGACTTGCCACGATCAATTTGCACACCAAACTGGAAGTATCTAGCTTTCCCATTCCAAAGATATAAAGGACGACCAAAAATTACAAAATACGGGTCACGTGATTCTAGGTGGTTGGGTCAATCGAAGTCAAAGGCAATGTCACCGTTTAATTGAGCAGATATGAAAATGATGTTTGGCTTAAGAAAACTAGTCCCTAGGCCATCGTGCGGCGTTGTTTGCGTGACTATAGCACTGACTTGTGACAGAGAGACAGACGGTCGGATGCATATATCAAGCTAGCGTCACGCGATTATAAAATGGAAATAAACATGAGCGGCCAAAATTTGATAACACTCTGCAATCAAGTACAATGGAAGTAATCAGTCGTGGCCATTGAATTCGTGCTAAACGTGGTATTTTCTAATCTTATATTTCAAGTTTCTACTAAAAATATTTTGTACTCATAATTTTTGTTTACGTATATATCTTTATTTTATCAATGATATCGTAGTAAACAATATAACAAAATTGTTTAATGCTAATGTACATTTGGAACATTGTCCTAAGTAGAAAGGGAAATGTCCACAGGAGAAAATATCCTGGAAATATGTACGGGGATATGAATTTGAATTGGATATAAAAATTTCCTACAGTCAGATATCCCATCTGAATCCCATCCCATCGCATTGGTATATTGTCACAAAAATTGATGACAGTTCTGTACATTGTACATATATATAGTTATACACACAGTTGAATATGAAACAATCAGAATAATTGACAGGACGATTAGTGAATACAGTTACTGACTGGCAGTAGTTATGTACAGACCAGCAGTAGCATTGAATGTGTGATCGACTTCAGGTCCATTACTACTGATAGCTGCCGATCTGACAGTCCAGTCACTTGAATCATCAACAGATTGTTCCCAACCACATTCTCCATATCGCTCAAAGTCACAACTGTATGTATTCTTGCCTGCAATACAAACCACAGCAACTGCCATCACGGCATCACAACAAACAAGTAAAACCTCCTTTGTCATCGCGTGATATGCTAAAATCATGAATAAACAGTTGCTTTGAAAGTTTAGACTCATACATGACACAGTTCAATCCAATACCACATCAGTAGAATGGATTACTCAGCATAGTTCAACACTGACATCACGGAATGATTTCGCAGCCTCCAGTAACACTGATTAGTGGATCTATTTTCATAATGTCTTTCTGACTGCATATTTTGACAGCTCTATGCATCACGTTTTGAACGGATTTAATCAAGTTTCACTGTGCGTCGCTCGTTATGTGAAGCATGATGTACTGCACGACAGTTCATATTAGTGTATTGTGTCGAAATGACTTTACGTGTCATTACTAAAATTATGGCCTTCACTTGATCCTGGACGATTTGCGGCAAAATTATTGACATAAATATTCGCATTTTGCTTTAGAACGCCATCCAAATTTTCTGCAAGAAACGTAACTTCTTATATATGGAGCACCTTTACTTGTAAACGACCAAAAAAACCTAGGCAAAGCTAATTCATGAATCAGATCTTTATTTTCACCGCACGACGCTATGCCAGCGCAGTATATGCTGTCATCGTATGTATGTCCGTCAGCCTGTCTGTCTGCCTGTCTGTCCGTCACAAGTCAGAGTTCTACCAAGACGGCTAAACCTAAGATCACGCAAACAACGCCGTACGATAGCCCAGAGACTAGTTTTCTCGTGCCAGTCTGGCGAAATTCCAACGGGGTCATCTTCTTCATACCAGTAGGGTTGGAGATACAGATTTCGATTTTGGTAGGTTGTCCTAGCCACGAATGACAAATCACCCTTAAAAGGGGCGTGATCACGGTCATGTACCCATTTTAAATTTTGGAGGCCCAATGATATATGAGTGTGACTGACTCAGGCAGCCGCGTTCATCTGACACGTCAATGCAGTCAGTGTAGAAATTGCATCTGTGACTGGCTGCAATGCAGAACACCGAGTCATAGTGATTCTTGCACGTGAACTCGTCTCTGCCACATTCTGCACACGCCATACAGCATCAACACAAGATAAGTACATCGCACATCGTGATACAAAAACACGACGGAAAATTGCAATTTGTGGGTGTCAGATTTCCATAACTACTAAATAGCTTCACACAAAAAATTACAACGTCATATCGAGTGCCAGAATTAACACAAATCAGCCACCCGAGGACTCCTCAGCAATACAGTGAAATACGCACTTTTCGAAATATTTATATGGGTGACATGAAAGCTATTTAACTGATTTCCTACTGATGCAAAAATAATGACTAAGAGGACTGCAAGGTTTCAGTGGTACTTGTGACTGTTCAATATATCACAACGAAGTTTGGCAGGATGCCGCAGAAGCTACTCTAAACCCCATCAAAACTTGAAATTGTTGATTTTTAAAAATCAAAGAGAGGGATAGTCGTAATTTGAAAAATAATAAAATTTATAAATTTCTCTTTCTCCTCAACGGTTCAAACAGTCACAAGTAAACTTAGCTTGGTGATGCAGTGGTCCAATCGCAACCTCATTGGCACTTGCAATTTCGAATTTTTAAAATCCAAGATGGCGTACGGTCGTTATACATAGGTTGACAGTGACAAAATTTCTTCATTCCTATCTATGCCACCTGTTCTGGCCGCCATGATGTAGGGCAAGGAAATGCAAACATTTTGCAGCATACACAGTCAGATCGCCCGATCTGGCGCTAGCTAGCAATAAGCTTTTCTTAAACCGATCAATTCAATTGTATTTAAATAATGTGACAAATCTTCACCAGTTAACTTCGCAAAGTATGACATCATTCATTATGATTCCATACAACATACGAATCGTATCGTGACCATAGATTACTGTGACGTCACTTCACGCTATCTTTAGTAATTTTTCAAATCGCCATTCTCCGCAATGGTTCAACGTATCACAACAAAGTTTGTCAGTTTGCCGCAAAACTACAAAACTCAAAATTTTGAACTTTTTAAATTCCAAGATAGTGGATGGTTGTATTTTTAAAAAATTGTAAATTAAAATAAATGTTCCCACCTTGTAGATCATTCAAGGGCAATGGTGCCATTCGATAGGCAACATATAATTTCCTATTAGTGTTAAATTGCAACAATGCCTCTATCTTGCACCATTAACAAGATATTATCACTTATTTCCCAAAATTTAAACAGGCCACATGATTCTGAACACATCCCTTTCGGGGGTAGTATATCATGCATGCACAAGTACTGCTCTGTATCTATCAGAGGACGAAATTTGAAGTGCTTAGCTTCACCGATTCCAAAGATATGATTGGAGCAATATTTATAAAAACGGGTCACGTGACCCTAAACATGCCCACTAGGGGTAATCTGTCATCCCAAGGCTAGCATTTGACATAGGCCTATTCTATTTGCTTACAAAATTTGGCGACTCTCGCTTCAGACATGTGACTCGGACCACGCCCATTTTAAGGATGATTTTCATCCATATGTTGGGGCTTGACTTAGTCTAAATATGTAGTGTAGACAAGTAGCTTAGCTAACAGTCACGTGACCACATCCACGCCCCTTTTGGCCTTTTGCGAGTGATATGTCATCCTGTTGCTAGAATTGATATAGCCCATCTGTGTACAATCAGGGCCATAGCTAGCCATCTCTTTGTGGGGGTGCTCACCACATTGTTGGGGGTGCTGGACGATTAAACAGTTTCAGTCAATGTGAGATCGTGAGGTGTGTCCGACATCCTAACCCAGTCTTGAAACTGCCCTGCCCCCATTTCAGATCGTGTAATCACATGTTTGGAGCCTTAAGCCCCGCTCTTAGCAAGCTGACAGGGTGTAATTGTGTTACACTATAGTTTCAACAAAACAAGTGCTAGCAAGGGGTACAAAATGGGCGTGCTATGGGCCATCCTTAGTACCGGTGCTGCCCCATCCGCCCGGGGGTGCTCAGCACCTCCTGCACCCCCGACGCTACGGCCCTGTGTACAACATTTGACGACTTTAGGTTCAGCCGTTTCAGTGATATGACTGGAGCCCAAAAATTTTAATGGGTCGTAGGCTGACGTGACTTGCACATTCAACCTATACATCAAATTTGAAGTCTTTGCGACCACCAATTACGAAGATGCATAAGGCAACGCAAAATGTAGAAACAGAGGTGGTATAAGGTGGTTAGGTGTCACCCAAGGTCATCGGCAACACAACTATTCGATAGAGCGCATACGACTTCCTATTCCAATTTCATAGATACTATGTGGCCATCTTGTACCGTTTTCGAGATATTATCGCATATTTTGTAATATAAAGAGGTCACGTGACAGTGAGCACGCCCATTTCAGGGACAACTTGTTGTTCGTAGGCTGAGAATTGCTATGATCAACATGCACACCAAATTAGAAGTCTCTAGCTTAAGCAGTTCCAGAGATATCTTCGGGAAACTAAAAATTTAAAATGGGTCGCGTGACTTGACCACGCCCATTTCAGGGCGGTTTGTTATCTGCAGGTTGGAACTTGCTATGTTCAACCGACGTACCAAATTTGAAGTGTCTACGATTACCTGCAACGAAGAAATGAAAGGCAACACCAAATGTAAAAATTCTCATTTTTAGCCACCTTTTTAGTGGGGGACTTAGGGGTAACGCACAGGGTTAATCTATAGCTGGATGGAAAGCGCATTATCGACTTTCTATTAGCGATAATTGAACTTTTTCGCTAGCTCTCACGGCTGTGGCACTATTAAGCGAAATCTGTCAAAATCGGCGTTTTCTGAAGGGGTGGGTCACTTTGAGTGCAAATTTTAGGTAGATGGGGATGTCGCCCGCAATCCATCTATAGACCGTTAGATAGAGAAATGATGTAGCTACAACTTTTCTGCTGGATGTTTTCAAACAAAGAAACTTTTTAGCAGAGTTTTTTCCACAGAATTCGACTTTTAGTGGCAAAAACAGCACGATCGCGTTTTGTGCCAACCTTTGGGGGACTTGGGTACTTAGGGGTAACGTACATTAGTCATCTATGGCTCGTTGGAAAGCGCGTGCCATGGTCGACTTCCTATTAGTGCTAATTAAACTTTTTCGCGGTTGAAGCGCTATGAGCGGATATTAGTCGAAATTATGGTGTTAGAAAGGGGTAGGTCACTTTGAGCGCAAATTGCAGGGGGAAGAGAGTCGTTTACCAACGACTTTTGGGGTCAGAAAACTGGAGTCCCTGGGCTATCATGTGGTGTTGTTTGCGTGATCATATGTTTAGCCGTTTTATTACAATACCAGCGTGTGACAGACACAGACAGACAGACACACAGACAGATGGATACACGATGATGGCTATTACCCGCGCATCGCTTGCGCCATGCGGGTAAAAATTAGATATGGGCGTTGAACATAGCAAGTCCCAGCCTACAGATGACAAACCGTCCCTGAAATAGGCGTGGCCACGTCACGTGACATATTTCAAATTTTTAGCCCTCCCCCTAAGATATCTCTGGAATGGCTTAAGCTAGAGACTTCGAGTTTGGTATACATGTTGATCATAGCAAGTCCCAGCCTATGGATGACAAATTGTCCCTGAAAGCGGCGTGGACATTGTCACGTGACTTCTTTAGTTTTTTTGAACATAAGCGATAATATCTCGAAAACAGTACGAGATAGCCTCATAGTTTTCATTAAATTCGAATAGGAAGTCGTATGTGCTCTACTGAATGGTTATGTTGCCATTGACCTTGGGTGACCCCTAAGCACGTTAAAACAACTCAATTTCTACATTTTGCATTGCCTTATGCATCCTCGTAATTGGTGAACTGATCGCAAAGACTCCAAATTTGATGTAAAGGTTGAATGTGCAAGTCATAGCCTACGGACGAGGAACTGGGGCGTGGTCAGGTCATGTGACCCATTACAAAATTTTGGGGCTCCAATCATATCACTGGAACGGCTAAATCTAAAGTCGTCAAATTTTGTACACAAGTAGGCTATATCAATTCTATGCAACAGGATGACACATTACCAACAAAAAGCGTGGTTATGGTCACGTGACTGTTTTAAAATTTTGCAGTTTGTCGTGATGCAGCGCGTCGCGCTGGTTTGTCAGCGACAGCTGAGCTACTTGTTAATCTATGTCTACATTGGATTAATAACATGACACTGTGCTTTAACATAAAGTCAACTGTCTCAGTTAAATTCACTAAAAGCACAGAGAGACTACTACCAAGTAAGCAGCGACACCAGTCGTATAGTTTTCTAGTACTGCACTATGCTACAAATAGCACGTGTATGCTGTGCTACCTTGATTGTGACACGAGCCTTCCAGCAACAGGACGTCGTCAATAGCCACAGCAGCTGACGACGCATTAACACGAGCTGTTGCATTGAAGCCGATGACGTATCTTCCAGCAGGAACCGCCACTCGATCAGTGTACCTGAACACGTCCACATGATAGTCACCCGTGTCGCAATTAAACAACCAATTAACGCATCCGTTAGCACCCGTCCACACCAGCATCAATGTCGCAGCAACATTGTCGGATGCTACAAGTCGAACGATTCTTTCGACAAAGTCAAATGTTGCTTCGACATTGTTGCTGGTGTGGACGGGGCTTCAACTATCACGCTAGCACTCAAGTCCGACATAAGTCGATGCAGCGCTTAGACGGTACACTCAACGACAAATCAACGACAACAACTCAACAAGCCATTTTACTAGGACGAACCAAATGTCATATTTGTGTCCGGAGAACTGCTTGAGTAGTTTGGTGTCATTCAACGGGACGTAGGAAGGCGGCACGTTGAGCATGTCGGTGCGCTGGTAGAAGACGACCAAGTGCCCGGCACTGCGTGATCGCATGTGTCGCCGATACTGCAGACAGTGAGTCGAGTTGTGATCATATATCGCCGTCAGCAGCGTCGAGTGTCCAGCACGCGCGTACATGTACCGGTCTACACAGCAGCGCCGACACGCCACGCACCTGCCAGTTCTTCACATAGAAAAGGTAACAAAAATAAAGCCGTAGATTTGTACAGCGCTTATTCATGAGACGCATCTCTAAAGCACTCAGAATGGCACGTGTTAACGAGGGATCACACAGTTTTACCTGCCAACCACACGCGTTTATCCACGAATGGAATGAGCCATCCTGCCTTTACTCCCAGCCGCAGAGCATCACCGCACTTTGGCCGGTACTCATTTTCCGTTCCACAGAGGGTAGGAGGCTGAGTTGGCCTGGGTGGCTGGTTACATACCGAGGTGGCATGCCCGCCCGAAGACGGTCACCCATCCCAGTACCAACCGACTGACAGTGCAGCAGCCGCAGATCGAACTCACGACCATTGAGTCGCAAGTCCGACGCCCTAACCACTAGACTACCGCGCCACATATAGAACACCCAACTGCACAAGAAGTGTATACAGTGAAAAGTATTTGCAGAACGAGCCTGGCGTGGAAGAGAGATGGTAAAAGTGCTGACGTGGGAAATGTGTGAAATGAGGTGCATGTGAAGAAGGTGCATGAGGATGAGGCTAACGAGATACGAAATGAATCACGACGTTGATTCCAAAGACACAGTATGACACAGTTATAGTGACTGTCTGCTTTCAAAAGACAAATGAAGACGAGGAACAAGGACGGTGAGCTGAACACAGGCCAAAATGTACATAAGGTGGGCCAAAAAACGTGGAATTGAGGCTAGGTATTCGACTTCTCTCACGCTAAAGCACTTGATGAAATTACAATGGAATCACGCGCAACGTGGGTGCCAAATATAAATGGGGTAGGTAAAATCAGCGACATTCGACCAGTATCTCAATGTATCTCAAAAACGGTACAAGATGGGACATATACTACGAAAAGCTAACTAGCTAACAAGTGATCTTGTTTAATTGTGGGGTCGGTCCATTATGTCTTGGGAATGGTTGAAGAAGATATGCACTTCACACTTGCTACACGGACGGACTGAGCCGCATGAGTGCCAGACCAGGCGTGACAAATTACTCCCTAACGAGGCGTGGCCTGGGTCACATAACCCATAACCCTGTTTTATTTTCATAAACAAGCGGCAGCAAGATAAAGTCGGAGACGGCAGACTTCGCCCCCAGTACGTCATTAAACTGATAGAGTTTCCTCCCACCTGGCGAACTGGACGAAACACGCGTGTTGTCATTGATTCGGACCTATTCCTCCCATTACATGAAAACACGACGTCATCCACAAAACCGTAAGTACATATCGCATTGCTATCAGAAGAGGACCGAGCCACAGCCATCGTAACATGTAAAGTAAATTTGGTGACATTTGGACGAGTGATATGTGAGATATGTGAGACGGCAGACAAACAAAACAAACAGACAGACAGACACAATACTTCGCAATACTTCCTAACGGGGGCGAAGTAATAACTTGGAAACGGTACAAGATAGCGACAGAGTTACAATGAAAGACTAATAGAAAATCATAAATGGCCTATCGAATGGCGCCAATGTCAATGAGCTTGAGTGATCCTGAAGCCTTTCATAATCATGATAGGGGTTTAATACTAGACCCGTCCAGGCGCTTATCGCGCTGCGCACTCACTCTGTTTCTCCTTTTTCGGCCTTTTCTTCTCTTTTCCCTTCTCAGACATGCAGAGATCACGTACTGTTAGACGTCGGACAGCGCGTCTGCTAGCAGCAGCTAAGATACTAAGCCAGCCTGTGGTTGATTGAGGCGTCAGTCGAGTTCGAAGTCCGATTTGCTGCTGTTTCACTAACCGCGCGACGCTTTGCTAGTGCGGTATATGCTGTGGCCATGTGTTTGTCTGTCTGTTCGTCCGTCCGTCACCATCCGGTGTTATACCAAAACGGCTGAACGTAAGATCATGAAAACAACGCTGCACAATAGCCCAGGAACTCTATTAGTTTAATGACGCAAAAGAGCGTGACGACATTTGGATGGCATCACCCCAAACGGGGTCGTCAAATGTAGGTGGAGTAAATAAAAATGCGTTTTTCGACCGATAGAGAAGTCTTCGGGTCAGACGCTTTACGCCGAAAATTTGTGATCCATTCGCCACGGCGGTCGGGCGTCCACGACGGCGCGCTGGCGGATGAATACGCGGTGTCATCAACAACGTTGGTTGTCAACCAAGTTTGTTTATAACACGTTCGGCTCACTTCAGCCGTTCAGCGTTACAGCGTTACACGTATGTGACACGGAGCATCGCATGCTCTGACACGCGATCTGTTTGCATTATTCATACAACAGTTGAAAACAACATACAACAACTTACACAGAGCGTCGCGCGGGTCTCTCGGCGATAACTGAGCCTCTTGTACTGATTACTCGAAGATATAAATCTCGATCTCGTAACAAACGATGCCAGTATAATGCGACCGCTGAGAGTTAGACGTCGACGTTTTGTACTAATGTAAGAACACAGAGACGTGTTGAACCTGACAACTGTCCAGTCGTAGTGCCAACAGTTGGACCTTCGTTGATACCAGGCGGACCAGTGACAGCGGACCAGTGCGTCAGCTGACTACTTCCTCCAGTCACATGATTATATCCACATATATAGTTGTTCTCAAAGCTGCACGTTATAGTCGCATCTGTTGCACGCATCGTTAAGCACTGTTCAGTTTCAACCAGTGTTACAAGTATCTTGAAGACACAAGTATCTTCACGATACTTTTCAAAGATACTTTATCGAAGATACTTTAACACATACATGTTTATTTTAATGCTTATTCATTTACATAATGGTATTAGAGTTAGCTGTTTGTATCTACTAACTGCAATGTATTTGTTTACGATGTGTTAATAGTAGGCCTACAGCGGATATCTGCAATTACTAGAAATCAGTGACTTCTTGTTTTGACATTGCTGCGAAGCAATTCACTAAGAACTGTTTTCATTAGTATCACACTGCGAATGGCAGCTTGCAGCTCGTTGTTTGCTCCAGACACTTCACTGTCACTTGTTGTAGCTGACATAACAGTTGTGGACTTAAGTATGGCAAGATTTGTTAACAGTACTATATACGGCGTTTGACGACCACAAAGCATGACGTCACGAACTTAGTAGCACATCTACGGTCAGTCACCTGCTGTGAAGCATTGTAGCTGTTAATACCGAAAAGATTTAGGTATAAAAATGTTTGTTTCATTTGTTTAGGCAACATAGGCTTAGTAGGTGCAAATAAATTAAGAATACCATTGAAACGGTTCAGATTTAATTATGACATGATAAAATTATTTGGGTAAAGAGTAGGCTAACTTGGATAAGTATCTTCAAAAATAGTTTTAATTTTTGTCAAGATAGTTTCAACACATATCTCGAAGATACAAGATAAGATGCTATCTTGTATCTTCAACACAAAGATACTATCTTGAAGATAACATCATGCACAACACTCCTTTCAACGTGTTACACAATGATAATTAAACTTAAAGCTTTTAAAATATTCACATAATTACGTGAACTAATATGTATCGCTAACATTTTCAGCTATAACTTGAGCAAGCATTTGTGAGTATAATAATTTTAGCTGAAATATAGTGTAAAACTAGAAATGCGTGGCACAGCCTAGCATGTAGCCCGCGCAGCATAGCAGTGACGCCCTTTAGCATACAGGTGAAACAAAAGTGAGTAGTGATCGTCCCAGAAAAAACGTGTGATATTGCAATCCGTTTCCGAATGCCAGGGCGACAAATAAAGGTAAATAGGCCGATTTCGCCAATTATGACGCTAAAGTTGGTAACATGATAACGTCCCTTGAGCGATCATAAAAAGGGGGACCATATCGGTAATCTACGATCAAATACCTACCGTATGGTGTAAATTTGGTAAAAATCGGTCCAGTAGATTTTGAGAGAGCTTTGCTCAAAGAATTATTAAAAAATAGATAAAAAAGAAATAAATTAACGCAAGCAGAACATATAGCCCGCGGGATATGCATGCCGCGCAGACTAAACTAGGCAATCAAAAACTGTTTCTTTATTTTTCCACACCTAACTAGTGATTTCGCTACTGCACTACGTCGTAAAACACAGACATTCTGTATTACTGCTTGCAAGACTTAACGTAATCAACTCAAATCAACTTTGTTTCAAACAAACATCAATAGAATAGATAAAATGAACAGGATATATCTAATTGGAAGTCAAGACAGACGTGGTCTGTACTGTTAGATGCCAGATAAGGAAATAAGAAAAAGGTGTTGTCTCAAAAATCGCGCTTGAAAAGGCTTTCAACGGGTGATTGACCTAGAAAGTCATCGGATATCCCGCTATTCAATACGCCATATATCACTTCCTATTAGTGGTCCATAGAAACAGTGTGTTTATCTTGCATCGTTTCTAAGATACCATCACTTTTACAGTGTAGGCCTACGTGACCGCCTGTGACATTAATAAATTCTTCAATTTCGATGCGGCAGTTGATATTATATGCCACGTACACTACGGTTCGTGTGTGACCTAATACATGCTTCGTTTTCCGACATTATGTAACTCAGAAATGTCTCAAGCAGCTGAGGGGCCCTTCGAATTCGCACAAGATCATTAGCATTTGTGCCATTTGATAGGCCACACGATTTCCTATTAGTATTCCATTGAAACCGTGTCTCTTACCTTGTACCATTTCCCAGATATTATCGTCGTTCATTCGTTCGTTCGTTCGTTCGTTATTGCGGGCAGGGGTCCAGCCTACTCTGGACCCCAGCGCTGAGACCTTTATATCGGTCCAATGCGCCAGCCCAGGGAGAGGAGGGGAATTGGTAGGTGTGTGCGGTGTATGTGCGA
>Ga0209780_1002673_pt1 | contig 12820 bp, 14 predicted proteins | sample WorMetexBAHAMAS2_FD_187384 | JGI IMG/M metagenome (GOLD analysis project Ga0209780, IMG submission 187384) | Marine gutless worms symbiont microbial communities from Max Planck institute for Marine Microbiology, Germany - Inanidrilus exumae... | ecosystem: Host-associated > Annelida > Digestive... | reverse complement strand
TCATAAACATAGCAGTTTAGCGCCATTTCAGACATATGACAACACCAAAAAGCGTTCAGCTTCAGGGGGGCTTCGCCCCCCTGACCCCCTGACCAGGGGCTCTGCCCCTGGACCCCGCTGGGGGCACAGCCCCCAAAACCCCATTATAGGCTCGCGCTCCGCGCTCGCCATATGGCCCCCTCCAAACTGTACTCCTGGATCCGCCCCTGGTTGCATTTCAGTAAAATATCTTACCTTCTTGGGTGCCCATAGGAATTTTTCTACGGACAGGCAGGGCCTAGGGAACATAGCAAGTGCAGAGTGCGAGCCTATAAACGGGTCTGGCGCGAAGCTGGGTCTAAGGGCAGAGCGCGCTGCTAGTCAGGGGTCAACTCAACGGGGCAAAGTTCCCTGAAGCTGAAAGCTTCAAAGCATTTTACGCTTAAGGGAAGGCCCAAAACGGTACTGTCAGTGTGCCAAGACCATCTAAATATGTATTAGCAGCCAGTAAACAGATGCAACCGTCATCAATTGGCTCACACTGGTTTATCCTTTTTGCTTGAACGCATGTCTTTTTATGTGAATATTTAACTGCGTGGACGTAACATACACGGCATGTTAGTCAACTCTGTGACGTCACGTGCACAATACAGTAAGTAAAAATAACAACATTGTAATCTACCAGACCACCGGCATAACCATAACACAAGCCTTCAGATTGCCACGGACAAATAGACAATACTTCGACCACAGATATCGTTGAGTGAGTCCCAGCAGCAGTCCAAGGCAGCTGTGTCCTCCATTGCGGATGCCTATCGGCCCCCATGCTTAACTCGACTTATGTGTGTGCATGTGTTGGTGATAGGATGACAGGGTGTAGTTGATTGTGTGATGTTATGGTGGCTGAGTGTGTGGTTGGTTGTGTGACGTTAGGGTGACTGGGTGTGGCTGGACTTGCATCAAGCTGATCGCAGTGAATATGACGTGGCAATTGGCGCCGTTGTCGTCAGTGTCGACAACAGTCGTATTCACCTGACTGACGATGACAAACGCGTGAGTCTCAATTCTTTAACAACTGCTGCAGCTTCCGTTACGTCTGTTAAGGCGGTTATGACGTTGCTTTAATCTATGTTTGTTGGTCACTTAACTAGTCGGCAAGATTCTGAAAATAGCTGTTGTCTAATTTTCATGAAATTTCCGAAAGAGGTTGGTTTTGGGACTAGATTTTGGGAATGACCTGGAATCTGATGTGGATGTAATGCATACATTAATATGCTTTAATGGCTAAGAATTATTTCATGAAAGCATCTGCATCTGCCAACTTTGGGAAATTCCAATAAGGGATACACATATCCAGTATGGTTCCACTGTAAGATTATTGCATGGTAGAGTCAGCATTAGAAGTCGAATAATGTGTGTGAGTATAGTTGGTTATAATTTTTATTGCATGAACTGTCGACTTACTTCATTAAGTTGTGAATTTACCGAACTCGATTTATTTGGTTCATAAAGGATGCTTGCCTTTTTGCACCGTTTCATCACTAAGTTTTGTAACAGACACAAGCAGCATGCTTATTAGTACGATATTGTCTTTATTGTGTTAACTGACCATGCTCTCTTGGTGCACAGTCAGGAAACACATAATTTTTAGGAAAGGAAACCAAGCTAGCAAAACGTCATATTCTAACAATGTTGACTATTGGTATTAGCTGAATGTTTGAAAGGCGTTGAAATTGTCCTTTAAAATCTGCCAGTAATTAAATAGAATACAGTAGAATAAGACCAAGGGTCTTAAAATCGCAGTAGTTTGGTGGGATGAGTTTGATAACTTGGATATGTTGTAAAAATGTAGAATCATGTGCTTCAAGCTGGAACGCGTCTACGAGCTATGCATGCCTCATCGATTGAAGGTGTTGAGGATATGATTCAGCTGGGTGATCTCAATGAAGCTGGTATCCTGCGCAACCTACACTTGCGTTATTTTCAGAATCTCATTTATGTATGTTCTCTTGCTATCCCTCTTAAGTGATTTTGTTTGTTGATATTGTATGCAAGCAAGGTTTATGCTGTCAACAGTGTGTCTGTCTCTGTACCATGCTTTTCACTATTGTCTTTCTGTGTCTTAGATATGATACAAGGTTGGTACATAGTGTGTGCTCTTTGTGTGTAAATTGCTACGATAATAATAACAGTTGCTATGCTGATGCTGTTGTATGATTTGCAAAGGTTATTTAATCCACTGAAAACCCTGCCAGAACCAATATGTTAAGCTCCGGGGTGGTAATGCGCCCTGATTCATTTGTTGATTTCAGCGCTACCGTATATAAGTTGTTTGTTTGTTTACTTAACTTTCTTCCTCCCTACTTCCTTATACTTTCTTCGTTACTTATTTACTTCCTCACTCATTTACTTCCTGACTTGTCTAGTTTTATCTATTCCTTCCGGAATAGACCCGTTCCATTTACATCTGGATTAATTAGATCAGCTTTTCTTGTAGCTTTGTGAGAGTACGCTTATCAGTAGGCAGCGTTCTGTTGTTGCCTTCAGCTTTGCAGTCATTTCATTGTCTTCAATTCCTTTAATTTAGTGCATACATTGTTTGTTGTGTGCCTTTTGTTGACTTTTCTGTCACTTGGCAGCGTTATGGCGTTTTATGTAATGTAACTGGTTTTGTGCATGATGTTGTTTGTGTTTAGGATTGCCATTCTGTTTGAAGTTTTACTTATACAGTCATACATAAGTACATAAAAACCAGGAAATATGGGGCATTGCAATAAATTGTATTGTGATATATACCAAATTTATAATTGCACATGCTTCCGGCACTGGATAAGTCATGTACTTACTTACTTGCATATTTACTTCATTAAGAGTAGGCCCATTCCATTTCCAGGCCAAAGGTCGTAAGAGGCGGCTAAAGGTAGCTTTGTTTTTTTGTGTTTATTTTGTGTCGTAGCATATTTTGTCATGGATCAAGTTTGCTTTTGTTGTATTAGGCTGGGAAGAACGTCTCTGAAATGACCTATTTTGTTCTGGTTGGATGTAAAATCTTAACTAATTTGCACAAGTTGCGTTGATTGCATATATTTCAGACATACACCGGTTCAATTCTGGTTGCTGTCAATCCGTATCAGATTCTTCCAATCTACACTGCAGAGCAGATACAGATGTACAAGGGTCATAAAATGGGGGAACTACCACCGCACATTTTTGCCGTTGGCGACAATGCCTATCGTAACATGCATCGGTATCGCAAGGACCAGTGCATCATTATCAGGTTGGTAACATCTACATGTCTTTGTTGTAGACAGTCAGAGTGTTCACTGTACACACTAGAGATAGAGTGTGTGTAGTACAACAGAACAGTACAAACCAAATGAACTTGCCCTGTGTGGGCACCGGGGCAAACCCCATCCCCCTTATCCCTTCACTCCCCCACTTCTCCACCTACTACTCTTTCAGTATCTGTTACTTTCCCCTTTTTCTTTTTTACTTGTTTGATCTATTTTTTTGGCTTTTTCATTTTTTCTTTATCTACCAGATTAGTCCCACTTTGTTTCCAGGCCGGACGTCATAGCAGTCGACTAAACCTGGCTTTGGTTTTTTTGTGTTGATTTTATTTTATATGCTTTTTATAGTTAAGGATGCATTCTCGTTTTTGTAGTATTTGATTTAGTTTTGTCTTGCTGTGTGATAGTTGTCTCCATCTGTTGTGGCCGCTGGCGTAATAATTTAAATGAGCCTCTCGATCCCTTTCCCTTTTTTGGTCGGCTCGCTAACCCATGTTCTTGTGAAAAAAACATCCATTAAAATGCTGTGTTTGTCAATTGTCGGCGTTTGTGTCAGTGGAGAGTCCGGAGCTGGTAAGACTGAAAGCACCAAGTTAATACTGCAGTTCCTTGCCGCAGTCAGTGGCCAGCATTCGTGGATTGAACAGCAGATTCTGGAAGCAAATCCAATCATGGAAGGTCTGTGACTCAAACTACTGAATTACGTGTAATTTATTACAAATTTTTGTTAAAGATGATTACTATTGTGACAGCTAGAAGAAGCCAGCACTCCCAAGAGTGCAAAGACTCACACCGGCAGTGTTTCTTTGTGACTTGTTACCTTGACCTTTTGACCACCAACATAAGTGGGTATCCAGAACTAGTCTTGGGACATTTTTGTGTCATATTTGGTGATCTTAGCTACATCTGTTTTTGAGATATTGTGCAGAATGACAGACAGACTCACAGGCAAATGGAGGTAAAAACCCCAGCCTTGCAACTGTTATTGGCGAGCGTAATGACTAGAGATGTACCGATAAGGCACTGGCCGATTATCGGCCAATTGCCGATTAATACAAAAAACTTATTTTGCTGTCTTATTTAAGTTATTTATTTAGGCACTGTTTGTTATAACAGGACTCTTATTTACTTGAAGGATTGCAGAGTGCAGACAAAACAAAAACGCACGAAAAGCAAAGTTACAAAATGCACGCACTTTTACTGGAAACGGAAGCCACTCTCATGTTTGTTTACTTTTCGTTTTACACACGCGAACAAACATTCACCAAACTAAATTAAAACACGGATACACTGTGTAATAAAAACTAATTGTGTAAACGACAGCTGATACCAACTTACTAATCGGTTCATACCGATTATCGGCCGATTATCGGTGCATCTCTAGTAATAACAGTATACGATGGTAGGTTATTGGACATGTATAATGATTGACAGCAATTGTTACACTTGAAATGCATCCAGATGCAGTTGATGTCTTGTACTTCTTGTATGTAGTCATGTAATATGTATATTCGGCATTGTGATAGAAGTACCGACTAGTGTTGATGTCTTATAATGCTGTATGTAGTCACGTAACATGTACATTTAGCATTCCTGTCCGGGGTTGACTCACGTTGCTTATTGATTTGCAGTGTAGTTCTCTGTGATTCTGTAAAATCTTGTTGATAAAATCAGTTCTTGCATAACTGTTTAGCGTTTGGAAATGCTAAGACAGTTCGTAATGACAACTCCAGCCGATTTGGCAAATACATGGACATCCACTTTGATCCGAATGGACCAATAGAAGACGCCAAGATTGAACAGTATCTGCTCGAGAAGTCTCGCATTGTCTACCAAGTGCGTTATCGTTTGTTTGTCTGCGATAGTGTGTTGTAGAGCAGTCCTCTGGGTGACAGTAGTAGGCTCATATGTAGAGCAGGCTTCAGGGTTACAAGAGTAGGCTTGTTCCCTTGTGTTGTAGATCAGGCCTTGGTATTACAAGACTCTTCTCGTTCTATTTCTAGGCTGGATATTGAACAAAGTGACCAAACTTGGGTTTATTACTTTGTGTTAATTTTGATTAAATATAGGTTTGCTGTTCTATGTCTGGTATTATGGTGTTAGATCATGGACGGGCAAGCTCTGGCCCGCCAGCAGGGTGAGTTCAGACATGGGCAGTTTATGGCCCAGTACCAGATCTGGTCTGCTGACACATTTTAACCTGCCAGCATCTTGAAATTTATACAGCAATTTGTCCACAAAAAGCGTTTTATGTTTTACCATTTCCTGCGTTTTCAAGAAGAAGAGTTTGCCATGACAGTAAACATTTTCCACAATGAGCAATATGCAGAGACAAGGTGAAGCATAACAAAAAGAGTGATCTGTATTAATCTGAGTGATTGGCTGGGAAGAACGTCTCTGAAATGACCTATTTTTGTATCTAATAAGACTTTAACTTAGTCGATCATATTTGTAGAGCAAAGCTACACAGCATCTTGATTAACCAGAATAGGTGAATAGTTTATAAATTGTTTGTAATTGTTAATCTGATTATTGTTTGCAGCTGGCAATATTCTCTATGCAGTCTGTATATAGTCTTACTCCTTGTAAATAAATTCCTGTAAAAACAGATTAATGTGAATCAGCAGCAGTATGTGATTATTGATATAATTGTTGACATTAATTGCTGCTAGAATCGAGACGAAAGAAATTATCACATATTCTACTGCATGCTTGCTGGCATGTCGGCTTCGGAGAAGAGAGCTCTGCACTTAACCACTGCAACTGATTACTACTATCTGACTCAGGTACAGCGAAGTGGCATTGAAGTAAACAGTGTATAGCAGTTTAGCATCAACTTAGCTCTTCACCGCTGCAGGAAACTCACATGCCATATGGGATCACACAGTGTTACTTGAGGTGAGAATCCCGCCTTTATCCCCAGCCGAAGCACGTACTGGATTTAGCGACCCCAGAGGGATTCAAGGCTGAGTTAACCTATGTTACGTGAAAGCCGACCGGTGGGGAATTGAACCCGCGACCTGTAAATCACAAGTCCAACGCCCTACCACTGAGCCACCATGCAACACTGGAAGGGAATGCGGAAAGTAAAATTTTGCTCCAGCAAAATCCTCTGTTTCTTAACTGGGGGTGCCGGCTAATAGAGTTTGACATGTGTAATGGCTGTGAAGTGGTTGTGTGTTTGTTATTTGTTGATCATTGGTGACTCGGAGTGGCATGTGTTGAACATACTATGAAACAGTGCATCTTTACCAGTCTACTGAAAAGCATTTTTTTCCTGGAGAGGAGTAGTTATAGTTGTATTGTTGTTGTTACTTCTTGACATAACTGTTAATGTGATAGTTTTATCGTGAATTTGTGGATGACAGAGGAGTAGTTATAGTTGTATTGTTGTCGACAGGGAGGAGATGTAACATGCGAGGGTCGTGATGATGCAAATGAGTTTGCTAGCATCAGGTCGGCAATGAAGGTGTTGACTTACACAGACCAAGAGATCGCTGACATACTGCGTGTACTGGCCGCGTTACTGCACCTCGGCAATCTACAGCATCAGGGTAATTCATCGTTGTTATGACACTAAATCTTGAGATTTGTGAGACTTCAGCGCATGCGATTCCTTAAATTTAAATACGCCACTCATTTTGAATAGTGTTTTCAGATAGGATGCAGTTAGCTAAGAGACACAATTAATTATTTGGCACTGGTTAAAATTAAACGGGGTTGAATTGTAATTCACAACAAATGCAAATATGAATAGTGTGATATAAATATAAAAGAATGTGTTTTTATGTTAAAGTAATGTAGAAATACTATTTTGTCCTATCAATACTTTGCCTTTTTATTCAGTGTTTTGGCACTGTTAATTGAGTTACAGGAAGGGAATCTGGTATGTGAAAACCTCTGTTACTTATTGCCAGAGGCTCTCCTTTTAACAAATGGAAGAGAATAAGGGGGGGGTTACTGGTAAACCAATATTCACATTGAAAACGGCTATTTAAATGTGGGTGTTGTGGTGAGGGAATGCTTTGTGCACATTGCAGTTATTTATGACACAAAGCTGAAACAAAATGAAAAATTAAAACATAATGAACGACTATGTGACCATAATAACTGCATGTCATATCGACCTCAGTATATTTATTATGTCAGCATGAATAGTTTGAATATACATGTTGTTTTTAATATAATTATTATGACATTTTCAGTCATTATTTAATAGGTCACGAAGTTATAAGAAGCTTTTAAGCAGTGGCAGTTCTGTTAGTCAATAATTAGGCTTTAGCCGCTCAAAAGTGTCTGTAGCCTCAAGAAAACGAAGCCTTGCGTGGCTCAGTGGTAGAACGTCGGTCTTCGGCCGGCGTACTTTCTCTGTCCTGCGCTCGACCTGTAGCTGACGGGTGACCACTTAAACCGTCCGCTATGGGTCAACCAGCCAGGCCAACTCAGCCTTTCATCCCTTCGGGGTTAATAGATGAGTAGTGAGCAACATGCAGTGACAGAGACAGTGACAGTGAAATGTGCAATATGAGATTGCGTTTTAGTGTTGTTCAGCACTGTTCTTTTTGAGTTGTTTTAAATTAGACCTACTGTCTTTATGTCATACACAGCTGTCTGTGTCATGTGTGTACTGTTGTGTTCATTTTGTGACCATTATATCGTAACCTGTGCAGTGGTCCGAGTAAAGTCTTGGTCTTGGTCTTGGTCTTGGCCTTGAGATAAAAGTCTCGCCTTGGTCTTGACCAAAAAGTCTTGGTCTTGGTCTTGAAAAATATTGAGGTCTTGTTCTTGAGACCTAGAGTCTTGGTCTTGGTCTTGACAAAAAAGTCTTATTTACATCACTGTAAATTAATAAATGGTGTTTAAGCGATGTGTTTCAGTTTCACGGTACCAAGTTATACTGCTTGTAGTGACAGAGGCACATAGGTGTGAACAACTTGTCCCAAGGTTGTTACGCAGCTTTTGCCCCGAGTAGGATTTGAACCCACGACCTGTTGATCGCAAGTCCAACGCTCTACCCGTTGTGCCACCACGCTATCACATAATAATATCATGTGGTAATATTATTAATGTGAATTAGGTTGAAATGTTGCAAGGCGTTGAGCATATTTGTTCTGTGTATGATGAAGTCATGATGGTGTTGCTGCTGCAGCTACTCTTGTTGACAATATTGATGCCACTGAACTTGGAAGACGCGACAGTCTTCAGCATGCTTGCCATCTGCTTGAGGTTCGTCAGTCGTCCTTTGCGACACTTACGTTTGGCTGTGATCTTACGTGATATTTTTGATTGTCAAAATAGTCTACCGATGTGGGCTGTGCACGATCGCAAGTATAAAGCAGAAAAAAGTTACACTAAGAAACTGAAAAACATAACAAGTCACGTGTTTGCCTTGACCGTCCATGTTGTTGCAGCACCGTACGGATTTGCACATGTGGTTATTTGTCATTTTTGACATGTCATATCAACTCTATGGCAGCACTTCATTTTATAATAATTTATGTAGTTTTGTATCATCCATTAAAGAGGTGATTGCCCTTATAGTTTGGTTTGGCGGCCATACCGGGTTTCTGCTAATTAGGACTATTCTGGTAGTCAGATTTTAGTAAGTTTTGGACATGATATAAATGAAAACATATGAAATAAAAAACCGTCTGTTGATTTTTGTTTCAGGTTTACCTGATTTTAGCATAGATTGACTGTACTGCAACCAAATGCTACCCTTATGATGTCACTTGACTACTTCCGTAAGGAGATGTGAACTAATGATATAATGTTAGAAGTAAATAGGCAAGCAAGCAAGTAAGTAAGTAAGAATGCTTTAAGGCAGTGTGCAACAGTCACAATGCATTTGCTTCCCAAAGTAACTGAGTGCCAATCGAAATTGTTTCAGTATATCCATTTAAATGGTCAATGTTATGTTGCAAACCATTCCATGACTGCTAGAATCACCAAAGATTTTGTCACATGTAGATTGATACTGATATTTTTACACCCCCTAACATTCCCCCAGTTATGGAACCACACCCCCCAAACTGTCAGTACCCATGACCCCACAACAGGGAGGGAAAGGGATGGGATCCCCCAAAGGCTGGTTTACACCCACCATGTTCAAAGTCCTGAAAATAGCCTGATTGATACCAGATGGGTATGCATGGCACGTGGTACAGCGTCTCAGCAGTGTTTTTGGGGTGTGTTGTGACAGAGTTTTAAAAAGGTAAAGTCTTCCCATACTCGTTGCCATTACTTTCCGCAAAGCCTGCAGCTTTGAAGACTTTGACAAAAACAGGACAGAGCGTTTTAGTCTGCAATATTCTGTGACATGTAGATGAAGGAGAACGAGGTTTTGACTGCATTGACAACTAAGACGATATTCACCCGCGGTGAAACAGTGTCGACAACGTTAGCCGCGACAGCATCAACCGATGTCCGCGACGCATTTGTGAAAGGTGTCTACGGTCGCATGTTTATTGGCATCGTCAACCGAATCAACGTCGCAATATATCGACCCAACAGCAACGTTGCACAGCGTCGCACGAGCATCGGAGTCCTTGACATTTTCGGCTTTGAAGACTTTGACAAAAACAGGCAAGTCACGAATTGATGTCATTGTGAACTTGTTTCTGCCGTGAACCGTTGCATGGTCTCTTTCTGTTTGTGAGTGTCACAGCTTTTGTTTACATGGCTGGAGTTACCACAGGTTAGGCCATTACGTCATTTGAGGATTCCAAAAAATGGGACTTTGGGACTTTGCCGCTGTTGCTCAACCAACATTTAAAGCACTGAATATTTATATTTTTAATATTTTGTGTTATATATTTAAAATAGTTATGTAGCAGTTAAGCAAATGTAATATGAATAATGAATTACAGAATATATCTGTGATGGATATTATTTCACCAATGCAATACTTCTATTGCTTCTGTTATGGCTGTGTCATGAGTCAAATTTTTTTATGTATATGTTGTTTATTTAGTTTTTTCCGCACTGCTTCTATCTTGCCATAATTGAAAGAAGTGATTTTTGCATTTAGTTGAAATATGGAAGCTGTGTGTTAATGGTGGCACTTGTGAGGATTAATCTTTCATGTGTTCCATGCTCACAGAAGACATCAACTCTGTCTACAAAAAATCTTAAGCTGTTGCAAACTTGCAGTGTTCTTAATACATGCAGGTTGTTTTGACACATTAACAGACCAAAAATAATAATTATGCTTGAAACCAACAAGGCACAGGTACTAATAACACAACATCGGGTATGTACCACGAGTTGAACTCGGGATCACCGCCGAGGAGGTGAAGTAATTGCACAATTTGGTCGATAATGATTAATCCTGCTGTGAGGAGATGATGCGCCTATAGCATCTTCAAACTCCACGGCGCTCTACAAATGCCGTTATTGTTAGTATTATTATTACTGTTATAGTATCACTGAAGTGTGTATGTGTCATGTGTTGTGTTGTGCAGCTTTGAACAGCTGTGCATCAACTTTGCCAACGAAAATCTTCAGCAGTTCTTTGTTCAGCACATATTTAAGCTGGAACAGGTTCAGCGTCCGTTGTCTTTATAAATAAGCTTCTTTTTAATGTCTGTAGTTGCATCAACATTTGTGTTTTGTGGATGACCTCATGACGGAATAAGCCTGAATCAAAGACGTCATATATGTTTCGTCCACTTCGCCAGGTGGCGGCACCAGTCGGACGTCAGACAAGGTTGTTTGATTGAGATCGCCAGGTGGCGGCACCGGGCGCGAAGTGTGCTGTCTCCAGCTGCATCTTCTTTAGACAATGCAACTGAAGTATGCTTATGTTTCCGAGTTTGCAGAATCCCTTGACTGCACAAATTCGTGGATTCTTGCTCATCACTGACGCATGGATCAGTTGCGGTGTATTGCATTGTAGGGATGCGCGGTATTATGAAATGCCCGACGATAATATACGGTCTCAAAATATGCCATGATACTCGTATACCGCGTATTTCGTGGCGTCATAAGTTGTAGGCAACTTCTGCAAAAATCAAACCGTGCGAATCGTCTGCAGTGGTCTCGCCAATTCTCTTTCCCACAACTGTGTGTTAATGATATTATCATGTAAACTTTCTGCCTCTGGACGTGGTTGTCATGTTGCTGGCGTTTATGTCGGAGTTTTAATGTATGCCTATGACCTGCTGCTGATCTCATCTACATGCAGTGATGTACGTAGAATGCTGAGGACGGTATTTGCAAGCCCACGGCATATAATACTGTCACTTTTAATACCGCAGTATTTTTCTGATACCGGTATACCGCACATCTCTATTGCAGCGGCGTGTCTGGTGTGCAGGAGGAGTACAACAATGAAGTGATCAACTGGCAACACATTGAGTTCATCGACAACAAAGAAGCTCTGGAGCTGATTGCCGCCAAGCCGCTGAACATCCTCGCACTCGTCGACGAGGAAAGCAAGTTTCCGAAGGGAACTGACGCGACGCTGCTGGCGAAGCAGCACAAACATCACGCCAACAACCCAAACTATCTCCGGCCTAAGTCTGCCATCAACATGTGCTTTGGAATAAACCATTTTGCTGGAGTTGTGTTCTACAGCGTCAATGGTAATTGCCTGTAATATGCGTCATCTTTGATGCTTGTTTACAAGGTAAGGCACTCGGGGGAGTGACCCAGGCTACCCTTATTGCTCATGTAACCTATGCAAGTCCCTCTTGGAGGTGATTTATGAAATTTGACGATACATCAAAACTTAAAACTATAACCTCTAAGGCACGCCGTTATGGCTACCATGCCGTAAATTTTCCCTCTTTTGAAGAATTACAAGAAGATAACGATGAAACTTTTTTCATTTCCACCCTACACAGTCTTCAGCATGTCCTGTGTCAACTCCTTCCCCTCCCAAACAAATTGGCTCTAACTCTGTTCCCTTGGTTACGGACTCGCCTAACCTGTACTATAGGGACATTTACTAATATTATTGTAGGTCTTAGAGCTTTACGCTCATTAGTTTGATGTGTTGTTTTCTTATTACCATGTTTTATCATTTAGGCATTTTAGTATACATATATGTATTTTACTGTAAATTGTGATGTATTTTGCATCTTTAATTTCATCAATAAAGAATCTACTACTCCTACTTTTCATGGTTTAATTTGTTGCTGCATTTGAGTGGTTTCAAAAAATGTTTTCCGTAACATCTGACGCTGGTACTTCTAATTCTGTTTTTGATTTTTCGTTTTCGCTTATTTTTCCAGAGTTGCTGCAGGGAAGAATGATGTTTTTACGTAGGATTTCTGGAGAAGAATCGCGACACCTTCAGTCAAGATCTACTTCAAGTGGTTCAGTCGTCAACATTCAAGTTCTTTACAGAACTTTTTCTGGAAGATTTGTCTATGGTATGTATGCGTCATTCGGGCTGCCTTGGATACGTTGCCGCAATGGTTATTATCTCAAGCGTGAAGTTAAAAGGACGTTGGTCACAGGGGCGGATCCAGAATGTGTGGCTGGGGGGGGCGAATGGAGGCGTCAAGGTAGAGCGCCGAAGGCACGAGTCGAGAGGCGCTGAGGGG
>Ga0209780_1002671_pt1 | contig 12824 bp, 4 predicted proteins | sample WorMetexBAHAMAS2_FD_187384 | JGI IMG/M metagenome (GOLD analysis project Ga0209780, IMG submission 187384) | Marine gutless worms symbiont microbial communities from Max Planck institute for Marine Microbiology, Germany - Inanidrilus exumae... | ecosystem: Host-associated > Annelida > Digestive... | reverse complement strand
GATATTAGTATTAGTATTAGTAATTGTATGTTGGAATTGTAAGATGCGGGCATAGAGGCATTGGCCTGCGCTCGTAACTTCACTACGTCTACGTCTAGATGGGGGTACATATCCCCCAAGGGGAAGGGGTAATTTTGGGGGCTGTATGCCCTATTGAAAAGCATTGGGAGTCTGTTGCGGTGTACGCAATAGCGGCTGAACCGATCAAGATGCCATTTGGGGGCTGGCTTGTGTGGGCGCAAGGAAGCACGTATTGTATTGGGGTTAAGGTCGGACAAATCCATTCGCCGCCGCGAGGGGTGGCAAGGCGGCGATGTGACCTTTTGTCACAATTCCTTGACCACTAGTTGCTTACAGTTATTGTTATTATTTGCTGTGCTCATCAGGGACTGGATTTCGTGTTGCTTGGGAAGACAGACGAGCATGACGCAACGGACGATGACGTTCAGAATCATTCACATCTGTCCAGCTCCGATGAATTTGCCAGTGGAGACTCTTGTGATCTTAGGCTTCGATCTCGCAGAACTCGACTAGTCTGACAGACGAGCTGTTTTTTTTCATTTCTCTCTTGTCTTCCATGTTCTTGTTGGTGTTGGCAGCGTTGTTGCCTTTGGTTTGATATTTTGCGTTTTTGAATGTTTTCGTGCACGGGTGACCGTTTCACCTTAGACTTCGTCAGGGGCAAATGTCTTGCTATTAACATGGGCTCAGTTTCCCACCCCAACACTGCGCCTAGTAACAATGACGACCATTTTACGGCCATTATACAGTCAACGTGTGTTAGCAGACAACCCCATAAATCTGGATGATTTCATTGGAGCAAAGTTCAACTGCCCGCATAACGTTTATGATGGCAACTAGCGTATTTTTGTCAGCGAGAAGACGCTTGAGTTTTCCTGGGCGTTGCTATTTTTTTAGGTCGACTCTTAGACAGAGTCGACCTAATAAAGCCGGTCTCAAATGTCCGTCCGTACGTACGTACATGTACGTGCGTATGTCTTCGATTTCAATTAAATTTGACATACTAAACTTTTAATTGACAAAAATTCCCAGAAATTGACCACAGCGCCATTGATGGGGTAGGATAGATGCCTATGTCTCATAAGATAAGTCGCAACCGCATGGCTAATATAAAGCCAGTCCTTTTACCAAGACTTTCAGCGATTTTACCGCGTCTTTTTTAGGCGTGCTTGGTGTGCGCTGTCGTAATTCTGTTGGTCCGTCTGTCACACGTCAAAGCGGCTGAACGTTACCTTACTTTCGTACGGGATGCTGAGATTTCTATTTACGAGAAATTAGTCAGAACTAGACAGCTTGCAGTGTACCTGGAGACGCACTGCAATATAGGCTCGAAGAGAGCGTTTACCACCGGCGTACTCGAAAGTTAACACAACTGTTTACTTGTTTACTGACGCCCAAGCTGTTTAGTTCCTGCATCGATACCTAGTGTCACGTGCCTGCGACTGAGTGATAGTAGCGTTGTCTGCCATGTTACTTACTTTCAGTTTTCAATTTCGAACCAGAGCCATATCTATGGCTTTGGGCCGCACGAGCACTGCAGCGTACTGTTGGATAATATAGGACAACGGACGTTGCCTAAAATTTGGGTAAGTCCCTTTCTCATGCGCAGCGTACAGGCCAGAGAAAAGACTTTCAAGTTATTCTAACGGTAAAAATAGAAACTAGTAGGGGGACCATTTGGCCGTGAGTTTTTGGCATTCGTAATCATTGCGGAGTTATGACGGTCTGAAGTCGCAATACCTGAAAATGTGAGCTATTTCCCCGTTTTTAAACGATCCTTCTTAAAACGTCGCTACTGCACGGATCACGCCCAAAATCTGCCAGGGCCAGTCCCCCACATTGGCTCACACTTCCACATTTCATCCAAATCGGTTCACTTTTGGCAGAGTTATTGCCGAAGGCGTGAAGACCGTTTTCCCCGTAGAGTATTTACAATAGACCCCTATAGGCTGTTCGGGCCTATAATAAAACAAGTAGCTTAGCTCTCGCTGACAAACCAGCGTGATGCGCTGCATCACGGCAAACGGCAAAATTTTAAAACAGTCACGTGACCACAACCACGCCCCTTTTGTAGGTGATATGTCATCATATTGCTAGAAGTGATATAGCCTACCTGTGTCTAAATTTTGACGACTTTAGGTTCAGCCGTTCCAGTGATATGATTGGAACCCCAAAAGTTTCAATGGGTCACATGACTTGACCACGCCCCTATCAGGGACGGTTTGTCGTCCGTAGGCTGTGACTTGCACATTCAACCTTTACATCAAATTTGAAGTCTTTGCGATCACCAATTACGAATATTCATAAGGCAACGCAAAATGTAGAAATTGGGGTGGTTTACGGTGGTTAGGGGTCATCCAAGGTCATCGGTTACAGAACAATTCGATAGAGCGCAAACGTCTTCCTATTCGAATTTAATGGAAACTATGAAGCTATCTTGTACCGTTTTCGAGATATTATCACTTATTTTCCAAAAGCCAAAGAGGTCACGTGACAGTGACCGCGCCACTTTCAAGGACAGTTGTCGTCCGTAGGCCGAGGCTTGCTGTGATCAACATGCACACCAAATTTGAAGTCTATAGCTTAAGCCATTCCAGAGACATTTGAGGGGACTAAAAATTTAAGATGATTTACGTGACGTGACCACGCCCATTTCAGGGATGGTTTGTTATTTGTAGGCTGGGTCTTGCTATGTTCGACCCAAATACCAAATTAATTTTGACGTGTGCGATTACCTGCAACGAAGAAATGAAAGGCAACGCCAAATGTAAAAATTTTCGTTTTGAGCCACCCTTTGGGGACTTAGGGATAGGGGTAACGCACAGCAGGGTTCATCTATGGCTCGATAGAAAGCGCATTGTCGACTTGCTATTATTGATAATTGAGCTTTTTTCGCTAGCTCTTACAGCTGTAGCACCATTAAGCGAAATCTGTCGAAACCGGAAAACGAAAAGTTAATGTAAGCGCCTGATTTACAAATGTGGGTCCGCGACCCTTGCTCTTACTTCCTTTCTGTCTTACTTTCCGCTACCCTTCTATGGGTACAGCGATGGACAGTAAGTGACGGACGAAGACAAACTCTGACAAAGTGTCGAGAAAAACTGGACAAAATTGCTTTTTTTCTATAATGTGGTGCCCCGAAATTCGTGGGCCTGCCCACTCCTAAATCCAGCCCTACTGAATGTTAACAACCGTGCTTTATCACTTGCAACACGAACAGCCACTGTCGTTTGGTCCTGTTCTGACATGCGTTCGTTCAGTGTATTACGAGTGTATTGAAGTGTGTTATGGCTATAACGGCTGACTACTGAGCCACGCCGTGCCATGTCCCCAAACCACCGCCCTACGAAAGCAGGGCTAATCCTCAAACATCCGCATTACAGACTGATTGGATCTACATGTATCTCCATCCCCTGATTACCTGTCTACGGAATCGCAGCATTTTCCCACGGATCCGTGGCAAGCTGCCATAACAGCTGTCTATTCATTGTAAACAAGTACATGTCGGTGCTCGCTATTGTCGGGCCGAAATACACGCTGGTCGCGTTGCGTGCTGCTCCCTGGTGAGTTATGTTGAGTATGCTGTGCGCGCTCCATTAAAGTTAGGAATAAGACGGGACAGGCGGACCGACGCCGGACCATTGCATTACGATTTCTGCTAGACGCTGCCAGCGTAGCAAACAAAGCGGCAGAACTAGACTGCGTCACAGCAGGCCATGTTTTCACAGCCCTGGTTACTGCCGACACGATTTCCATATTATATACAACAACTAATTCCTCAGAATACTAGGGGCCTTACGTGTTGCTTTGCATATTTTGGCCGAACAACAACAACAGTTACATTAATAATAATAATAATGAGTACATTCATATAGCGCAAAATAAATAATCATCAGATGCGCTGGTAGCAGTGTTGAAACTGCCAGTCTCTGTATTCTTTTCGAAATAACGACGCATTTATTTTACTTAGCACTTTTAGGAAATCAGCAGTTCGGCACAGCGGCTTTTCTGTTCTTGCTAAAGCCACGTCATGCGGAAGTTTTGAGACTAGCGCGCTGTGGGAAAAGAGAAAGTAGGTTGTCCGTATTGTCACGCGTTTAATTGAGTCGAGGGGCGGAAGACTGTAATTACAGTAAGTCTGTTAAATTGTGGGCACACAAAGCACTGACTGCGGGCCGATGTTGTCACGTAACAAAACCATAAAGTATGGAGCGCTATATATGGTAGTGCAACGCCAGACCAAAGAGAACTCAGTAGAGTGCATACCTTCCCCAGTGTCGTTACCGGCGAGGAGCAGGTGCGGTGAACCGACCCTAAACTCAACCTTCCAAAATTTAATCAACTCTTCTGTGGCCCGTAAACATATTCCTCAAATTTGATGAAAATCTACTCAACGTTTTTGAGTCATCCTGCATGCTAACGAACAGACAAACAGCCATGCAGTGTCCCGTTCCTGCCCGTTCCTACAGAAAGAAGTACGAGCACGCACCGAGCATCGACGCCAAAGGCGACGAGAGCGCAAGACGCCAAAGGCATTGAGGGGGTAGGGAATCGGGAGGGGTATTCCACTCTCCAGCCGACACTGGGGAGCGTCGTGAGCTCCATGGGCGGCGCTAGAGATGGTGGCATGGGCAACTGCCCCCTGTGTTCTTGCCTTTGCCCCACTCAGTTGCCACCCATGCGTAATGTTGATTTTGGTAAAGTGCCCTCTGGTAGACATTTTATCCACTCACAACAATTTCCTTTGCCCCCTGTGTCCTAGCCTTTGCCCCCAACTTCAGATTTTTGGCGCCGCCCATAGTAAGCTCTTAGCGGTGTCCAGCCGAAATGGAATTTTGTAAAATCTGAATGCCAAAGAAGCCATCTGTTGGCACGCATTTCACTGAATTGTCTGTCACAATTCTACAGTGGTTGTACAGCTGAGACCGTGGAAGTACAGGCACGGCGCGCCCACGGCGAAAAAATCGGGCACACCATGCCCACGCGTGCCCACCGTGATCGGAACCCTGAAAAAACGGATTTCAACATTGCCCACCACGTTGTGGCGGCGGTAAAATCGCAGCGGCATTTTGTTGACTGTTCTACTCCAGTTTTTCTAGCCGTCTGCTGATGTGGGTTGTAACTTAGTGCACTTAATATAGGCCTGCGATGTGCTATTACTGGCGTGACGTGAACACGGTCACGACTCGCCATTGTCGTCGTTTCTAGCCTGCCGTTGATGAAGTTATAATAATCGTGAGGATCGGCAACACGGTGGCCGCAGAATCACGCAATCTCTACAGTATAGGTGCGCCGAAGCCCGACGTTTGATGACCCTTATGCCTTTAATCACCGAGCATTTTTCACACGCACCACCGTCTGTGTCTGGCCTCTTCAGAATCAAGCAATCGCGTTGCTAAGTATTGCAACCAAATGACTCAACGGCTTCCTGTGTCTATACAGTAGCCAAGACGTCTTCGAGTATTTATTTCATAGCACATTACACCGTGAATTATCAAAACCTGTGTAGCAGGTTGGTATTGAGCATCACCCGTATACTAAGAGCCGCATTGACCAAATTCCGTGTGTATGTATGTCACAGTATGTGTAACTACTCTTCCCAAACCATTGAGCCGATTCGCATAAAATTATACCAGCAAATAGAGCGTCTTACGCTGATTGCTATAGGCTACTTAGATTTGAACTATTTACCCCCACCATATTTTGGGGGGCTGGGGTTTTAAATATGCCATATCTAAAACCCCAGCCCCCAAAAAGGGCGCGTGAATAGGCATTCCCAAGCCAAACTAGCATAATATTGAAACTCACATATGTCGGCCGCGGTTCGAGCGATTTCGACGAAATTTGGCACACTGATGCACTTATATAACAACCTGCCCTGGTGTTAGTATTGCTTTAGAGGGAGGGTTCGATTAGGCGGAAAGGCAGGTTTTGGTGTGCTGCATGCAACTCAGTTAATCGGACATGCAGCACGTCTACTTTATTAATATATTTAGCATAACAGGCACGCAACATGGGTAAATGCCTGGTACAACCGACTAATGCGGTGGCATGCCTGCTTGATGCACCGCAGTTTCCGCGAGACCAATTTGTCCGACAGCGATGCGCAGGCCAATAGAAGCCATTAGTGACCGCATTAATGCAGTAATATTAGGCCATATACACCGTGTTTCAGAAAAAAACACCCACTCATATTATTAGCTGTAAGTTCAGGAATAGTTGTCTCATTTTAATAATTTTTGACGTCAAAATTCCTCACATAATTTGACATTGCATGACAGCTTAGTTGTCCACCTCACCTAACTAATGTGTCTACACTACCTTGTAAAACTTATCGCACGATGTTTGTCGCCGTACATAATATACTTTTCCATACAGGTTGTGGACGTTTGGCATCAAATTTTCACTAACTGTTGAAACAGCAGTTTTCAACAGTCAACAAATGTTTCCATCGTGTTTACTGATATGCATTATATATTCTCTGCCAGTGATAACATTTGCCGTGACTGTTTTCAGTGTTCTTTGACTCTTTCAGTCACATGCAGCCGTTGTGAAGCGTTATGACGCATTTTGTGTAAAACGTACAGCAAACACTGACACCGAACAAAATAACAGCAGCAAATCAACATTTCCTGTAGGCCCTATGTGTTCGTGAACATTTTGACATTTAATGAATTGTGGAACGTAACTTTTTGTCACAAAACAAGGCGTGTTTGTGATGTATGGCGACAAAACTCGTGCGATAAGTTTTACAAGGTAGTGTAGACACATTAGTTAAGTGAGGTGGACAACTAAGCTGTCGTGCGATGTCAAATTATGTGAGGAATTTTGGTGCCAAAAAGTATTAAAATCAGACAACCATTCCTCAACTTATAGCCAATAATATGAGTGGGTGTTTTTTTCTGAAACATGCTGTAATCACGTCGCTTGGCAGCACTGCAATTGGGCGATGGACATAGTTGCGATTTATACAGGTCGCTGGTTTAATTCCCAGCAGGTCCGCTTTCACGTAACATAAGTCAACTCAGCCTTGCATCTCTCTGGGGTCGCTAAATCGAGTACCTGCTTCGGCTGGTGATAAAGGCGGCATTCTCACTTCTGCCCCGTGGCAGGTAACATTGTGTGATCCCATACGGCATGTGTTTCCCGTAGCAGTGAGGCTAAGTTGTTGCTAACTGCTATAGGCCTACACTGTTTACTTTACTTTACTTTACTTTATAATTAGCGCATGGCAGTTATCAGCCACATCATTAGCTGTTAAGTACTTCTGATAACATGAATTCCCAACTACGGGAATTCCCCTGAGAGGAGAATTTCAGGATTTCATTGGGAATTGGGGCCACACACTGGCAGACTCGAACTGTACAAATATTGATCTTTTAGCAGACTTATAGTTGAAGTAGGCCTAATTCCGATCATTGTAGGCTTATGGCCAGGCCGAAATGGCAGTTATTGCGATCATCTACATGGCAGACTTTAACCACGAAAAATAGCTACAGTGTTTCACTGCATAAAGTCTCATATTCTTTAGAATGCATCTTTTGAGTCGGACTGTCTTGGAAAGGAGAAACGACGTTCTAACATAATGATGAAAAGGGTGCTTTTAGCATAAAACGTTGCAATGGAAACCAAAGGCTAATAATACATTTAGTTAAAAAAAGTTAGTTATTTGCTACCGGTTCTCTGATTCCGTCTGGTGAATAAAGATTACGGTATCAATAACGAATTGTGACTCACTATAGGCGTAGTAGCCTAAATATCCAGGCCTATAGAGCTATACGCAGATCAGCGAAGCATGGGAAATAAAAACCAAATCCACGGAGTTAGCATTCTGCTGTCGCACGACTTAGCCGTAGGCCTAATGGAACTGCAGCCTATACGTATAGGCATTTAAATGGTCACTGACGCAACTAGCGATAGTGATATCAGCTCGTTACTAAGACGATCACGTCTGCAATCACCGTAGCAGCCAAAGGAAAGCGACTTTAAATGTACGTACGTATAGCAGTGTTGTGTGTTCTGTGGAATTAAAGTCTAATTTGGTTCTACATCGCAGCCAAGCGAGACTGCAAAAACATAAATTGTGTAATTAATAAAATGTGGCAATTTTTACTGAAATCAAATCAAAATATTTGCCGGCAAACTATTTGCCGTCATTTTGCCGGTTTTATCCACCCGTTGAAAGGTATCGGTTTTATTGGACGAATAAAATGATAAATATTACGGCAATTTAAAAAAAAGATCTGCCCCTTACTTAAAAATATTTTTGAAATAAAACCCATTAAGTGTGGTTACATACAGTACAGATGCAAATGCCAGCTGTGTTTTTTCACTTCGTAATATTTTTGTATTCGGTCTGTCCATCTTTGACTCTCCTTCTATCCACATTATTCTCATCTCTGTTAAAACGGCTTAAATTTTAGCCACGTTTTAGCCAACAGAAAATTTGCACAGCTGTGTTTATTCATTTGCGATATTAAAATAATTCCAGTTTGGTTTTTCTAAGCTGTTTGTTTCGGCTCTCGATACGCCACTGCCCGGCGATCCCAGCAGTGCTGAGCTCCTGTTTATACCTGATCGGAGCAGTATCTCTACCTGGATTGGTATTTAAAGAATCGTGTGAACTCTGGCGATGCCTATGCCGTGACGATAAAAAGTAAAGACTGTCACTAGTATTAAGCGTATCATCTCCTTGGAGCAGGAGTTTACGATATTATTTCGTTTTTTTTTCTGTCATTGTGTTTCTGTCCGTCTGCCTGAGTGACCGTTACCTTTCCTGCACCCTATTAAAAGTTTTTCTTCGCATACACACACCTATACACCCAGAAACTTACATGACATTGTATTACCAGCCGGTTGTTGTTTGTCTGACAGCGTTCATCGAAAAATTAACTCCTGGAGTGGAGAAACATCAAGTTCCGTCATGTCAGCAAGCGGGTTGTTTTCAGCTGTCATTGCGCTAGTAGCAATAATGCCGTTGCAAATACATTCAGTGCGGGGTAAGATAGCTTTGCACATCTCTAAGGCCCCGTCCACACTAGCAACGATGTCGAAGCAACATTGTCGAATGCTATAAGTCGAACGATTCTTTCGACAGTTGCTTCGAAATATTGTTGCCGGTTTCGGCAACAATGTCGAACGAAATTTCGTCCTTTCAACAAAGTTGAAACAAATTGAACATGTTCAATTTGTTTCGACTTTGAAGTCGAACGTTGCTTCGACATTGTTGCTGGTGTGGACAGGGCTTAACGCTGCTACTTGTTCGAAAAACACTGTAGTTATCTCTTACTTTACTACGATGGAACATACTGCAGACCGTTGATTACACTTGCACGTTCAATGTGCTATACTTGATATAAATATAAATTAAATATAGCATATGAAAATATTATTGTCCAGTCGGGTGTTATATTGTTTCATAGGCCTATTATGAGTTGCATTGAATAGCCGTCCCTTAGTTCATGTATTTGCAAAAGTCATTATCTTTGTCTCTGACAAGACAACGTAGTCGCTGAAAACGGAGCCAAGAATTAAAGTGGAAAAATACGTTTTTTTTGCTGAATACACATATAAAAATGGCCAGTCGCAAAAGAGAAGCATATTAAATAGAACCAAGAATTTATGTACTGTTTATGTTTGTATTTAGTTTGCATTGGACGATGTATGCAAAATCGTTAAAAAAACTATTAAAGAAACGTGTTTTTGGCAGCTACCTTGATTGTTGTTGTTATGGTCGCCGAAGGCAATGTCACACTTTACCGTGGTAATTTATTTTTTCTTTTGTTATTTCGTCAGCATAGATAAAAGACCAGCCATGGGACCTCAACCAAACTTGACCAGTAGGTCGAAAGTGGTGTCGATTTACAAATACCCTCCAAAAATTTTGGGCTTTTCCCCAAATTTGGGGTGCAAAAACATAAAATATTGGACCACTTTCCGCGACCTCCGCACTCGACACCGCGTATCTCCGGAACGAAATGTCGCATCGACACACAAAATGCTAATGTCAATCTACAATGTGTCCCCTAAAAGTTGACATACTTTCCGTGACTTTGGCCCAGAAACGGCTGAGATCCAGAGATCCATGTGCTTATTGTGACCCACCCTGCATCCATTGCGTTGCAACCATCAAAGTTGCGACATCTCTAGTTGTTGTTGTTGCTGCTGCTGCTGCTGGGTAAATAGAAGACTACATGTATGTGGTGCAGGACCAGCAGGACCGCGAGGAGACACCGGAGCTACTGGAGCTACTGGATTACCAGGAAGATACGGCTCTCTCGGTTATGCTGGGCCCCCGGGACCAAGGGGTCCATCTGGACAACCTGGATACCCAGGACCCATTTCCAGTGGTGGATCACGTGGACCTCCTGGACTACCAGGACATCCGGGACCCCCTGGACCTGTCGGTGTCCCTGGATTGCCAGGAGCAAGAGGTAATCTGATCAACATCTCAGTTAAATTAGTTGTCGGACGCTGCGGAAAGAAGTGATAAGAGGACACGTTGGTTTAATGAGCGGGCAGCGGCCTAAAAAGGCAATGAGAAATCGATGTATCGATGTCAGTAGAAATATGAACTTGAACTTGAAGACATTTTCAGTCTGGCCAGAAATTACTGCACTAAGAAATGTCAGTCGACACGAAAGACCATTAGTGCATGACACTATTATTAGTGGAATCGGCTATGTCGAGAAAAAATATACAAGCAGCTCTGACGCATTTATAACTTGATCGACGCAGACTCGACTATTATCGGAAGCAAAAGATGAGACTTCATGGTGATGAATGTTGCATTTCTTGTCATGTACCGGAAACAATGGAATGCCCGTGTCCTCTTATCACTTCTTTCCAATGAGTTGTTTTGCTAGGAAACACTGTTAAGAAGAGTTCACAGACCCCGCATTGGAAACGGTTCTAAACAGGCACAGCTTGGCTTGTACGGTGCCTTCGTTAGCAATAGCAGCTACATCACGGGTCGCCACGTCTTCAAGCACGGATTAGGCCTACAATAATCTCCAAACACGCCCGTGCCTACCTACAGGCACGGCATTTTAGGCCCTGATCACATGGAAAAAACGGAAGCAGGCCTCAAAGGCCTTTGTATCCGAGAAATAATAACTGAATAACAATATTAGTGGTACATAAAATTTTACACTATTTTGTGACAATCTTTTGCGTGTTTCTCGGAGTGCGCACGTGTTTCTATATTGCATCAGGTGCTAGCGGCTCGCCAGGAAACACAGGAGCGACTGGTGTTGTCGGAGGGTACACTGCGCCACGTGGACCCACAATGACGACAACAACGGTGCCGGTGCCGACCGAGGGGCCGTGTTTCGGGCCCAGAGGTGAGGTTGTGTACAAGATACATTACGACACGGAAATATATAAACGCTGAAAAGCTGACCGGACCGCACGGAACCATAACGGACAAGTAACTCAACAGTCGCAGAAGACCGCGCGACGCCCTGTGTCAGTTGAAATATTGTCAGTGGCTGCACAACTTTACGATAAATCTCATTTAAAAACGGCTTGCAATAAGTAGCCTAGTGGCCTTAAAGTTCACTGTAGGTGAATGGTAATGGCGCTCTAGGCAGGTTCCTGATAATGGTCTGTAGTAATAAACTAACAACGTCTCTGTCCTGCACTGTTTCCGACATATTGCCACTTTGTGCAGTCCGTTCGTTTCGTTACGACTATATTATTACCACGTACGCTTTATGATTTGCCGTGTTACTGGTGAATGTTTGAATTTGCTGTAGTGGGTTTATTTTTTCAGTACTAAGCCAATAGATTGTGTGGGAAGAACGTCTCCGAAATGGTTTATTTTATGTCGAGTTAGACGCAAAACCTGCACCCAATACCTTCCCTTCTTTTTTCCATTCTTATACCCTGCTGAAGCAGCGGACCTCACGTACGGTGTGGTGTCATCACTGTCACGTGACACCGGCGACGGCTAAGCCAGCCTGGTGCTTAGCGTGCCTCGGGGTCACCGTTTGTCTGTCGCGATATCTCAACAACCGATGCAGCTAGGATCACCAAACTTGGCATACAAAATGTTACACAACGAGTCGTGAAAACGCACTGATTGTGGGGTCAAAAGGTCGAAGGTCAATGGTTTATACAATGGTTTATTCCAGTTATTACTGTTTATCGTTAAGCACTTGTCACTGCGATCTGTTTGCGATAGCTCAGCTGAGCCTCGTCGACAAGCACCATGCAGTCTGACTTGCTCGCGACCTGGTTCGAAATTCTACTTTTGTTGTGAGCACGGCGCTAAAATCTGACTCGTCTGCAATGTACGTCGCATGTTGTTCTATATTTCAGGTCCACCGGGCCCTCCTGGAGCTCCAGGACGTACAGGCGCTACTGGTCCACTTGGAAGACCTGGAATCTCCGGTCCACGTGGTGCGCCTGGATCTCCGGGACCGATAGGTCCAAAGGGAGATCCGGGGGGAAGAGGCAATCCAGGACCACCGGGACCTCGAGGCAGTAGAGGTCTGTATGCAACAACAGCAGGGATGGGGTCATACTGCATACCGTCGTGCATCACACACCGACCTTTACCTACACGCCAAATGTCATTGAAATCAAAGAAACTTTTTTGTGGACGGACGCATGGACGGACGGACATTTGAGTCCGGCTTTATTAAGTCGACTCTGTTGTTGTTGTTGTTGTTGATTTCTTCTTTCCATACAATAAGAACTGGACAGCTTTGCCGAAACTCAATCGTAGACGAATTCTATTTACAGGATATAAAGCTGATGTTGTATAGATGCGAGGGTCCCTATGACCGGTCCATTTTCAG
>Ga0209780_1002670_pt1 | contig 12824 bp, 8 predicted proteins | sample WorMetexBAHAMAS2_FD_187384 | JGI IMG/M metagenome (GOLD analysis project Ga0209780, IMG submission 187384) | Marine gutless worms symbiont microbial communities from Max Planck institute for Marine Microbiology, Germany - Inanidrilus exumae... | ecosystem: Host-associated > Annelida > Digestive... | reverse complement strand
CCTCCGTTGATAACTCAAATACTGAGTTGCAACTGGAGTTCAGGATGGGCTGCCTCATCCTATCGGCGGCAACGTTCTAACAAGACTTGCTTCGTCGGCAAAAGTTTTTGCTCTGCAAAAACTTTTGCCGACGAAACCTTTGTAAAGGGAAGCCTGTTCATAAAATATCCTTTTGTTTGAATCAGCAAGCGTAGGGTGGGTAGAGCGGTAGCGATACGAAGTCAGCGAAGAACACCATGATTTTGGGTTTGTTTTGATATTATCAATGGTGGGTTTCCACTTAGTTTCTACCCACCCGACGATCGCTAAGTTATTTCGTGCATGTTCCTAACATAATTTGATACCCCAAAGCCGTTTGTTGCCGTAGTCATACACTAGACATTATCGAAAATAAACCAGAATACAAAGATACTCAGCGTCGATGCAGGCATTCCTTTGCAGAGCAAAGGAACGATAAAAAAAACAAAATTCTATGATGTCTGTCACAGTTTTACCATGCCCAAGCCGCCTTCGCCAACACCAAGTCCAAAAACTTTCCATATCCGGTGAGTTTCGGCATTGGGGGCTGTTGAAGGCCATCCGTCAATTCAGCGGCGCGTCATTTGCCCTAAACGTTGCGGACGGGATTGCAAATCCCGTCCGGCTAAATTTTATCATAATTTATTCCTATCTTAAGGATAATACCCGTTCGTAGTAGGCGATTTATCGCCTATTTAGCGAACTTGACACGACAAAAAAAGACTGAAACAATCTTATTGTTTGTTGCTAGAGTTTCCGTAAACGAGAGAGCCAAGCTCAAAGAAATCCTATTTTTTTAAAAAATAGGATTTCTCACGAACGACGGCTCTAGAATAGTTAGTAAAGGAAAAAAATAGGAGTTATAGCATTTTATGAAACGCTGGCTAAAATACTCATTATTATCAATATTACTTGTGCTGGTAATACTCTTTAGCGCCCTCGCTTGGCTAATTAGCACCGAGGCAGGTTTACGTTTTATCGTCGCACAAGCTCAACAATGGAGCCCTGGTGAATTGAAAATCGACACCTTACAAGGGCGGTTGCTGGATAAAGTGAGCCTCACCGGTTTGTCTTATCAGCATGAAGAGACAGCGGTGCAAGTAGATTCATTTCTCTTGAATTGGGACAGCAGTGCTTTGTTCGGCGCAAAGCTGCATGTGAAACAACTGCATATCGATGGCATTGCTCTGGACTTGCCCAAAACTGAAGAGGAAAAAGAGTCCGCGCCGCTTTCAATCCCAGATATAGAGTTACCGGTGCAAATCGCGCTCGATGATGTGCAAATCAACCAAGTCACAATTAGAACCCCAGGGGCGGAACCTTTCGTCATTGATAGCATCGAGTTGCGATCCACGACAACTTCAGTTTTGTCTTTGGAGCATTTACAAGTAAAATCTCCCTTGTTTAATGCCAAACTGGCTGGCGATGTCGGATTAATCGCTCCGCATACGGTACAAGTTGATCTTGATTGGTCTGCCAATTTGCCCGATTTCTCCGTTGCCGGACAAGGGCAATTGAGCGGCGATACACAAAAAATGGTCTTAACCCACAGCGTCAGTGAGCCCTTGGAAATCGAATTAAATGCGACGGTTCGTGATGTGCTAGGCGCCTTGAAAATGGAGGCGGATTTATCATGGCAAGAAATTTATTGGCCTTTAAATCCCCCTTTAGTCCGCAGTCAACAAGGTCATGCAAGCTTATCAGGCAGCTTAGATAATTATCATTTTCATTTAAGCACAAATTTGACCGGTAAACAAGTGCCAGCAGGGCATTGGACAATCACCGCGCAAGGCAATCAAGAAAGCTTGACAATCACCAAACTCCGTTCTGAGACTTTAGAAGGGATGCTAAATGCCACCGGCAAAGTCACTTGGCAGCCCAAGTTGGTAGCTCAATTAAACTTCAATGCTGATCAGATTAGCTTAAAAGATTTTTGGAAAGATTGGCCCGAAAATTTAAAACTCAATAGCCAATTAACTGCTAATCTTGACGGAGATGATTTCAAAATCAAGCAGTTGAAGCTGAATTTACCTGAAACCGACACCGAAGTCTCTATCACAGGTGACGGTACGCTGGCGGGAGAAAACACTCGTTTAAACAACGCAACTGTGGCATGGCAAGGCGTGCAATGGCCTTTAGTCGGTGACAACTCAATCGTCACCGTCCAAAAAGGTCATGTCGATTTATCCGGCACGCCGCAAAATTATCAGATTGACTTAAAAACCCAATTGGCGGGGGCACAAATTCCACCCAGTCATTTAGCCCTTAGCGGGCGCGGGGATTTACAACAATTTACCGTGGAATCGCTGCATACCAGCCTTCTAAAAGGGGCCGTCAATGCCACCGGGCAAATCAGTTGGCAACCCAAATTAGTGGGGCAACTCAATCTCAATGTCGAACAAATCACGGTCAAAGATTTTTGGAAAGATTGGCCTGACAAATTAAGAGTCAATAGCCAATTGGTCGCTAAAATTGACGGAGACCATTTTGAAATCAAGACTTTGAAGGTTAAATTGCCTCAAACGGCGGCCCAATTATCTGTCCAAGGTGATGGTACGCTGGCTGGTGAAAAGACTCGTTTTAACGCAACACTGGCATGGCAAGGGGTGCAATGGCCTTTAGTGGGCAAAGACTCAATCGTGACTAGCAAAAACGGTCGTGTCAATTTATCCGGGACACCGCAAAACTATAAAATTGATTTAGAGACTCGATTTGCGGGGGCACAAGTGCCAGCCGGACAATTAGCCCTCGCCGGGCGCGGAGATTTACAACAATTTACGGTCAACTCGCTGCACACCAACATTCTAAAAGGAACCGTCAATGCCGCCGGACAAATCACTTGGCAACCCAAATTAGTCGCGCAACTCAATCTCGATGCCGAGAAAATCACTATCAAAGAATTCTGGAAAGAATGGCCTGACAATTTAACAATAAAAAGCCATTTAGTGGCGGGACTCGATGGGCAAGATTTTCAAATTAAACAATTAGAGGTGAAATTGCCTGAAACCGCTGCACAACTCTCTCTCCAAGGCGAGGGCACACTGGATGGTGAAAATACTCGTTTTAACACAACACTGGCATGGCAAGGGCTGCAATGGCCTTTAGTCGGCCAATCTTCTTTGGTGACCACTGAAAAAGGCACTCTCAGTGCCGAAGGTACGCCCCAAAGCTATCAATTGCGTTTAAATACCGATATTAAGGGCAAAGATATACCTGAAGGGCATTGGCAAGCCGTCGGTTCTGGCACTAGCAAGGGCTTAAAACTGGAAAGTTTACAGGCTAAAGTCTTAGAAGGCGCACTCAATTTAGCGGGACAAGTAGAATGGCAGCCCGACGTATCTTGGCAATTGGCACTGAAAGGGAACAAGCTCAATCCGGGCAGTCAGTGGACAGAGTGGCCGGGCAAAATTGGGCTAGATGTTCATAGCCAAGGTCGTCTCAAAAACGGCAAATTAGAGACACAAATTCAAGTGAAACGGGTGCAAGGCCAATTACGCGATTATCCGCTTAAATTCCAATCCGAAGTAGCGATCAAGGGTGATAACTATAAAATCAAAACCTTAAACTTTAATTCAGGCCATAATCGCTTAACTGCCAATGGAGAATTGGGGCAAAATTCAAATTTAAAGTGGACTATCAACGCGCCCGATCTGGCTACCTTATTACCCGAAGGAGAGGGCAGCCTCAGCGGCAAAGGGCGTTTAAGCGGCCCCCTTAATTTGCCACACATCACCGTCAACTTAAAAGGCAAATCATTGGCTTTCCAAGATAAAAGTATAAAGGATTTGCAAGCCGATATTGATGTCAATCTGCTCAGTCAAAAGGACTTGCATTTAGATATTGTCGCCACTGATTTGTCGCTAGGCACGACTCAAGTTGAGCGTTTCCGTTTACAAGGTAATGGCAAAGTTGCTAATCATACGCTGGTTGCAAGTGTGAGAATGCCTGAAGATCGTTTTTCACTCAAAGTGAGAGGCGCTTTTAAAGAACCACGTTGGCAAGGTCAACTACAAAACATAACTGCTTCAACGGCAAAGGCTGGCTATTGGCAATTACAAGCACCAGCCGATCTCAGCTTGTCCGCGACAGAAGCTAAACTGGCGCGTAGTTGTCTAAAAAACGCACAAAGCGCGAAAGTCTGCACCCAATTGAATTGGCAAAAAACAGCCGATACCACGCTGCTCGCTACGCTGGAAAAATTACCCTTAAACCTTGTCCGTGCCTTTTTGCCTGAGGGCTCAGATTTAAGCGGCACAGTCAATGGACGGGTGACGGCCAATTTACGCCCTGATGGTGGCTTAAAGTCAGATGTCGCGATAAACATTTCTCCAGGCATCTTCAAAACAGATGAAGAGAGTGCGAAAATTCGCCACCACGGCGGCGCATTGACACTCAAAGTCAGTGAAAATGGGTTGGCGGCTCAATTAAAATTTAGCTTGCTTAAGAAAAGTGGTATAGAAGGGACATTCAATTTGCCGAACTTCACACAAGTACCACCTACGGGTGAGCAGCCTATGCAAGGCAAACTACAGGCGACTTTTACTGATTTCGCTATATTGCCGGCCCTTGTTCCCCAGCTCGAAAATACGCAAGGCTGGGTTAATATGGACGTGAGGCTAGGCGGGACGCTGGCGGCGCCCAAAGTGCGCGGGCTGATACGGGTGCGAAATGCGGCGCTCGAATTGCCCGATTTCGGATTAGAACTCAAAAAGTTAAATGCGACTATCCGTGGCTCTGGAGACGATAGCCTAAAAATGCAAGTCAATGTAGAATCTGGAGAAGAAGGTCAATTAAAAGTCATTGGAGAGGTTAAAAAATTCTTGTCTGCCACCGACCGGAAAGTTGATTTGAAAATTGCTGGGAAAAATTTTGAAGTGGTTAATATGCCAGAAGCGTGGGCATTAATTTCGCCCAATCTTAATATTTCGATAGCACCGGACCACGTCGATGTCACTGGCGAAGTGAGGCTGCCAGAAGTCGCATTGAAATTGCCCAAGAGTACAAATAGTGCCATCGGCGTGTCTGAAGATGTCGTCATTGTTAATCCCAAGGAACCAGTAAAGGAAAAGGTTTCAGAAAAAATGGCGATTTCTAGCAAAGTCAAAATTATTTTAGGCGATAATGTCACCTTTGATGGGGCTGGCTTCAAAAGCGGCTTTGGGGGGACTGTGATTGCCAGCAACCAACCGGGTAAAGTCACTGTTGGCAACGGGGAATTGTATATTATTGACGGCTCCTATAAAGCTTATGGACAAGACTTAAAAATTGACCGTGGGCGGGTGATTTTCACCGGTGGCCCTATAGAAAATCCGGGTTTAGATATTCCAGCCTACCGCCATATCAAAAATCCTGGCAGCAGCCGTAGTAGCAAGTTCAAACCCAATGTTGTGGCTGAGGGTGATGTGATTGCCGGTGTGCGTATAGAAGGTACGGCACAATCGCCACAATTAACCTTATATTCCGAGCCGCCCTTTGATGAAAGCAACATTCTGTCTTACATCGTATTGGGCAAACCCATCGCAGAGGCTACAGAAAAAGGTGAAGGTGATGTCCTTGCTAAGGCGGCAGCTTCCTTATCTTTGAAAGGAGGCGATCATTTTGCTAAAAAAATAGGACAAAAAGTGGGTTTAGATGATGTGGGTATTTCGACTGAAAACGGACTTGATGAAGCGGCTCTGATGATGGGCAAAGCATTGAGTCCGGGTTTATATATCAGTTATGGAATTGGACTATTTGATGGTAGCCAGGTTTTGCGTATGAGTTATGAATTGACCAAAAATTTAACGCTAGAAAGCGAAACGGGTACGCAAAGCGGGGTGGATTTGAGTTATACAATAGAACGTTAGGTTGGTCTTACTTAAAAGGTCAATGCCATATCGTGCCGGGTTCGTAGTAGGCGATTTTTCAGTTGTTTCGGGAATGGAGCTACGCGGATTGAACGTCGCAAGCTCCGTTACTTCGTCTCCCGAAACCATCGTTTGAAAGTTCCCTACGGGAGGAAATCCGCGTAGCTCCATTCGTCCCGTAGGGAACTTAACTGATAACTAATGGATATGGTTTGCAACCCCGTCCGGCACAAGATCGCCTTATTATTGTAGTTGTAGGCGAGAAATCGCCTACTACGAACTTACCATATCAGCTAAATTCTACCGCTTATCCAAATCGTGCCTAGACACATACATTTTTTATCGTTCCCAAACGCCGTGCTCTTTGGAACGATGAAAAAAATACCATTTTATGTTATTATTCAAGCTTTAAATTAATATGAATTATGTGAGGTGAATTATGCCTTTTAGCGTTGGTGTTATGCGAAAACTAGAGGTCCTTGAACCAAGCATGAAAGACGTTCTCTGGACGATTCTGGATGAAATTGAGCAACACAGGGAAGCCTCGGTAACGAAACGAGAGTTCAATCAACTGACGAAGATTGTCGAAGAACTGGCAGTGGCTCAGAGTCGATCTGAAGTTAGACTGGCGCGAACTGAACAGAAACTGGAGGGAGTCGAGCAAGCCTTGGAAACTCTCGCTGCTGCCCAGACGAAAACTGAACAGAGACTGGATCGAATCGAGCAAATATTGGAAACTCTCGCCGCAGCCCAGACGAAAACTGAACAGAGAGTGGAAAGTCTCGCTGCCGCCCAGACAAAAACTGAACAGAGACTGGATCGAATCGAGCAAATATTGGAAACTCTCGCCGCAGCCCAGACGAAAACTGAACAGAGAGTGGAAAGTCTCGCCGCCGCCCAGACAAAAACTGAACAGAGACTGGATCGAATCGAGGAAATATTGGAAACTCTCGCCGCAGCCCAGACGAAAACTGAACAGAGAGTGGAAAGTCTCGCCGCTGCCCAGACAAAAACTGAACAGAGACTGGATCGAACCGAGCAACTCTTGGAAAACCTAATAAAGGCCCAAAGTCGCACAGAACAGAGAATGGAAAGCTTGGCCCAAGCCCAAAGTCGCACAGAACAGAGAATGGAAAGCCTAGCGAAAGCCCAAGAAGAACTCGCGGTGGCACAAAAAAATACCGAAGCAGAGGTCGCCAAACTGGCAAACTCTTTAGCCGGCACCCGAAGTCAAGTGGGTGGCTTATCAAGAAGCATGTCGTATGCCTTGGAAAATGATGCCTTCCGACAATTACCAAAATATCTGAAAACCCATTGTCAATTAGAGGTAAAAGAACACTTTGTCCGAACCTTCATTGGCGGAGAAGAAATAAATGTATTTGCCAAAGCCAAGCGCAATGGAGAAGAAGTCTTAGTGGTTGGCGAAACCGTCCTGCGATTGGACGATCACTCAAAAATGGGACAATTAGAAAAAAATGTTAAAGCCGTCAAAGCAGAGTTTAAGCAAGAGGTTATTCCCTTGATGATTACGCACATTGCACATCCTGCCATTCTTGAAAAAGCACAAAAAAAAGGCGTGTTGGTAATACAAAGTTTTGAATGGGAATAATCAGAATGCTTACCTCATCGGCTAACAAGCACCCTAATTCCCTGCAAAACCAAATTGGGGACATATCGATAAGCTCTATTTAATAATGGCTCAAGCGCTGGAACACTACCCCCAGTGACTATCAAATTAAGACAATGATCTTGCCTTTCAAAATGAGCCATCACGTATTCCAGCAAGCCCATCACTGCATATAAAATGCCCAAAGTAATACCAGATTGTGTATTCGTTGCCAAAAATGCCGGCTTATCGCGCTGCCGTAGCGTTTGATTGAATTGTATTTGAGTATCGCTTAATAAGGCGTTGTGCATGCTAGTCACACCCGGAATGATAATGCCGCCTTGATGATGACCATTAGCAAACAGCACGTCTAAAGTAATGGCGGTGCCGCAACTAAGCACACAAATTGGCCCTTTTTCCAAGTTACGGGCACCAATCATGGCGAGCCAGCGATCAACGCCCAATTGGTTGGAATTGTCATAGGCGTTTTTAATTCCACATTCGCAGCTAGATGTTTTTATAAAATTCGGTTTCAATTCCCAATGGGTTTTTATCCAATCGCTGAGGATTTCAGCTTTTTGGGCGCCGGCTACGTTGGATACCCAGATACCTTGAGAGGGTTTGTCAAGTTTGTGCCATGCTTCTGTTAATAGTTGATCTAAATTATCACCTTGATGGAGGATAGTTTGTTGGGCACCGAGCAGTTTTTTTTCAGGCTGGTTTGCCCATTTTATGGCAGTATTGCCCATGTCGATTAAAAGCTTCATAATTTTTAATATTCCTATTAAAAAATTCTATTTATTTAATAAATAGGATTTTTAGACCTTGTGCAGGACGGGGTTTGCAACCCCGTCCCTTGTGCAGGACGGGGTTTGCAACCCCGTCCCTTGTGCAGGACGGGGTTTCTTGTGCAGGACGGGGTTTGCAACCCCGTCCTGATAATAGGTGCCAGCGTCATACTGCACATTCCAACGACAGGCTAGAAAAAATCTTCCGGCTAACGGTTGGTGGCGGTAAGGGCTTTCCATCTTGATTGAAAATCTCAATCCATTCCTCTGTGATTTTACAAAGTTCTGCAAAAACTTGGAGTTCATCATCCCCATGACAGCAAGGACCAATGATACCAGGGCATTGTCCGATAAAGCATTGGTCTTCTTCTGACCATTCTACAATTTTCAAATAACGTTGACTTTCTTTCATTTTTGAGAATCCTTAATTTTTTGTTTCACTTCATGCTCTTGATAGGGTTTAGCATCATCGCCAAGATTGCCTGATAGCGTTATCCGTACACCGCTTTTATGTGTGAAGTTCTTATGGCTGCCTTTACCACCTCGGTTGATAAATCCTGCGTTTTTCAGATCACGAATTAATTCTCTGATTTTGCGTGGCATGAGTCTCCTAACAGGCTAAAAATAAATTAATTTATATAGAAGCTCTTAACATGACTATTCCGATGACACGATCATCGCCCATAATAGTTCCCCATGCGCTAGGCACTCGCGTGTCGATAAACACTCCGGTTCGTCCGCGAGGAACATTCATCTCTTTGCCCTCAAAGCCCGCTTTGATTGTTTCTCGTTCCCAATCTGAGGGAATAGCTATCAAATATTGACGTTTCAGGTACTCCCAATCATCCTTTAAGGTTTCACGATGCGGCTCTGGCAGTGCTGTAATTACACAGTAAGTATAGGGAAAATCGGCGGGCACCATTACACTTACTCGCGGATTAAATAAGGTGGAGGCTTGAACAGCGTGTAGGAGGCGGGCGATGGCTTCGTCTGTATCCTGTGATGGTTTACCAGTAAGAAACGCTTTCATTTCCGGCGAAAATATGGGCAGGATCGCGGGAATCTGTTTCTCAAGTTCATCAGCCCTCTTGGCGGCACGATGCTGATTGACTTCGTGCAAACCAAACATGATGCTAAACGCGACAAGGATTCCAACAAGACTTATGAGTCCGACACGTCGCGAAGATGTGGGTGCAGCGATACCCGCCAGTTCTGCAGCAGACTCAGCCATGACGGTAAAGCTGCACATGATGCTAATTACGACTGCGAGTGCCGCAAGCATTAGGAGAATGACAACCAGGAGCTTGGCGTATTGGTCAAACTGATCCGGGAGCAGATTCCAGCCAAGCATTTCATCTGTAGTCCAGAGAACAGCGCCAACGATTGTCATAAAAAATATAAGCAGTCCAATATCTGTAGATACGCGTAGCGCGCCTCGATAGTTCATTGTCTTTTCTCCTTGGGTGACGCTGGAGTAATAAATTATACACAACTAATAGGAAACGCCAACACTTCATCAATATGAGAAGCACCCGCGATCAACATCAATAAACGATCCAAGCCCAGTGCAACGCCAGCACAATCGGGCAATCCGGATTCTAAAGCGGCTAAAAATCGCTCATCTAAAGGATAAGTTGGCAAATTGAGGGCTTGCCTTTTTTTCAAATCCTCTTCAAAGCGTTGGCGTTGCTCAACAGGATCAGTCAACTCGTAAAAACCATTTGCTAATTCAATACCTTGCACATAAACTTCAAAGCGTTCAGCCAATTCTGGATTATCCGCCCGCTTTCGGGCTAAAGCGGCTTGGCTGGCTGGAAAATCAGTTATTACGGTGGGACGGTTTTGTCCCAAGTGCGGCTCAATCTGGTGCGAAATTATGAGTTGTAAACAGGTATCACGATCTTGCTGCACCATGCCAAATTGGGCAGCATATTCTTGCAAAGCTGCTAGGGAAGTGTGTAGGGGATGTAAATTGGTATGTTGTTCAAATACGGCGCAGTAAGTCAAGCATTCAACTGGTGGGCAATTTAATAGCGTTTGTAATAATTCGTCGATTTCTTGGATTAAGTCGTCTTGCCTAAAACCTGGGCGATACCATTCTAATAAACTAAATTCGGGATTATGCCAACGCCCCGCTTCGCCATCGCGGAAAACTTTAGCGATTTGATAAATGGCACCGCTGCCGGCTGCGAGTAGCCGTTTCATGGCTAATTCTGGGGAAGTGTGCAAAAACAAACGCTTAGCACCTGGACCATGATAATCGGTATGGAATGGTTCAATCGTAGGCTCGGGTACGCACGCTTGAGAAAGTATCGGCGTTTCGACTTCTAGTACTTGGCGTTCTGCGAAAAATTGGCGAATGTCCTTGTATAATTGTGCTCGTAATCGTAGTATTTCTGTTGGTTTCACCGCATAATAAGCCTAATCTTTTGTGTCTGAATCAGAATTTACAGAATTTAAGAATTTACAGAATAAAGTCTAAAACCAAGCGAGATTTTTTATTCTGAAAATTCTAAAATTCTGTAAATTCTGATTCAGACAACCAAACACCATAAAATTTCCGATCCAGCACTTAGTTAAAAAAAATGTTGGAGTTGGAAATTTTTGAGCCGCGACCCACACTTTCGCCGAAGCAGGATGCTTAGGCATAAAGTACAGCAACAGCCCGAAAATGTAAAATTAAAACAGCGGAACTTGTCGCGGTGGTGAGTACAGCGAATGGTAAACAACGAATAATCGGGCGAGATAATACCGGATCCGCTAAATCTAGCTAGCGGCACCAAGCGTGACTTGGGTTGGCTGCGCCCGGAGTTTCTAGGAATGAACTGATTGAAGTCGGCCGATTTCTATTCGTTGTCCTGCATTCGCTGTACTCCCCCACGCCCCTAATATAATTGATTTTTAAAGATAAAAATAGGCACTGGACGGGGTTGCAACCCCGTCCTGCATTAGGATTCTGTGTCATTCCCCTTTGTCATCATACTGCTCAAATGACACAGAATTATTTAAAAGGCTTTTCTCGTCACAAATGGCATACAAGTGACTTTACTGAATAATACCTATCAGCAGCGCCAGATATGTCATACACAAAGTAGGCATTTATGCCGCCGCCGATAATTGCCCCCGCAACAGGAACAAAACCCGCACCAAATTTCGCGGCAAGTTTTCCGGAGAATTTGGCTGCTATTTTCGCTGCAGATTTCAAACCAAGTTTTTTTCCTATAAGCAGACCTTTTTTTTGCACAAGTCGCATCATCATATTCATGCCACGTTTTTTTCCCAAGCTTTGAGCCTTAAACACTTGCATTTTGTTAGAAAATTCCTGATATACTTCCTCATATGAGTCACTGTCTGCCCATGCTCCAAGGATAAGAACAAAATCTACGGCATCGACGATATTACCGCAACTAAGATTATGCCCCTTGATAGCGCCAATTCCGAGACTGGACGTGGCCATTTTCCTTAGAAGATAGGCTAAGTCTACAGCCATAGCAGGAATATGGGCACCGGGCACAATAGTCGCTGCCATACCAGCGACGGCAGTGGATGCGGCTTCCCCAATCAGCCACGTTGTTTCACTCCAGCTATCTATAGCGTTCGCATAAATTTCGTCTGCATTCGGAGAAACAAGTTCCAATGCGCTTAAAACGATATCGCTGGTAAGGCTTTTTTTATTATCTGATTGGTTAATATCATTGATTTCTGTCAGTGTTCTATCATAATTCGTTTGCGCGATCTTCAATCCCTGATCTGCGGCTTCTTTGAACCAGACTAGTGCCGTTTGCTTGTTTTGATCAACAGAAAAACCATTCGAGTAAAAAACGCCTATGTTGTTTTTAGATAAAACAGAACCCTTCCTTGCTGCAATCCTGTACCACTTAAGAGCCTCAGAATAATTTCCTGATTTATCAAGTACTCGACCATATTGATACTCATATCGGTGTTCATTGCTGTTCCGTGTTGCCAATGCAGCATACTTACAAGGCTCTAACGCCTTACTTGGATCAAGTTCAGAAAATGGAACCCCCCCCCCCCCTGTGCCAACTGACTGATGTGGTGGATCAACAGGAGAGCTTGCGTAAAGGTCACATAGATATTTATTGTTTGGTTTTTCGTATATTTCGACTTTTATCGGCCGCGCATTCGAATTTTTAGCGGTTTTATATCTCTCGTATACTTCTATTCCATTGCTAGGTTCCATTTCCTCGTAAACAATGGGTTTGTTAGGAGATGTCGAACATCCAAACATGGATGCCAAAAGCAGTAGAATCACGGCATATCGGTAATTGTTTATGAACATTTTATCTATCGCTTATAAGAAATTAATAACTCATGTTACGCACAGAGCTTCCAAACAAAAATCTGCTGTGCTAAAATAAAAATCAGTTTTTTGTAGGGTGGGTAGAGATATTTGTAGGGTGGGTAGAGCGAGCGAAGCGAAACCCACCACTGTTATAAATTTCAAAGGCTACAGAATTTTAGTTATAAATTTTGTGTCTGAATCAGAATTTACAGAATTTTAGAATTTTCAGAATAAAAAATATTGCTTGGTTTTAGATTTTATTC
>Ga0209780_1002669_pt1 | contig 12824 bp, 10 predicted proteins | sample WorMetexBAHAMAS2_FD_187384 | JGI IMG/M metagenome (GOLD analysis project Ga0209780, IMG submission 187384) | Marine gutless worms symbiont microbial communities from Max Planck institute for Marine Microbiology, Germany - Inanidrilus exumae... | ecosystem: Host-associated > Annelida > Digestive... | reverse complement strand
CGATTTGGAGATACCCACGTTCTTACGACGAAAGGCCGACTGACACCCCCTCCCCTTTCCGCTCCCGACCTTGTCAACGGCCTTCATCGGGTTTCCCCCGTTCTCCTCCCCCGACGGGGGAAACCCACCCTCCCCTTGAAAATCCTCCCCATTGCCCGTAGGTTGAGGCTGAGAGTTTCAGTGTGGCGGAAAAGTAAATTCACCGCTGAGACGCAGAGCGCGCAGAGCGCATCTATATGGTTGCTTTTCGCTGAGAGGGCGAAAAGCAACTTATCGTGCTGGTGAGATACCGCAACGGGCTTGCTCCGAACATGTCATTAAGCACATACTTCTTAAAGGTAGTCCTTTTTCAGAATCCCCCTCTCAGGGATTCTGAAAAACGCTGTGTTCCTCTGCGACCTTTGCGCCTCTGCGGTAATCACCCTTAGCCTGACATGCCATGAAAAAACCACGCAAACGCCAGACAGATATGCCCACCGAAGAGGGCGCCATCCGCAAGTCCTGGTCGGGCCGGACCACGGTGGCCCTGGTGTATCCGAACACCTATCATGTGGGCATGTCGAATCTTGGATTCCAGACCGTGTATCGTCTTCTGAACCGGATGGACCACGTGGTCTGCGAGCGGGTCTTTCTGCCGGCAAACAAGACCGTTAGGCCCGTCAGCGTGGAATCCCGCCGCCGATTATCGGAATTTAACATTGTCGCCGTATCCGTATCCTTTGAAAACGACTACCCGAATCTGCTCACCATTTTGGACCGATCCGGTGTCCCGCTCCGGACGCAGGATCGCGATGGACACGGGCCCCTGGTTGTCGCCGGCGGGGTCGCCTGCATGCTGAACCCCGAACCGATCGCCCCCTTTCTGGATGCGGTTCTCATCGGAGAGGCCGAAGTCATTTTGACGAAACTGATCGACGTCATGGGAACCGACCCCGGCCTATCGAAACGGAAGCAATTGTTGGCGCTGGCCCGGCAGGTCCCCGGCACCTATGTTCCCGCCTTCTACCGACAGCGCTATGGACGAGACCGGATGTTAAGGCCCATGGAAGCAATAGAGGACGTGCCCGAAACCATCGAGAGGCCGTATCTCGACGACCTGTCGGACGTATCCACCTGCTCATCGGTGCTGACCCCGGACACCACGTTTAACCGGACCTTCTTGATTGAAGTATCGCGCGGCTGTCCCCATGGATGCCGGTTCTGCAGTGCCGGTTTTATCTACCGACCGCCCCGTTTTCGACCCCTCCCCGAACTGAAAGAAGATGTCGCTACCGGCAGTCGAATCACCGACCGGATCGGTCTGGTCGGGACCGCGGTTTCCGATCTTCCGGATCTGGGTGATTTGTGCGTCGACATCCGCCGCCAGGAAGCACGGTTGTCGTTCAGCTCCTTCCGTGCGGATGCCCTGTCGCCGGAACTGATCGATCTACTGCGCCAAAGCCGCGTGAAAACGGCAACCATTGCGCCGGATGCCGGATCCCAGCGCATGCGGGATGTCATCAATAAAGGCATCGACGAGGAAACGGTGCTGACCGCTGCAGAGTCTCTGGTGGCAGGGGGTATACCGAACCTGAAACTCTACTTCATGGTCGGCTTGCCCACGGAAGAAACCGAAGACGTGGAGGCAATCATCGGTCTGTGCAAGCGGATCAAACATCGATTTCTTCAATCCAGTCGTGCGCGAAAACGGATCGGAGACATCACCGTCAGCATCAGTTCCTTTGTCCCGAAGCCCTTTACGCCGTTTCAATGGGCGGCCATGGACGACATCAAACAGTTGAAGCAGAAAATCAAGCGGGTCAAACAGGGATTGAAAGGGGTCCCCAATGTTCGCGTCCATGCAGATGTGCCTCGATGGGCCTATATCCAGGCCCTTCTTGCCAGAGGTGACCGGCGAGTGGGCGACATCCTCGAACTGGCACACCTCCGGCAAGGGAACTGGCCACAGACCCTGAAAGCGTCTCCGGTCAATCCGGATTATTTTGTCCTTCGGCCGCGGAACCGTGATGAACACCTGCCCTGGGATTTCATTGATCACGGGATTCGGAAAACATTTTTGTGGAAAGAGTACCGCCGGGCTCTCGAGGCCCGGGTCTCTCCCCCATGCCCCATGAGCGATTGCGCCGACTGCGGCCTTTGCAGGGGTGAGGAAAAGGCATCCGACCGAAAATCCCGTAAAAAAATGCCTTGAAAGCCGAACATCGTTGTGGTAGGCAACCGTCTGATTCGTCTCATCTCCCCCATCTATATGACATTGAAAGGGCTAAAGTCGTATGGCGCCGAATAAGGAATTGAAGATGACCTATGGCGCAGTCGTCGTGCTGCTGATCATAGGGGTGTTGGGTTATGCCGTCGCTCCGGCAAAACAGTCGGAAGAGCCGATCCGCATGGTGTTCGATGTGGTGGCCGGCAAGGTCCTGTTTGACCATAAAACCCACGCATCAGATACAGGATACGCGCTGTCCTGCATGGATTGCCACCACCACCCATCGGACGACGACTCCGCGCTGGTCGCATGCGGAGATTGTCATAACCTGCCGGTGGACGGATCATTTCCCCAGTCCTGCGCAGATTGTCACGAACCGGATGAAATCGAGGACACGGAGATGCTCAAGCGGGGTGATGCCTTCCATGCGCAGTGCATCGATTGTCACCAGGATTATGGCGCCGGCCCTGTCGAATGTAACGAATGCCATTACCTGTAAAATTAAAACGAGGCCGCTCCGGTTGCCGCGGCCTCATCACATCAGAGAAGGCTGAACTATGTTGAAACAATCGTTCATCCGTCTTGCCTCAACCAGTGTAGAGTACCGGCCCTTTGCCGAGGTCCCGGCTCTGATGGAAACGCCGGACATGCCGGGGAACGTGACCCTGCTTCACCCCGGTGAATACCATCGGACCGATGCCATCGATATGAAACCGGGGGACGCGGTCAAAACCGGTCAAAAACTGGCGCTGTTTCCAGAATCCGAGGCATATGTCGTCTCTCCGGTCACCGGAACGGTGGCGGGCATCGAACCGTTTGCCGGGGATTTTGGTCGGAAATACGCCGCTGTCACCATCGAGGTCTCAGACGAAGAGGAAACCGACAATCAGTTTGGCGAGCTGGCCGCCGGCCCAAACCTGGACACAGCCAAACAATTTCTCGGGGGTGTGCCGGGGTTGCCGGATTTGAGCGTGTTCGGGGATCCGGACAATCCCATCGATGTGTTGATCATCTCTGGAGCGGACTCGGATTTGATGGTGGATACCAATAAATATGTGGTCACGGCGGAAACCGCTGCCGTGGAGCACGGTCTCCACCTGTTGAGGGAAATCACCGGGGTCGACCGGATCGTGGTGGCGCTGCCGTCCGACATCGTCCAGGGAATCGGATCGCTGAAGGCCGAAGTCTTCGGTGTGTCACCGGTCTATCCGTCAGCAAATCCGCGTATGATCGCCAATGCCGTTTTGGGAGAGCCGATCCCTGCCGGAAGAACGCTCACAGAAGCCGGCGTGGCCATGATGAGTGCAGAGGCGGCGGCAAACATCGCAAAAGCGTTTCAATCCGGCAGCATTCCCACGATGAAGACCATCACCCTGATCCGCAAAGACGGCAGAAAAACCCTGATCTCCGTCAAAATCGGTACACCGGTGGGAAGGATCCTGCGCGACTATGGCGAGAGCCTCAGCGAGGGGGATCGACTGATCCTCGGCGGGCCGATGACCGGATCGGCGATTTTTTCGGACACGTACCCGATCCAGGCGGACACGGATGCCATCATGGTCCAGGACAGCCAGGCCGTCTCCTTCGTGTCCGATTATCCGTGCATCAACTGTGGAGAGTGCATCCGAATCTGCCCGACCAGGATTCAGGTCAGCATGCTGGTCCGTTTTCTGGAAGCCGGCCAGTATGAGGACGCAGCCGATCTCTACGATCTGTATTCATGTGTCGATTGTGGGCTTTGCAGCTTTGTGTGTGTTTCGAAAATACCGATCTTTCAATATATCCGCCTGGCGAAATATGAACTGAGCCGGCTTCAGGCTATAGAGGCGGAGGAGGCGGAGAATGTTTGAGCAGAAGAAATTCATCGTTTCCCATGCACCCTTCTGGCATAACGGCAGCAGTGTCGCAGAACGCAACTACAACATCGTGGTTGCGGCCCTGCCGGCTGCCCTTTTCGGGTTAACCCAATACGGCACACAGGCCCTGGCGGTCCTGTGTCTGTCAGTCTCCAGCGCCATGATCTGGGAGTTTCTCGCGAACCGGGCGATGAAACGCACGGATACCCTCGGTGACGGCAACGCGGCGTTGATCGGCCTGTTGTTCGGCATGCTCCTTCCCGCCGGGTCTCCCTGGTGGCTGGTGGTCACCGGAACCTTCGTCGCCGTCGTCATCGGGAAATCGATATACGGCGGCATTGGGGGTAACCCGTTCAATCCGGCCCTTATTGGATACGGCATCCTGCTCATCTCCTGGCCCACCCGCTTTGATTTCAACGCGGCCCTGGTAAATTTCGAGTTTGGCTTTGATACCGCCTACCCCCTGTGGGTCGCCAAGTATTTCGGAGCGGCCGAACTGGACACCTTCACGGCCTGGAACCTCCTGTCCGGACAGCAAATCGGAGGCATCGGCAGCACCTTTGGCCTGGGCTTGATTGCCGGCGGCATTTACCTCATCGTCAGGGGGTTTATCCGCTGGGAAATTTCGCTGTCCTACCTGGCCGGCATTTTCGTGACCGCATTTTTGTTCAACATCGCCAATCCGGACCAGTATGCCGGGCCCTTTTTCCATATGTTCACCGGGTTCACCCTCCTGGCCGCATTTTTTCTGGCAACGGATGACGCCTCGTCCCCGGTGAACTTTATCCCGATGCTCATTTATGGAGCCGGTTGCGGTATCCTGACGATTCTCATTCGCAATATCGGCGTGTACGTCGAAGGCACGGCATTGGCGATCATCGTAATGAACTGTGCCAATCCCCTGATTGACAGGATCAGACCCAAAGCAGTCGGAAAGGTGGTCTAACATGGGTGAAATGATCAAAATGGTGGTGGTGCTAACGATTCTGAGCTCGTTCTCAGGTGGGCTTCTGGCGGCGATCAAGGACAACACCGCGGAACAGAGCGAAAACCAGCAGCTGGCGTTCGTAAAGGGCCCCGCCATCAAGGCCATTCTCGAGGGAAGTGAAAACGATCCCATCGTCGACCGTTTCAAGCTCATGGATGGCGACGTGGAACGGAGCTTTTTTGTGGGCGTGTTCAACGGCAAACCGAGCGCCGTGTGCCTGGAAGGTGAAGGAAAAGGATTCGGTGGGGCGCTCGGGGTCATGGTGGGCGTCAATCTGGAAGAGGGCAACCTGCAGGGTATTGGCATGACCACCCACGCGGAAACCCCCGGTATCGGATCGCTGGCGGCGACCGATGAGGCATTCAAGGCCCAGTTCCGGGGAATGGCCATGGCCGACGAATTCAAGGTCAAGGGAGACGGCGGACAGGTGGATGCGCTGTCCGGTGCCACCGTCACCACCCGGGGTGTGGCCGTTGGAGTCACCGATGCCACCCAGGTCTTCAAGCGCTTGAAGCCGCAGATCGAAGAACAACTGAAAACATTTGCCAAATAGGGAGACACCGATGGCCAAGACGATTGCGCAGGAATTTACAAAAGGGCTGTGGGATGAAATTGCCCCGTTCCGTTTAGTGCTGGGTCTGTGCCCGGTTCTGGCAGTCACCAAAACCGTGGAAAACGGCATCGGCATGGGCTTGGCGACAACCTTCGTTCTGGTCTGTTCGAACCTGCTGGTCTCTGCTTTGAGAAAAGTCATTCCGCCGAAAGTGCGTATCGCCTGCTTCATTATTATTATTGCCACGTTTGTGACCGTTGTAGAACTGGTCATGCAGGCGTATGCCTATCCACTCTTTCTGAAGCTCGGTATTTTCATTCCGTTGATCGTCGTGAACTGCATCGTACTGGGCCGCAGCGAGGCGTTTGCCTCCAAGAACGGAATTGTCAAATCGCTTGCCGACGGTCTTGGTATCGGCATCGGGTTCACCCTGTCCCTGGCCGCGCTGGGAGCCGTACGCGAACTGTTCGGCACCGGTATGCTGACATTCTGGGAAAAACCGATTCAGATTTTCCCATCCTCTTTCGAGCCCTTTACCTTCATGATCGAAGCCCCCGGCGCATTTGTCGTCCTTGGCCTGATGCTGGCTGTCATGAACCTGATGGGGAATAAATAGGAGAGATAAGCAATGGGTGACATCATTGTTCTGGTTGTCAGTTGCATCCTGATCAACAATATTCTGCTGGCCCAGTACCTGGGCAACTGCCCGTTCCTCGGCACTTCCAAGAAGATGGAAACCGCCGTCGGCATGTCCTTCGCCGTGGTATTCGTTATGGTATTGGCCGGCATCATCACATGGGTAGTGAATACCTTCGTCCTGGCGAAATTCGGCCTCGAATTTCTGCGGACCATCGGTTTTATCCTAGTCATCGCGTCCCTGGTCCAGTTCGTGGAAATGTTTCTGAAAAAAAGCATCCCTGCGCTCTATGCCGGTCTGGGTATTTTCCTCCCGTTGATCACCACCAACTGCGCCGTTATGGGAGCCTGCCTCATCAACGTGAACGAGGAATACACCTTTTTCCAGTCCCTGATATCGTCGTTTGCCTATGCCATCGGGTTTGGTCTCGCACTGATCCTGTTTGCCGGTATTCGGGAAAAGGTCCTCCTGGCGAGGGTGCCAAAACCCCTCCAGGACACCGCCATCGGGCTGGTCGCCGCCGGCGTTCTATCCATGGCGTTTTTCGCTTTCAAGGGGATGGTGTAACTCACTGGTTGGTCTGCCGGAAAATCCAGCGCAGCCTTGACGGAGGTTACTGCAGCTAATATTCAGAGGATATAATTAAGGGACGTTCCGACCGGCCTGGCCCATAACAGCATCACGAGGGCGACTTCCCCAATGGGCCGTACGGCAAGGAGTCGGGATTGCAAATTTGGCTATCCGTGACGCTAACACCGACAAATAGAATCAGGCATCCCGGCATCAACTGCTAGAGGGCGCCTGTTTTTATTTTGAGCGGAAACACTTTTAAACCCTATTAGGAGTCCGATGTGATTGAATCCTTACTATTCATGCTGATTCTCGGAGGAGCGTGCGGGTCCATACTGAGCCTCGCCTCGAAGATTTTCTATGTCTATGAAGATCCGAGAATTGCCCAGGTGGAATATTTTCTGGCCGGTGCCAACTGCGGCGGATGCGGATTTGCAGGTTGTTCAGCAGCGGCCGTGGCGGTGGTCGACGGCAAGGCCAAACCGACGGTCTGTATCATTTCCGACCTGGAAACGGCGGCCAATGTGGCCGAAGTCATGGGCATGGAAGTGGGTGCGGCTGAGGCGCTGCTCTCCAAAAACGAATGCAGCGGCGGCACCCGCGCGGAAGATCGCTACAGCTACCAGGGCGCACCCAGCTGCCGGGCTGCTGAAGCCCTTCTGGGTGGGAGAAAGGTCTGTGTGATCGGATGTCTTGGATACGGCGACTGCGTCAAGTCGTGTATTTTCGATGCCATCCACATGGGGCCGGACGGCTTTCCGGTGGTGGACGAGGCCAAATGCGTCGGCTGCGGCGCGTGTGAAACCGCCTGTCCCAAAGGGATCGTCCATGTGCGGACCATGTCCGAGCGATTGCTCCATTTCAACCAGGAAGATGATGCCCTGGCACCCTGCCAGCAAACCTGCCCGGCGGAAATCGATATCCCGAAATACGTCGCCCAGGTCCGCGACGGAGACTACGCGGGCGCGGTCAACACCATCCGCGAACGCAATCCACTGCTCCTCTCCTGTGGCCGGGTGTGCCCCCATCCCTGTGAAGATTATTGCCGGCGAGGGATTGAAGACGAACCGGTCTCCATCAATCAGCTCAAACGCTTCGCCGCGGATTTTGAAATGAATTCCGGAGAGCGGCTGCCGATCCCCTGCGCCATGCCGACGGGTAAAAAAGTGGCGGTGGTGGGTGGCGGTCCGGCCGGTCTGAGCAGCGCTTACTTTCTGCGTCGCCTCGGACACGACGTGACCATCCTCGATGCCATGCCCAAACTAGGCGGAATGATCCGCTACGGGATTCCGGAGTATCGGCTTCCCAAGGAAGTCCTCCAGTGGGAAATCGATGGGATTTTGAATCTGGGCATCGATTTCCGGGCCAATGTCAAACTTGGCGTTGATTTTACGACCGCCTCCCTGCGGGAAGAAGGTTTTGATGCGATTTTTCTGGGTGTGGGTGCTTGGAATGACTACACGCTGCGGGCCGAAGGGGAAGATCTGAACGGTTGTTACACGGGCATCGATTTCCTGACCCGGTTTGCCTGTCATCAGCAGGGAGACAGTCACGAGGAGGCCATACCCATCGGTAAAAAATGCGTGGTGATCGGCGGCGGCAACACGGCCATCGACTGCGTGCGCACGCTGGTGCGGTTGGGTGCCGAAGAGGTGTCCCTGGTGTATCGTCGAACCCGAAAGGAAATGCCGGCCAATGATGTGGAGATCGTCGCGGCCGATCACGAAGGCGTTAAATTTCACTTTCTGGCCGCTCCGGTGCGGGTGATCGGCGACGAAAACGATCAGGTCACCCACTTCGAGTTCCAGAAATGTGAATTGGGTGAACCGGATGCCAGTGGACGGCGGAGGCCGGTTCCCATCGAAGGCTCTGAAACCTTGATGGAAATCGATATGTTGGTGACGGCCATCGGTCAGGGCCCGGATGTCGGCTTCATAGAAAAGGAAGATGCCATCAAGGACCTGCAGACCACCCGGTGGAACACCATCGACGCCGATCCCGAGATTCTGCAAAGCAGCGTTCCCTATATTTTCACCGCGGGAGACTCCTACACGGGCGCCTCCCTGGTCGTAGAAGCCATCGGCGGCGGCCGCCGGGCGGCCCGGGCGATCCACCTGTATCTGTCCGAAGAGGAGCTGGTACCGATACCCCAATCCCTTCAGAAAAAGCACATCCCGGAATCCCTGTTTGAATCGGTGGACGGGGTGATCCAGAAAAAACGGGCCGAAATGCCGGAAATGGACGTGGCCGAACGGATCCAGTGTTTTGAAGAGGCCGACCTGGTGCTTGAGGAGAAAGACGCCCTGGCCGAGGCAAACCGGTGCCTGAGCTGTTGCCGGATCTGTTATAACAAGGACAAGGAAGCAGCATAAAACTGCATATGGGGTACTGGAGTGATGGAGTTCTGGAGTATTGGATCCCAAGGATTCTCTCCATCACTCCACTACTCCATTACTCCGTAAAGATCCCCATTCCAAAATCTAAAATTCTTTACGCCTCAATACCACCAGCTATCTCATCTCTTCTGACAACAGGTTCCGTTTCTCTGCCGACGCGCTGGGGCTGGATCGTGCGCCGGTCGAATATCCGTAACTCGGTGCCGGCTCCGTCGGTGACAGAACGGGACGGAACCAATGTCTGACCGGTGTGCCTGGCGATCCGGGAAATGCGATGGACAAGCCGGGTGCGCACCGCACTCCCTTCGGCAAACAGATCGGGAGCAGAAAATCCGTGCCGTTCCCATACGGGCGGCGAAGCCCACACCCTTTCCGAAAATACCGCGTACAGGTATGGGTCTCGGCTGTAAATATCTTCTCGAAAATGGACCGAGCCGCCCTCGGCAGCCCAGGCGGTCAGATAGAGGAGATAGACCGGTATGGGTTCCGGAAGCATGACAGCAGTCTGTTGGGGTTGGCGCAGCGCTTCATTCAAGGCATCCATGGTCCAGTGCGGATCATTTGCGATCAGCCCTCTGGCCAGGTCCAATGGCCTGTCGATGCGGATGCACCCGGAACTGAGATCTCGCCGGGTGTTTTGAAACAGTGCGCGAGCAGGGGTGCCGTGAATAAAAATTTCAAACTGATTTGGAAAGACGAATTTAGCCTTGCCCAACGCATTGGTGTCAGCCGGGTCCTGGCGAAGCTTGAACGCAAAATTATCAGATGTCACATGTTGCCAGTCGATGGTTGACGGATCGATTTCAGGAGCATCCGGCGACCAATCTCTGAATATACGAATACGCTGCCGTGCCAGGTAATGGGGATCGCGCTGGATTTTGGGTAGGATATCCTCTTTTGCGATACGGGGGGGAATGAACCAATAGGGATTTAGCATCATGTAGCGCATCCGGCTGCTCAGACTGGGTGTCGGCCGGTCGCTGCGCCCGACAATCACATCCAGGGTTTCGGTAACCCTTTCCGCTTGGACCATATGCAACCGAAAATCGGTTATGTTTACAAATAGATATCTCTTTCCGAGGTCACCCGGAAGCCAACGCAACCGTTCTAAATTCAGCAGGATTTGGGATATGCGTGTCTCGACCGGAACATTCAGTGCCGCCAGGGTGTCTCCGCCTACAAGACCGTCGGGGACAAGCCCGTGCCGCTGTTGAAATCGGCGGACCGCCGCCTCCAGCCTTTCATTAAAAAAATCCAATGCCTCCGGGTTGGCGTCTTCCAGATCCCGGGTGCGAATCAGGCGAAGACACAGGGCCTTGACCCGCTCGCCCCGGTCACCCCGCTGGAGGATGGGGCCGGGCGGAATGGTGGCCCATCCACCCTGTGCCTGAATCCTATAATATTGCTGAAGGCCAAGGCGCAGCGTTCTAAAAAGGGAGTGCTGGGGCTGTAAACGCTCAAATAATTGGCTGAGGAGGATTCGATCCGATAAGAGCCGCAATAGATCCCCTTCGGACATCGGGTCATCCTCGGCATGCCATTCCGGATCCGTGTCTTTGGGACGGGTTTGACCGGCAGACAGGTGGGATGTATACCGCAGCAGCCGATCGGTCATGAGGATGTCCACCCGGCTCAACTTGATATAGTCCGGATTTCCATGAACGGCCCAATAAGACAGGCTCTCGATAATAAGATTCTCCAGGTCACTTGATACATATTCTCCGGGTGTCAAACCATCGAGCCGGGCGCTCTCGATGGCTGTTCGGAACACCGTCCATTCTTTTTTCAGTCCATAGGCATCGAACCACATGGGCGTAAAATCGCGGCTCGCATACACACGCCATATTTTTTGGGGATCAGTGGACAGCCGGGTGGGATATGAGGCATCCGGAGACATCACTAATGTCAAAACGTGTTCCCGGAGGTGGTGTTTCAGCTGTCCGGAGATCGAACCGATTTGCCCATGGACTGTACCGTTCAGCAAGAATAAGACCACAGACAGCACCAAAGTTGAAAGAAAGCCGTAACCTTTCATCATTTTTCAGCACCGGTCGAATAAGGGTTCTGGGCCATGTAGGGGACTGATGTCAGGAATAGCTTTCAGCAAAAACCGGTCCAAATCTTCACTCACGAGTGGTTTTATTTATAACTTACTGAAATTTCTTATCTTATTATGATTTTCAGTGAAAACCCGAAGCGACGAAAGTTGAAAAAAAATTCTAAAAATAGGAAATATTATTCTCATTGGGAACCCGATTCCATGATCCTTCGAGATCCCCGTGGGGGTCACGGGATTCCCGTTATCCCGACGAAAAACGTCACCGGCAAGACAAATATTGTCGCTTGGTCAACTCCCAGATATCTGGAAAAAGATTTAACCTATTGTTATCTATATATTTAAGTTATAAGCGGAAAATGGCCCGATAATTGCGTCCGTTTTTATGGATATCGTCAGGTAATTCCGGTTGATTTAGGATGGAAAATTGGAAATGATGCCTGGCGGGTTCGATAGCCGTCACTATGGAAAGGTAACGGAATGAGCAAAAAGGGCAACATTCAGGAAAACAATATGATTTTTTCGAATAGACGCCAATTTCTGAAGACAGCTGTGCTTGCCGCTCTAACGGCGGCTTCAGCCCCGACTCGACGGGCGCTGGCCGCCCTGCAGGATGTCCCTGGGGATCGGAAAACACTGTCTCTGTATAATGTCCATACAGATGAGCAGGCATTTGCGATTTACTGGCAAAAGGGACGATATAACCCGAAGGGGTTGCACCACGTCGACTATATCCTGAGAGATTTTCGTGCAAACAAAATTATGAAGATCGATCCCCGTCTTGTGGATCTGCTTCATGCCATAACCAGTGCTGTCGACCCCAAATATCCTGTGCACGTCATCTCAGGGTATCGCTCCCCGCAAACCAACGAAATGCTTCGGAATGTCCGGGGTGGTATTGCCAAAGGCAGTTTGCACATGGCTGGACAGGCGGTAGATATCCGAATACCCGGCGTCCCCACCAGTTACCTGCGCCAGGTGGCTATGGATATGAAAGGCGGCGGTGTCGGATACTACCCGGACGCCGACTTTATTCACATCGACATCGGACGGGTCAGATACTGGTAGGGACTCCGTGGGCCCGTGGACCCGTCTGCCCGTTTGCCCGTGGGTCCTGCCTGTACCGAGCCTGTCGAGGTAAGCGAGCGCAGCGAGTCGAAGGGTTAGCCCGCTTGTCCTGAGCTTGCTTGGGGTGAGCTTGTCGAATCCGTCGAAGGGTTAGCCCGCCTGCCCGGCGAAGCCCGAAGGGCGAAGAGGGGTGGGCCCGTCGGCCCGTGGGTCCATCACTCCACCACTCCATAACTCCATGCCCCGCATCCTGTATCTTGCATCCTCAGCCATATATCCGGATTTCTTCGTGGTCTTCGTGATACAATGGTTTTGGTGTTTTGTTAGATTCTTTTTGCTATTTGTTTGTTGTGATTTGGTATTTGTTATCAGTAGTGTCCCAACGTTTATGTGAATAAATTCAATTGTTTCTGTCTTGTAGTAATTTCTTTAATGTATGTGTCAACTGTAAGTACCTGTAATAACGGGGATCGCTCAAAGATAGTAATACTTAA
>Ga0209780_1002668_pt1 | contig 12825 bp, 8 predicted proteins | sample WorMetexBAHAMAS2_FD_187384 | JGI IMG/M metagenome (GOLD analysis project Ga0209780, IMG submission 187384) | Marine gutless worms symbiont microbial communities from Max Planck institute for Marine Microbiology, Germany - Inanidrilus exumae... | ecosystem: Host-associated > Annelida > Digestive... | reverse complement strand
TATATATATATATATTATCTGGCGCATGACCAAATGTTTTATTTCTCACAGTAGAACTTCATAACCTTAACGAGATGCAGTCAGAGACGGCAGACTTCGTCTCCGGTGCAACCACCTTGCAAACTGGACGAAACATAGGCGTCGTCTTTGATTCGGGCTTATCCCTTGCATTATATGAGAACGTCATCCACAAAACCGGAAGTACATACCATATTGCTGTGCCGTCAGCGGAGGATCGAGTCACGGCCACAGGTAACATGTACAGAAAATTTGATGAAATTTAGACTTGTGGTTTTTGAAATATGCAAGCAGACACACAGACAAAAACAGACAAACATACAGACAGTCTGATCACTATACTTTGCATCCGCAACGGGGCGAAGTAATAAACTTAGTTCTAATTATTTTAAAGCGACCTTTATTTAAAAGACGCGACATTACTTTGCTTTGCATTTCGCTAATCAGAACCGTTTAAGTTGCGCGGTTTTGATTGTTGATCGTTTATTATCAGTAGCTGGTTTTTGTCCGTTTCGTTCGACCAGCATGATATATTAGAATCGATAAGTGGTTAACTAAACCTATATTATGACGGAGCGGTGCGCCGTTCCGCCGGCAGTGACAAACAACGAAGTAAAACGTTTTTTCAATCAAGACCGACTCTGTAACCACTCCGTTCCATGCAGAGCAGCGCTTTGAAAAATGCACCGTGTGGCTGCATAGGTCGTTTGTCTGTCTCTGTCACTTTCTCCCTCCGGTATCATTATGGGCCCACTTCATGATAAGTATCAACTTCCTCCATCGCACATACACTACGATTTTATCGCGAGTCGGCACAGCACAGCTCTGCAGAGCGCAATTCCATCCATCCGTCGGTCTGTCTAACACGCGCTGGTACAGGCCTAGTGCTAAAACGTTTGAAACGATTGCCAAACAACCAGTGCTGTGTGGTGGCCCAGAAACTCTATAGTTTTCTAACCCTAACGACTGTGATGAAATTCCAATCGGATTACCCCAAATAGTATACGTTTCTGGTGGGTAAAATAGGCGATTTTTGACTAACAGCTCACTCCATCTCGGAAACGGTACAAATAAAGACAGTGTTATTATGGAAAGTGGTATCGAACGGAGCTTAATTACCTTGGGTGAACAGTAATCATCAAAAATGACCCTATTTTTAAAATGGATCACTCTTCCTAAATATTTTGGAGAGGCCATAAATTTGAAAAATAGGTTGCAAGCAGTCTACGAGTGATTACTATCACCAGTAATTGTTAAAGGTAGCGTAATCAGAGTCGCCCGATCTCCTTTTAATTTTAAGCTTATTTTTTATCCTTGAAACGGATGAAGCAAAACACTTCGAATACAACACACCAATTGACCACCGCGAATGTCAGGATATAATTATACACTCAAGGGGGCGTGGTTAGAGTCACGTGAACCTTTTCTATTTTCACAAACAAGTGATGGTATTAAAGTTGGGAATGATACAAGATATAGAGTCATAGTTATAACTGAATACTAACAGGAAATCGTATGTGGTATATCGAATAGCGTTATTGCCAATGATCTTTGGGTGACCTTAAAAGTCACGTCAGCAATTTGGACCCTTTGAAAATCTTGTAACTCGGAAAATGCTGCATACATTGGCGATGATTTGCTTACAGACGAATAGCAAATCAAACGTAAGCTGTTAAAAGATTGTACAAGGTCACAAGCAGTCGTGTATGCTTTGGTCTAATACTATATAACAAGTGTTAATATTTCGGTGACGATGTGCTATATAGACACAGTTACTACATTTCTAATACTAAGTGACATTATGCGCTATCCAACAGCATTATTTCTGATAATTTGAGTGACTTTCAAGGTTATTACTGATAGTATATCTATTTTGCTGTCTAATTTACAGTCAAGAATTCTTTTGACTTATTCTTCTGACTTCTGAGCTATACAGGACTGTCTTGTATATTTCATTTTAATGATACAAATTCGGCGGCAATGTTTACTTCATCCCGATATGAAGTGCGAAGTGTTGCAATCAGTATGTCTGTATGTCTATTTTTGTGTGTGCGTGTATGTATGTTTGTCTGTCTGCCTGTTAGTCTGCCCGCTAACATATACCTAAAAAACCACACGTTTAAATGAAATTTTTCTTCTATGTTACCTGTGGCCGTTGCTCGGTCGTTTTCTGACAACAGTTGCAACCCGTTATGTACTTCCGGTTTATGACGTCATGTTTTCGCATAATACATCGTACGCGCCAAGCCCGTCTGCAGTACCTGAATGACGGACACTGCGAACGGGATTGCGTGCATAAACGCACGCGAGGGCGAATTCTGCTATCCTCGATTGTCTCGTTTCTTTAAGCAGCATTTACGTTTCGAAATTTGGTACGTGTGTATGCATTGTAAAGCTTTGTCGGTATATCTATACAACTATGTGACAACTACGGAAAACAATGCTTCGAAACTCATTGTACTTCGACTGTTGATATACAAGGTTATTTGTATGTAGACTGCAGCAACTGAGAGAGATGTAATTTAAATTACGCGCGTGCAATAATGCGTTTCAAGTGTTATCAATGTAACATTTTAATATGGTTACGCAGTTTGTCTTAGCATTAAGATTCGTTCTTCCTATTCACAAGGTGTGACAAAACAATGTCGATCGTATAGGCCTATCCTGTTGCTGTGTTGTGGGACATTTGCGTTGATAACTAGGCCTACATGTATGTGTAAAGCCCGTCCACACCAGCAACAATATCGAAGCAACATTGTCGAATGCTACAAGTCTAACGATTTTTTTTCGACAAAGTCGAATGTTGCTTCGACATTGTTGCTGGTGTGGACGGGGCTTGACTAGCTGCGATCAACGTGTTGTTTCCCAGTGTTGTCATTGCGACCGTTTCAACTTCAGCAACTATTACAGTACGAGCTATCATCATGGTCGCACGCTCTAGCTTCAGCAAGTTACAGCAACGGCGTGAAAACATAATATTTACATCGAGCTTAGTAGAGGTGCGTAGTATTGCGATCAGCCTGTCTGTTTGCCTGTTTGTCTGCTTGTCTCTCCGCTCGCATGTCTCAAATACTAAACGTCCAAATTTCTCCAAATTTTCTATACATCTCACATGTGGTCGTCACTCGGTCCTCCTCTGACGGTAATGCAATATGTTATGTACTTCCGGTTTTGTGGATGAAGTCATGTTTTCACATAATGGAGCGAATGGGCTAAAATCAAATAATATAATAATAATAATATACACATTTGTATAACGCCATATGGTCGTAACTTCAGAGGCGCTAAATACGACGCGTATGTATCGTCAAATGCACCAGGTGGCGGCACCGTGGCGATGTTTACCGTCTTTGACTGCATCTTGTCTAAGCATGCTTTTCGTTCCTTTTTATCGGAAGCACTTTCTCATATGTCTGTCATTCTCGAAACTTTCCAAAATGACGTCACTGTATTACCAACAAAAGCTTTGCTATGTTGATCCATTACAGTGCCTCCAGAAATGAGGATAAAACCAAATTTTGCCAATTTTCGCGACAGGCCGCAACACTGCAGCACAATATACGCTTTAATTCCGCTATAGCAAATCGAAACAAGAAGCTCGGATATCACACGGGAACAGCGTCATGCTCTACGTCATGTCTATATTGTACCGTTATTGAGAGTTATTTGTCGAAAGTTGTACACTTTTCCTACCCCACGTGTACTTGGCGGGCTTATGTTTTGCTGGTGTTACTTTCTTTTTTTAAATGTCGCTCCTGTCATTCGACGGGTGGGCCGTGGGAGTATGCAAATGTGCAGAAATACGCACTTTTGTGTTGTTTTCACCATAGTCTATAGACTGATGTCTACCAAACTTTTAACAAGCATAGAACAGTTTGTTGGCTTTATAACGATGTATTGAAATTGTGACGGCTCGCTCAAGGAACGTTGCTATGGTTACCGATTTGTGGCGCGTGTTAGCGAAAATTGACACACCCCGTCTTCATTTTCTCCGGTGGCATTCGACAACTGTTAGGAGGATCGCAAAACGGATGAGAGACGTTCACCCTCGATAAACCGTCTGCATCGTTTAAAAATTTCGTGAACTTCAGTCTAGTAATCTCTAAGATCTTTCTGATGCGTTTGCAGGGGGTGGGTGAGTGCACATACGCTAAAATACCATGTGCGCTGGTATTTAAAGGTCATTCGCCAGGTGGCAGTAGCATAGCCAGTCTATAAGTAAGTAAGAAATGCAAAGTCGCATTTGCGCAGGGCGGGCTACACGCTGGGCTTTGTCACGCTTTTTAGTTTTCCATAACTTTTACTGTTTTAGATCGACGCATCGCATTAAAAAGGGTGGCGTCAAATATTAGGTATTGACCACGTACTGTGAGTTAAAATATGTCACTATACTCTTGTCCATATATTCGCCAAATGTTGACAGATTTTCAAAATCGTTTTACGTTGAGACAACAGTAAATTTGTATTGAAGTTGTCCCATCATATTAAACGAAAAATATTAAACATATTATACCTTGCGAAATATTTGGTACGTGTTTGATGCACATTGGCCAATTTGCCGTTTTTATTGAGCCACCGTTTACATGCGTGTGTAATACACGGTGTCGGCTTACTTGTACACACTTTATACATACACTGCATTATACACATTATACTTTCTTTCACTACCGGCTTAAAACCTACCTCTTTCACAAATCCTACCCCCCTAGTTTCACTTCTTCCTCCCGAACTGCATCCTCTGACTTTTCCTGGAGTGTTTCTTCTGAGCTACTCGGTTTTTGATTTGATTTTTCCCTTATTTTTCGTTTCTGGGCCGTGCGCTGTATTAAGCTTGCCATCCCGTCAGCTTTTGAGCGCACGTTAACCTACCATATCGTATCGTATCGTAGAGTAGACGTTCATATTCCAGCGCGCGACAAACATGGAACCGAGACGACTGCCACAGCAGCCGTTATGTGCAGGAAGAACGTGAATGTATCGAAACACTGTAGTCTTTTGACAGCAGCAGCACTAAAGAACGTGCTACTTATCGATTGCTGGCGGTCAATGAAGCCAAAGACAGTGGTATCAGCATCGGCGATACCATGACCGGGTTGCTGGTTTCTTAGCAAATCTCCAACATAGCCTAACCCAAGCATAGCCTGCTTGGCGTAGTTTTTTCTTCAAATAATGTACACTTTTTCTCCGTACAATGTTTCGCACGATAACACGACTTATATAGTCATGGGGATTTCAAACGTTTTTCGATGTAGATCAGATACCAGACCCCTGCTTCACAAGCTTGGAGAAAGTCGCTCCCTCACATTGTCAGTGAAGACAAAAATCAGTGGCTGCTGCAAAACAAACAAACAAACCAACGATCACTACACGAGCATTTATAAGTGGCCATCGATATGTCATCTGCACCAAATTTGGTCAATACCTTCTCAAGAATGTCAGTAGAATTGTCGGCGCCGAATGTCGGGTTTTACGGGTAAACGCATCAAATCCATTTCAGCTCAGGTCTGACCTCGTATATGTCTCACCTCCCAGACCGCACACTGCGCACAGGTTAACTTGCGGCGCTTTTCGTTTGACCCCGTAGCTAGATTTGGGAAAGGGATCGAAAACGAAGTGAACGGAAGTGAATTGAGGATAAAGACAGGGTAAGGAGGCAAGGGACACGAGGGAGACAGAGGACGTAGGGGCGAGGAGAGGCATACCCGACGTTGACGACGTTCTGCCACGCCGTTAATCTGTCGTCAAGATAGCATTGCTACTGCTGCTGCTTCCACGAAATGTCGAGACAATATCGGCGTCTCTGTGACCGCGATGTAGATCAGTCACGCACGCTATCGACTTCAACAGCCGCAATGTGGACCAGCGACTTCTCGTCGACCTATTACCTCTAATAGTCGTCGTTCGTTTTCTCTTCCGAACTACAACGATACGCAAGTCATTACTGTGAGCAGTCGTCAGATGTGCATTCTATCAGCGAGAGGTGCAATAATGGCAATACAGCGTGTGCAGTAATTGTCACTTTAAGGCGTAATGCAATCAAGTGCGAGGCGACACAATACGGCCTCGAATGGATTTGGACAAGGCACTGTTTGCACAACGCCCTGTGTACGCACATCACAATATCTGCATAATTATATAGTATAGTCTGCACTGCATGTGTGACACTTATCATTCTATCATTCACGAAGTTATTAGCAAATACACAGATTCGACTAATAATATTGTTATTATCGAGAATAATAATTCACTAATAATAATAATTGACTAATTGACTAAACAGGTGATAGTACCTCGTTTCCGAGATACGGTCACAGGTAGGTCATATGAAGTATTAGCCTTGGTTTGTCATACTTCATCGTTCGTCGTTTGCCCTACTTGTATTAGATTGGAACGATAAACCACCCATGAAACGGCGTGGTCAGGGTACCTTGACCAACGTTTAAATTTAGGAAACCACCATATCTTTAGAATGGGTGAAGATAGGCAGTTTAATTTTGGTACGCATGTTAATCATAGTCAGTAAATGCTCAAACATGCAATTACGTCGAAGGATCCTCTTTAATTTTTTGGAAGTAACTGATAATATCTCGGTAACGTCACAAGATAAACAGAGACATGGTTACAATGCAACACTAATAAGAAATCATAGGTGGCCTATCGAATGGCACCATTACCAATGACGTCGTATGACCTTGAAGGTCACTTTAGCTGTTTGAAACCTTCCTAGTACCTCGGGAAATATAGCGTGTGTCATTGCAATTTCGACTGTTGTATGGAAACTGAAGGATATCTCAAGGTTACAGGGAGTCACGTACACACTGTAAGAATGGTATTATATCGGAAACGGTACAAGATACAGATGTTGTTATTGCAGAAGCTGACAGGAAGTGATATGGTCATCGAATACCGTAACTTCGGATGACCTTGAGTGGCCTTCAAGGTCATTTGCCTACTTTAAGGCTTTACAAATGAAATTTTTCATACAAATGTACAGCAGTTGACAAGGTTTCAAGTGACATAGCTCGTCGCGCGGTTTGTTTGCGGTAGCTGAGCTTTTTGTTCTAGAATGCCGTCTCGTATTGCGGATCCTACTGCAGTAGATCGCTACCGAGTGGAGATGGTGGTATAATGACTGTGGTGTGGGCGTGGTGTTGATGTCAGACTGACAGAGAACTGATGGATTGGCGGTTGTCGAGCGTGTAGAGATTGCGCGACGACAAATCGCCGACACTCACTCACTGTCAGGTTCAGCCAAGCCCGCTCACACGCTGTCACCGGCTCGATCTCAGTCGGCATACGTGGTGGACACCGACGAATGTCCGCGGTCACGGGGGTGAAATAGTCACGACCTTCTAATTTGGTGTGTCAAACTTTTGCTCCAGACCGAACCGCAGCACAATAGTCCGAATCCCGTATTCCACCAGTCTGTACTCTTCTCTAAAAAATCCTGGCATATTGCACAGTCGTCTCATCACTTACAAATACTACTAATACTACTAGCGATAGTAATATAATAACAAATGTCCAACGTAATTTGGCAAAAGACCGCGTCGCCTTTTTGTCACCCCTCGCGACAGCGAATAGATTCGTCCGATCAGGACCCCATCTAACATATGGTTCCATGGACCCACATGAGTCAGCCCCCAAACGGCATCTCGACCGGTTCAGCCGTTTTTGCACAGTTCACCGTATACCCAACACACAGAGACAGACACACAGACCACGCTACGTGCGGCATCTGTAGCAATAGACATTGTGCAGACGATGAGGCCTGTTAATAAGTTAATAACTGCAGTAATCGATTACTCACTCTATAGTCATAAATATTGTAGTGACGTGATGTTATTTACTCGTTAATGTTACTGCCTTTGACTGTTCATGTCTTCATAACGACTAAACCAATTTATACGATTTTCGGCATACTTTAAGGCGATTTTATAATTACTACAAAGTATCACATAGTATTCAAATATTCGAATATTTCCGCCACCGAATGTTCGCATCCTTTTTTCGAACGAATACAAGCCGTAATCGTAACACAATACGATACGGTAAGTATGTAGGCCTATACGTAAATACGTAACGTACTATACAGCAGTTAGTTCTAAAGCTGACGGACACTCGGCGTGATCGGAGTCGGGCGGGTCCAGTTCCTTCACATTCTATATAGCCAACTTAGAATCATACACCTTATCTTTAGAGTGGATTTATGGACGCCAGTAAGTATACGCACAAGACACTGCTTAGACAATACTAAAATGTTGTAATATAACGGTCTCTTGCTTCGTATTATAGGCCAGAGCGGGCGTACATATAAAGATAATAGGAATGATTCATGCGGTTGTGTAGAGTAACGCGCTGTGGCGTCGGCGTAGCCTTGGTCTGTAGCGCCATGCAACAGACAACATCGATGTCTACGTGCCGGCTGGAAACAATAGATCATACACGAGTTATCGACCAGTACACTTGCTGGTCTCGGCGACTGCATGGAATATCGACAACGACGCCTGGCACCGACCTTTGTCACGCCAGCAAAAAAGGAAATAGCAAGTCGGTCGCTCGTCTGCATTGATTTCACTGCCGGAAGCACTGTATCCAAGCGCGCTATTTGCTGGTCGTAATGTCGCCATTGAACAGTAACATTATATTATTTGCAGAAAATTGCAATGTATTGTTATTATTAGGAGTGTTATACTACTCCTTGGAACTGCTAGGGTCGATAGATCAAAATGCTGTGCGTGAACTGAAAACGTAAAGGAGACTAGAATACGCTGCTGTAAAACAGAGATCATAACAAGCAAAGCAATTTTATGTAGTAGTTAAATATTCTAATTCTTAGTAAACTAGCTTAATCTATAATTGTTCTCGTTTGACTTTAATGGTAGCATTGATGTAGTGTATTAAAAATGTACGGTTGTTGATTGTTTGAACACGGAGTTGGTGTGAGAGTATAAAGGTTCGTTTACACTGGATGCGTTGCGTTGCAGTGGCGCACGGCGCCGCGAACGCAACGCATCCGGTGTGAACCAACCTTTATACTGCAGTAGCGTACACAGACCGCTAGAGAGTAGGCCTACTACTGATCCGTACTAATTGTAGGTGACAGAGTGAATAGGTAATTACCAACCAATGCAGACATAACAACGGTGGTTGAAAGTAGTGAAAACTGTGTGAGATTATATCATCAAAATAAAATGGTTTTAAAAACCTGTAGTTTAAACATGGATAATTTTAAAATATATCGAGTGATTTTTCATTGTGCATGCGCAGAAATGGTGGGATATTTGACCGATCGAGATATACTTTATAGTAATTTTTATTTATTTTGTCATTACGCATGGGCAGAAATTGCTGTATTTCTGCTTCCGGTCGGAAATCTGATTCTACTATCTTTTTCGGCGTTGTCGGTTTCATGTAAAAGGGTTGAGATCGTGGTGATTTAGCAATATTTCTGGCAATTTTTTGCAGCCCGTGACGAGCTTTGCACGCGTTGTAGTTTCTGATGATGATAGAGTTTGCTTAGTGTACATGTAGTCCAGTGTGACGTAGCGTCTTGTCTTCTCTGAGTGCCGCCGGTTATGATGCAGTACTCTGATGTAAAAGTTTACTACCGATCTGTTAACGTTTCAAATCTAGATGCCGATCATGATTTGTGAGTTTACTGTGAAGAGCGACTCCAAGTCCAAGGGAAAGGATTATGTCGGTGTGACAAAACATTTCCTGCTATATTAGTGTCTGTCAAATAACAAAAAGTTAGACATGTGTAGATTCGTCCGAATCGTCCGAATGTGATGGTTTCTGTCTTGATATGCTACGTCCAACCGTTATGACAGAACCAAAAGGACGAGCGATGATTCCAAGATGCAGAGGTTGGCAGTCAAGTCCACTGAAAAAGTATATCGCATAGGCCTATACTTCATCGTACGTTCGAAATTGGACGAAATGTTGCAACTGCAATAACTTCTGAACTTTTTGAATGTACGTGGAAACGGAGTCCAATTCGGATACACTGAGAAGTGAAAACAGTCCGTGTAGTGTCAATGTGGTAGTAAATGTAAGCTGATAATGTCTGGCGAATCAATGAATCATGAACAGAATACGATAAATGTGGACATATTTAACGTGCGCTCAAAAACTGGGATTAGACATCTTGACGCTGGCGAAATGAATCAGGAAGTCGATTATAAAACAGACTTATGCGTCAAGAACAGAGAGAGTGATTTATGAGTTCTTCTGATGAAGATGAAGGTGGTCGTTGGTCGAGCAAAGATGACAACGAATGAAGAGCGAGTAGCGCGAGGGATAAAAGTGACGTAGCTAAGAGGTTGTGAGAACATTGTATTAGAAAGACCTATGACACTGTGTGTCTTTATGACCACCTTCGTCTGCACCAGAAGAACTCACTAGTCGCTCTTTACCGCCCGACGCTATGCTAGCACGGTATATGCTGTCATCGTGTGTCTGTCCGTCTGTCACAAGCCGGCACTGTACAAAAACGGCTTAACACAGGATCTCGCGAATAACGCCCAGGACTCTTAGTTTTTTTGCTGCCAAAAATCTCGGCAAAACTCCAACGGGTCACTCCCTACGAGTGCGCCAAATAGAGGTGGGGTAAGTTATAATCGGCGATTTTCGACCAATGTTTCGCTATATCTCACAAACGACGCAAGATAGGAACATAGTTACTATGGAACACTAATAGGAACTTGTGTTCGCTCTATTGAATGGCGCTATTTCCAGTTACCTTGAGTGGCCTGTAATTACCCCAAACCACCCCATTTTCGATATTTCTGTGTTTCATATTTTCATAGTGGCTAGAGATAGAGACTTCAAATTTGGTAGATAGGTTGGTCGTAGCAAGTGTTAGCTGCTAGCCCATGGATGGCAAACTATCATCTAAAGTGGCGTTGCTAGGTCACGTGAACCATTTTAATTTTGGCGGTCACCAACCATAATTATATCCGGAACGGCTGAAGCTAGAGTGGTCAAATTTTGCATGCATGTAGGCTATATCAAGTACCAGCATAAGGATGACAAATTATCCTTAAAAGGGGCGTGGTCAGGGTCACGTGACTCATTTTAAGTTTTGACGCCCCCAATGATAATTTCTGGAACGGCTGATGCTAGAATCGTCAAATTTTGCACGCACGTAGGCTATATCAAATCGTAGCCTACACAGCACGAATTTACTAACATGGCGCGTCGCGCACTCGCGCTGTCCCGCTGCGGTAGCTGAGCGTCTTGTTACTTGAGTTGACTCATCCACCTGTCTTTAGCATCAACTTACGTGTAAGTGAGTTCTGAGTTGGCGTATTTCAAAGTTCGAAAGATTGTATAGAAGAGAATTACAGTAGTCAAATATGGAATATACAGTAGAGTCGACGATGGTATTGGCTGTACAGTGTAGGCCTATGCATAGCTTTACACACAGTGTTTTGCACAGATTTAGTCCTCGAGACTGCGGTCTTGCGTGGTCTCGAGACCGCTCGAGACCGGAATTTTGCGGTCTTGGTCTTGAAGAATCGGTCTTGGCTGTTTTTGAGACCAATTAATAATTTGTTAGCATGCATGCGTCGTAAAATCAATGTCGTTTTTGCGCAAGTTAATAACAAAGATTGCAATTTGTAAACCGGCGATTGTTTACATTTTACACTGGCACGCTAAATCATATCCGCGAACGGTAACGTAACGTAACGCAACGTAACGGTTAATAAACTCGGTTGCTTTCGTGGGGAATTGTACTCTCTCAGAGTACTTTCCATTTAGTTTGTTTTGTGTTTCATTTGCCGGTCTTGGTTTTGGTCTTGGTGTTCAAAGACTGTCCTGACTACAAGACTGGTGTTTAGCTTCTGTATTTTTAGTACGATTCTATTATTCTGATGTACGTCGTGTAGATTTCCAGAACAGAACAACTGCGACGCCGCAAACAATGCAACTGACGCTCAGACCAACGCTACGGTGTCTGAGGTAAGTCAACTTCATGGTCTTTATCGAATTCGAATCGTACTCGTTTCCTTTCGTTGGTAAACGCACCATGCGTTCTCAAGGTGATGAAAAAATACTCAAAGCATGAACGGGTAGAACGTAGAATGAGCGAATTCACTGATCAGTGGGTTCTTGTACGCTCCATAAACAGTGAGCACATAGTGCCTGAGCAAATATAGGACTTTACAGACTAACATGCTACATCCAACCTCATGATCTAATCCGGCAGCATTCCAGATGAATAGAGATGATAGACTAGTAAGTACGAATTGGCTAGGCCTATAGCCGTTTTGTTCTGCATTAAACCAGTACAGTTCTGCCAGTCTGCTTTCTTGCTGCTCGCCAGATGGCGTCGCGGTCGATGCAGCTTTCGTGTCGGATGAAAGGCAGCATATCTCGTCGATGTATTTAAATGTCGTTATTTCGCGGTACTAAAATAATCTTCTCAGTTTCTATTCGGCACAGTTTCAAATTACAACTACATTACATTTGTAATATTATCTTTTATTTCATTTTGTGTGTTAGCAGGCACAGCTGGGCCTATGCCTATGCGGAGCGCGATAAAGTTGTAGCAATGCAGTCCGTTCGTCTGTCAGTCGGTCCATCCGTCCGTCCGTCCGTCTGGCGTCACGCACTGCATAGCCTAGTGTACACAAGTCTAAGACCCACTCAACACGGTGCCTGACGCCCAGCATGTTGTACACAGATGTAGACGGCCAGTGTGATAAAGTTGTAGCAATGCAGTCCGTTCGTCTGTCAGTCGGTCCATCCGTCCGTCCGTCCGTCTGGCGTCACGCACTGCATAGCCTAGTGTACACAAGT
>Ga0209780_1002667_pt1 | contig 12826 bp, 9 predicted proteins | sample WorMetexBAHAMAS2_FD_187384 | JGI IMG/M metagenome (GOLD analysis project Ga0209780, IMG submission 187384) | Marine gutless worms symbiont microbial communities from Max Planck institute for Marine Microbiology, Germany - Inanidrilus exumae... | ecosystem: Host-associated > Annelida > Digestive... | reverse complement strand
GGTCGCCTCTTACAACCTCCGGCCTGTAAACCAAACGGGCCCATTCTCAAAGAAGTACAGAAGTAAGGAAGTATAAATAAATAAGGCAGTAAATAAGAAAGTAAGGAAGGAAGTTTAGTAAGTAGCATTAGCATGAATAAATGAATCAAGGCACATTACAGACCCGGAGCCCATACGGGGCCTCAAAGAATGTAATGACAATCAAACTCACAGGTTGTGACTGCACAGGGGGATCATGCTCAAATGATAAAGTAGACTTGACTAGTGACATCAGTGCATCTGCAGCACCTGTACGAAGGCCACTGTGTGGATGCTGACACACCTGTTAGACCATCAACATCACTCTGCACTTGATGTCACTAACTAATATGTACTCAATATACTTTAAAATATATTCAATTTTTGCAAGCCTCCCAATTCGAAGTCAGCAAGGTTCACACATTACGAGCATGACTCATAAATTTCAATGTGAAACTGAAGCGACATACTAACATCACACTGACATTTCTTGGGCATACGATCTAGTGCCTCATCTGATACATGGTCTGTTGAACCACATCAGTCAGCCTCTCCAAACAGCATCTAGATCAGTTCAGCTGTTTTTTGTACAGCTCACCCGTGTGTCCAATACACAGACAGACAGACAGACAGACACATAGACCACGCTATGTGCAACATTTGTAGCAATAGACCACATCTGAGAAATGCATGTGATGTGGCCTAAAAATCAATCTTCAAGCTGACTAATACATGGCAGTGAAGACAACAGGTAGCTAGCAATAAACAGAATGCTATGTGTGTTGAGTCAAAAGTCTATCAGGTAAACTCACAAAGTTCTAGATAAGAATGGCAGCACTATAAACGGTGTAAAGTACTGCAGATGACATCCACGCATATAACGAAATAACTAGCCGTTTCACACCTCAATTAGATGGCCAGTCACAGGACGCCATAAGACTTCAACTCGAAACTTGTTCACCAGGCCAGTCTCAAGTAGCTTGGACACCGCAAACAGTGAAGGTTCCTACAACATGAAGTGCATGCATGCAATTTCACTTCAACTGAAGCTGCAGCACAGGTTTCAGGATCATTTTATACCACATATTTACTGAAGCACAAGCCTTTGTCGCCAGTAGTTTTTATCCATAGTGACGGCAGTTGCATATGCATAGGTAGGGTTTTCACCGCTGTTTGTCTATTTTCAGGGTTCCCACAAGTTGATAAGAAAAAAATTCAATGACTGTTCAAGGACTTTCCAGGACCTTTTCCAGTGTTTTCAACAACCTATTTATACAATTTTGGGCATTTAAAGCACTTTTAATGGTTAGTTACAAAAAAGCACAGGTTCACTTCCTCCTGCTGTTAAAATAACAAAAATAAAGGAAACATCTAGTTCAGCACTATATGTGACCACAGCATCTGCTCTACAGCACTCATAGACAAATGCTGTGCTTGCCGTATTCTACAGTACAAACTTCATTTCACCTAATTTGTTGCTTATGGACCCATTTCTGGCAGCTTGTGCATAATAAAATCGCCAACAACAGTTAATTATATAAAGCCGTCACAAACAATACAACACAATATAAAACATACCTTGTTTGTATAAGCAACATCCACAGCTTCAGAGGACAATTTGCACAGCGCATCAATTAAATGATGCAGTGCAACTTCATCAAGAAACCTGTCAGACAATTATCATACAAAAACACGAATTTCATACATTTACATATTTTAATGTCCATATTTCCACATAAAGTCCTACTTATCTCTCTCTCTTTCACTGGTTTGCTGGTCATTTCCCGGTGAACATGGACCAGTCATTTGCCTCATGATCTTGCTAATTCTTCACAGCTGGATGCCCTGCATGACACCATTATTCGCTGAATCTCATTCGTTAAATGACTCTTGAAAGGAGGCATTTCACTCAATCCAGATCCCTTTCTGATGTCAGTACCCAAAACAGTTATTTATCAGTTATGAAATCAATTCATATGGAATGATAAGATATATATATACTTGTGTATGAACAGGACACCAGTGAACTGAATATCACTAGTACCTATAAATAAATAATCCAAAGTGTACCACGACTAGTAGTAGGTCAATGTAAATGCATCCTTAGTGCTTTGCTGCCTGTCACTAAAATTAGACCTGAACTGCTGTCATCTTTTCTGTTGTTCACTTTTGGCAGTGCTCAGTTATGTGACTGGTAAGTCACAAGTGTAGAATTTGTAGATAAATGCGTGAGTGGCATATGAAAACTGTCTGAATCCTCGCTAACATGTGCCACACCTAAACGAATTACAGATGAATATCACGTAGACAGTGTTATACATATACGGTTGTTTACTATACTTTACTAGAATATCTATATAAAGATCTGCAGAGATTAGAGTGAACTCGACCACACCTGCTCTACAACACGCTGGAAATGAAACAACCCAGCATCACAACACCTTGGCAGTGCTAGACACATGACCTCAAGCCATGCTATTCTTTACCTAACAGTGGGCCTGCAGCTGATGTACCTACATGACAGTAAAAGCCAGGCCAATTTGATCTGCAGCAGTAAATTACAGCTACATGGTTTATCACCTAATACATGTATGTAACAGACTTAAATTGACAACACCTACTGTGAGCTTTCAAACAGACGCGACAGCATTGAAGCGAGCATTGGTAGATCCGCCATCGCAGCATTATTAATAAGTGAGCTGGGGTTGTCTGACGCCTGCTGCATGGGACGAAGGGTACCGGAAGGTCCAGGCCTCAAGCCGAGGATCCAAGCCAGATGCTGCCATCAAAATACAGACACACCTTTACTACACCATAAAAAACAGCTAAGATAGAACTACAACAAATCTGATGGGAAAATATAATTTAAATAAACGTTAATATTTTACACACAAAAACTGCTTTAACAAAACAAATGCTTTAATCTTGATTTCTCATCTATAGTTTTGTTCTGTATTCAATTGTTATTTGTTACTTGGACGACATGGTGTACGTATACAGAGATGATGATGCAGCTGTAAAAGCTACAGTATGAAGCGATTGAATAAATTTACGCGATTGGCACCTCTGCTTACCAATAAGGACCACGGTGAACAAAAAAGATTAATTAAAGGTACTAGATAATACCAAGTATGATAGGAAGTGAGTGACTGAATTTCTTTCTAGTACTGGCAGAACCAGTTCTGGACATGACCATTAAATGGCTACTATTGTTATAGTGAGTTCAAATCAGTTGTTGCAGTCAGCGCTGAATCATTTCATAGTTAGATGTCACATACAAGCATCATACTGTTCACATATACATTAATACTTCAATCGATCAAATGTTTTAACAGTACACTGCAGTGTTAAACATTCATCAATCGTATCAATGTTAACTTTCATTATTTCCAGCAGTACCTACATAACTTCCATCTTACCTATGTAACACCATCTTTTTCCTGGTGAACCTGGCTCAGCTGGTTCACGTTCCTCCATCTGTTCTGGAACAGAGTCTCTGGGATAAGTGGCATCATTGGTTTTTTTATGGCAGACTCATGTGCTTCCTGTCAGACCACCAACAGTGTCAATACACTGACCCAAATCAGTGGTCCGTTTCTTCACCCAGCATCTGCATCCTAATGGAAGAGATGCTGCTCTCTCTGATGCCAGTATCAGTCTTAGTTTCCAACACTGAGAAATCAAATCAAAACCTGTATAGTAGCAAGAACGTAGTGCCAGGCAGTTCCAAGCATCCCTCCGTAGCACTGGGCCATTGACAGTATAGCTCGCATACACTGGATGTTCTTGGCTGTCAGCTTTGATACACAACAACATAACATTAACTATGCAACTTTCAGCTCTAGCTCTCGTCCTGAATTTAGAAAAAAGGCAAATGACATATCAGTCTACTTGTACTAATCTTCTACAAAGTCGCAATGATTGGACTATTGTGCTGCAAGATAACGATGCTGTCACTTTTGTATACATAGAGTTTTGTAAAGCATTTGACACTGTGTCACACCCAAAACTACTTCCTAAACTTATTAGTTATGGTATTAGCGGAAACGTGTATTTGCATGGTTCTAAGAATATCTTAATAGCCGATCACACCGTACACACAAAAAGCAGGTAGAAACAAATGGGTTTTGAAATGCCTTTGGAATGAATCCAAGATTTGGGATGAATGAATGGAGGAAGGGAGAGAATTCCAGATCGTTGGTACTGCAATATGGAATAAGCGGGAACCAAAAGAAGAAATGCTGTGAGGAATGCATAAATTTCAAAAACGTAGATGATAAACTCAACTTTTACTCACTCACCATGACAACGTTCTGATAACCAGTAGCAGCAGCAGACACAGTCGCCATAGGCGTTCCCACGGCAACAACTTGACTGCCATTGATAGACGTGTCTGTTGGGCTGACAGCTGGAGATGAAGCCGCATCGGCACTGGGACGTGTGCCGCCGCCACTGCCACTACCAATACTAGTCGGGCCTACAGCCGTAAGTAAGTAAATTTATATAGCATTCCAACACAGTCACTGCATGCTGAACTATGTAATAATATTTGTTGGTTATGATATATTAGCACTTTCAGCACAATTCAGGTAATATTGCACCTTTTGGGTTAAAATCCATCAATACAAGTTTATACTACTGAAAAAGTCTGTAATATTTTTTCAACCTGAGTATCTAGAGTTCATTGCTATTAGTGGTAATAATGTTAAAAATATTCACGATGCACATTTCTACAATAAGGACATAACTTCAGAAACATTAGCAGCAGATCAGTCATTAGTTATTAAAAGCTGAAACAGATAGCACTTGGTACAGCACATAACACATCAAGCCACACGGAAGTCAGCATAGTGTCATTACCAGCCAGCAACAAGTACATCTGTGTACGTTTTCCTGCAATGCTCGTAACCAGTTTTCTCACTTCACTTTCATTTTTCTAAGGTATCTATCAACTACTGACTTATCCATAACCCTAATCTCAAACGCCAGGTGCCGCAGTGGCGCAATGGGTAGAGCGTTGGACTTGCGATCAACAGGTCGTGGGTTCAATTCCTATGCTCGGGGCAAAAGCTGCGTAACAATCTTGGGCAAGTTATTCAAACATATGTGCCTCTGTCACCAAGCAGTATAACTTGGTACCGGGCTAGGGGCGGTGATGCTCTGCGGCTGGGAAGGTAACCGCAGGCCTGGCAGAAAGTAATGGCAGCCTACCGCTGGGTGGATGACACCTGCGGGCTGACTGCCTGTACACCAGGATCAGCTCTGGGCCCAACACTCGGCAACGAGTATGGAAAGCCTTTACCTTTTTTAATCCCAAACGCAGCCTTCCAAAATTTAGTCAATTCTTCTCTGATCGATAGTCTACCTATTTCCTAATAACATAAAAATAACCTACGAATTTTTGAGTTACACTGCTAACAAACAAAAAAACAAGCATGCTACGCCGTGACATTCAAACTAGCCAGCACATATTAAAACATTGGACCATCAATACAAAAATGAGGTTACAGAATTAGCAGAAAGCAATCTCACATTATTTTAACGACTGTCAAAAAAAAGACGCGACACACCTCTAACGTCTGTACTGACAGCCAGCACGTGCAGTGCATAGTGAGGTGGCAAAGAAGCTTTGCACAACGCAATGATGATAGCATCACGTGGTGTACTGAGATTAGCACCTCCACACAGGCCGACATATGCCTGCATCCACTTGAGAATTGCCTCCGTAGCCAACTCATCACAACTGCATCAGTCAGCACAGCACACACAATACGCTCAGTCATGCAGAATTGCAGCCTGCTCCACTACTGTCTGCTTCCAATTAACCAGCCAATTCAACACATCACCACACATATCTACGTCAGGATACGAGCTACAAACATTACACAAAATCACTGAAAGGACATATGTTCAAGCTGTAGACGGCCACAGTACATTGTGACTACAGTTGTTTTCATGTGCCTTAAAAGCTTACTTACTTACTTACATAATGTACACACACACACCTGACTGAGTGCATTACCTGGACCACTAAAGTAGTTGGTAAAAAATATGAACACATGGCCAGCCAAGCCATAGAGTCTGTACCTTGCATCAAGCAACATTGTGAGTCCTGCTAACACTCCACACCAACTCGAATTAATCAGCTCTTCTTTCACATTTTTTTCTGCAGTGCAACAACATCAGAATAGTTTCACAAAAACTTACTTCCATCATTTTACATAAAACAGCACTCAAAAATACAGCAGGTGACTTTATCTTTCACTTAAACGTAAGTTTTAAAAACCAGTTTTTAAAAAGTTCAGTTTTAAAAACCAAAATTAGGTTCACCTTCAGTTTTAAACTGAGTTTAGCACCAAAGTTAAGAACAAACTTCAATTTTGAACTCAGATTTATCCCAGAAATCATGCCATCCGACCCCATCCCACAATTTATTTCCATCCCAAACCCAGCCCAATGTGGTGCACCGCATCCACATCCCAACCCACAGAAAATGGCAGATAGCTGTTATTGTGATAAAGTACTGCATCAATAATAAAGTACTGCATAATATCAACTACTGGTAATTCTTTTATGAAGTCACAATATCAACCACTAGATTCATGAATGAACAACTGTCAGCATGTTTTGTATACAAGTCTGTCAAACACAACAACAACCTTCACCATCAGAACATCACTAAAACATGCAACAGCTGTCATAGAACATCACTCAAACACGCAATAGCTCCCATGGATTTTCTGCAGTTACCTCAGTAATACCACCTTTACTGCTACCATGTCACCCATTAGCCAATGCTAGTATTCTGCACTCATACTAATACAGCGATACCTGTATCTGACGCACTGACACTCTGAGATGAAGGCACATCAGGTCCAGCACCTGACGCCACACTGGAGTCGGCAACAGGCTGGATAATATTCTGAATGCTCTTAACAATATCCAGCATGCAGACGAATGCAACTGACAGGCCATATCCATCAGCGACAGCCGGAGGCTCCACCTTGTCCATCATTTCCAAGCTATAATCGACAACAGACATGTCACCACACGCAGCATATAGCATCTGCCAACTCGATGGAAAGTACTCTGAGAGAGTACAAATCCCGGTGAAAGCATTTTTGTACTTGGCAACACTTGCCACACTTACAATTTTTGCGGCCTGCTAGTTCCGAATTTCCCGACGGAGCTATTTTGTAAACAATCGTCGGTTTACGGATTTTTTTGACCATTACTTCCGCATCCCTGTACTGATCATAACATAACACAAACCTGGTCTTCCCTTTCCCCCTAGAAACCTTCGCATAAAATTTGGTGCAAATCCGTCCACAAATTTTTTAGTTATCGTGGTCACAGACAGACACAGACACACAAACCAATGTCGGTAAAAACATATTCCCTTGCTTTCACAGGGATAATAAGAACAAAATTCTGCATCATATAATTCAACTTATAATACTGTATTCTACTTCCATGTCAAACAAATACTATTTCTTGCAGTTTTTGGACACCCTATTTTTATGCTTTCACCACCAAATGGTGTCGGTAAAGGTGTTATGTTTTGGGCAGTCCGTCCACCGCGGTCATCCATTCTTTCATTCATCCAGACAGATCTTTTAACACGATATCTCATGAACGGCTTCAGCAATCTCAATGAAACTTACAGGGAATATTCATTAGCCCGTATTGATGACTTCATTAGACTCTGGAGGTCAAAGGTCAAAGTCACAGCAGGCTGTCAGTGTGGTGAAGACATCCATACTGACGCTAGTCAAAGTCCATCTTCTAGTTCAGAGTTACTCCATGGTAGGTTGGAATACCTGTGAAAATCTTCCACAGACCACGTGCACCTGGATTAGCTGGTTTTCCCTCCATTTCTTCCTCAACCTGTACTGAAAGAGAACCTTCGGTGACAGGTTTTTATGAGCTGGATGCTCTCAGTCTCTCTCTCTCAGTGAAGCAAAACTAAAAGATGGACTACAATGCTGCAGAGTCGACGTGGACGCCTTCTCCACCTTGACGGCCTGCTGTTACCTTGACCTTTGACCTCCAAAATCTAACCAGGTCATCAGTAGGAGCTGGCGGTTACCCTCTGTAAGTTTCATCGAGATTGTTCAAGTAGATCATGAGATAAGACGTTTACAAGATTTGACCTCAGTGGCCTGCTGTGACCTTATCCACTAACTTCCAGAATCTAATCAGGTCATCATTAGGGGCTAGTTAACATTCGCTGTCAGTTTTATCAAAATTGTTCGAGGCATTCACGAGATATTGTGGTAACAGTTTATGTCTGGACAAATGAATGGATCAATCAACGAACAAAACAGCCTAAAAATATAATGCCTCCGCCGACATAGTTGGGTGGTGAATGCATAAAAATAAAACATACAATTTACGGATATCTGCGGGCAGGTAACAGACGTGCTTACTAAATGGCCTTTTGACTGCCGGACGGTGCAGAGATGTTGACTAAAAGTGGCAGAGATATGCCGCGCAAGCAGAACGATGATTGTGCGGTAGTATTTCCTGCTGCTGACGCTGAGCCTGTCGCACCTGGTGTCCCTGCCCCGACATCAGCTGGCTTGCTTGCTATTGGCAAACCACACAACTACAATGATGTAGTACAAAACGACTACGACACTACAGTACAAAGCAGAAGTAACAGTATACATGTAAGTATCAATGTCACTGTCAATCGTTAATTTATATAGTGCATAGTCGTGAAGCCTCTAATGCACTGTATACGCCGGTAGACTGAGAACAAACAGTTTTTTAATCATGCCAAAAACTGTCAAAGAAGCGTGTTGGATCGCATAGAGTGTCTGGCAACATGTTCCTGGTCGGATGGCCGGAAGAGGACCCAGCAAACGAACATCAAATGCCATGATGTGGTATAAAGAGCTGGTGGCAGCTGGTAGACTGGAGATGCTGACAACAAGCGATGTCAGAAACTATACAACGCTGCTGCATAATCTTCTGTCACAAAAATACAATATATAAACACTTCTGTTTCAAAGTTAGGCCACTCAAACATAATCACAGCTTTTGTTTAACTGGATCATTATTCCTTGTTTGCCACACATTAGACTAGGTCCCCAAATGCCACCACATAAAAATCTTTCGGGATTGCTGAAGCATAATGTTCTACAAGTCGATTTTTCCTCTCTATGCTTAACCATTAGTGTAAAAGCACTTAAAGGCACTCAAAATAAAGTAGATTCCTAACACTTTCAACATGGGACAATGAAATGGCTATTTAAGCCATTTATTCTCCCCACGAAAGCAAGAAGTAGGATTTTACCGGCATTGGTTTGTGTATTTGTCTGTGTGTGTGTGTCTGTCTGTGTGTGTCTGGGAACATGATAACTAAAAAGACTGTGGACGGATATGTACCAAATTTTACGGAAAGTTTCCTAGGGGGAAAGGGAAGACCAAGTTCGTGTTTCGTTACAATCGGTAGAGGGATGTGAAAGTAACGGTCAAAAAACTCCATAAACCGGCGATAGTTTACATTTTATACTTCTAATAGTGAATGTGGCAAGTGTTGCCAAATAATGGTGATAAAAAACCCCCAAATTTTACTTTCGCGGGGAGTTGTACTCTCTCAGAGTACTTTCCATCTAGTTCAAATATGCTCTGGATCAAAACAACTGCCACATTACCAGTAGTTGAAAGCAACAAGCAGAGAGAAATTACCAGACGATGACTGAGACACTGTAGAATGACTGATAAACTGTGACTGAATGAAAGCTGCCAAGCCGCTGACAATGTCACGGACAACCTTTGTCGAATGCTGACGCATGTCGTAGCTCTCACAGAAACCTCTGCACAAATGTGAGCAAACATCCATGAAAATGATTTGCAGTGGACAGGATTCAGTATGCCACTTCGTATGTGAACATTTCAGACAAGCACTTACTAAAACTAACAAATGGTCACATTTTAAGGCTGTTACTTCAGCAGAAACTGGGTAACACACCATCAAGTTCATTACAAGTCAATCACTCCCTATCAGCAATAACAGTCTGGTTGCCCAAAACTGACCTTCTGTATTTTCTATAAACTATCGCATCCCTCATCACTAAATGCAGACTTTTCAGTCTTTATCAACAGCTATCTCAACTGACTTGACTGGTACTAACAAAACGTCGGCAGTGCAACAATAACATGGTTAATTAGAAGATGGACTTCTATGCCACAGCGTTGACGTGGATGACTTCACCACCTCGACAGCCTGCTGTGACCTTGACATTTGACCTCCAGAATCTAATCAGATCATCAGTAGGGGCTAGTGAATGTTCCCTGTGAGTTTTATCAAAACTGTTCAAGGTGTTCATGAGGTTGTGGTAACAATATCTGTCTGGATGAATGAACAGACAAACAAATGGGACAACAGGATGTCCTGAAACAATGCTTTGCCGACACCGTCAGGTGGCGAGCGAAGGCATTATAAAAACCCAAACAACTAAACCCAACATAGTTAGCTAAGTTCTAGTTTGTCTGCCTTTTATTACAGTCACCCAGAAAATGGACTGTGAGTCAAAAGGCATAAAATAAACATCATAAGAATCAATCTTCTGGAAAATCATTTCAATGACACTCAAAACAACAGTTCAGCAACAGACAGATTTAACACAGAAATGAAAGATGTCTAAAAAGTTAGTAACAGAAAGATAAGCGAGATGCCAACCTAATAAGCAGAGGCTGAGTACAGAGTTTTGATAGTACTTCAAGAGCTGTAATTCGCTGCCACTGTGGCTTCTCTGGATCCAAGAACTTTACGAGCAGCGACAGAAAAATCTCGCACTCAGTCAACTGCAACACAAGTATAAATATGCCACACTTCTACCGCCATTTTATGGCCATTATTCAGCTTATTCATTGTTAGCTGGCACCCATAAAGGATTCGGTTGGAGCAAAGTTCTACTGACCACATGTCAGAGCAACGTTTTACTGCCTACATGCCCTGTCTGCATTCAGATCAGGTAGATGAGGCTATCTATCCCCACCTGTTACAAAGATATGAAAGGCGACACAAAATGTAGAAAATGGGGTGGTTCTGGGGTAGTTAGAGGTCAGTCAAGGTCATTCGAATTAATACCATTCAACAGAGTGCATATGTGTTCCTATTAGCCTTCCATAGTAACCATGCACCGTTTCTGAGATATAGCAAGACATTAGTTGAAAATTGCCAATTTTAACCTACCCACCTGCATTTGGCGCCCCTGCTGGGAATGCCATTGGAATTTGCCGCGATCTTTGGAGTCAGAAAACTTGAATCCGTGGACTATCATATAACACTGTTTGCGTAAACCCATCTTCAGCCATTTTTGTACAACACTGGCTTGTGACAGATGGATGGACAAACACACAACCACAGCATATACCACACTAGCATAGCTCTGTGCAGTAAAAACGTAGAACTGTGCAGCAAAATAATGAACTGTAACATTCAAAATGATAAATGAAAGATCAACAACGGCAAACACAAATTAGTTACTACACAGACCAACAGCTTGCTGTAATGCCGCGTCAACACAGACACAATACGCAGCAGACGCATGACGATTGGAAAATATGGCTTTTCGGACGGCACAGTTGATGACGACGGGCTTCCAGCAACACGAGAACGATATTTTAAGCTCGGTGAAAATAACCGAATCACCAGCGGACAAACTTTCTCCGTCAACAGGAAGTTGAACTCCATATGCTGCAACATTCAGAAATGCTATAACAGTACTTACACACTTCGTATAAATCGACGATCATTCCTACACATCCTGTACAATATGAACGTAAACTTAGTGACTTACTGCAGGCAAAACTAGAAAGTCCTCACTCGAAGTCACACCAACCACTTTGTGACTTTAGCACAAAAAAACTGGAAAAAAGTTAGCCCCGTATGGGGACTAATGGTCGACTCTTCGCAACTGACGTTTGTGCACGTGACACAAAAACTAGGACAAAAATCCGGCTCCATCAAATTTAGCTACTGTGCTTTAGTTTAAGAATGCATGGTCAGTTGACAGCTGCCATTGTAAATAGCAGAGGAGATAGCTTTTGAAAACGGCATGATTTCTAACTTTGAAGCGCTCATGACCTTGACCTTGCATCGGGTCATACTGCATACCATCGTGCATCATTCATCGACCTCTACCTAAGTTCCAAATTACATTGAAATCGAAGAAACTTTTTGTGGACAGATGGACGTATGCACGTATGTATGTATGCACGAACGGACATTTGAGAGCTGAAACGGCTTTATTAGGTCGACTCTGTCGAAGAGTCGACCTATCTAGCTAGCTGGCTGCTACTTATTTACAGTTTCGAATGCAGGTGTTCTTTTTTAGCAATGTGTTCTTACTGACGTACTGCAATGTGCCATAATTGGTTTCCCAAAACTTTGCTTTCACTTTCCAGTCAATCGACTGCACCCAAAAAGGACCATTTTTATTTCTACGACCATGAACACTGACCTTGACTATTCAAGGACAAGGTAAATCAGCATGTCATCTGGGTTAAAGATGATTTCATTCCACAGTTGTTGTCTTGACACAGAGACACACACACATACCCAAACAATGCTCTACGAGGACCATCAAAGTGGTCCATGAAAAAGAAACAAACCTGAAGGAACACAGAATAGTAGTTGGACAAGACTTCTTCCATCAGTTCCAAGCATAAAGTTCGTGTCATCTCCGTCATGCCAATCAGCCAGTACGGCTGTTCAGCATTTAGTAACTGACAAAAGTCCTATCAACAAGTAAAACAAAACCATCATGGTACAAAGCTGTCAGTGGCAAAGTTC
>Ga0209780_1002666_pt1 | contig 12826 bp, 9 predicted proteins | sample WorMetexBAHAMAS2_FD_187384 | JGI IMG/M metagenome (GOLD analysis project Ga0209780, IMG submission 187384) | Marine gutless worms symbiont microbial communities from Max Planck institute for Marine Microbiology, Germany - Inanidrilus exumae... | ecosystem: Host-associated > Annelida > Digestive... | reverse complement strand
ATTTCACCCCCATCGGTGCAACGTGTCGCCCCTGCGGGGCGAAAATCCTCAAAATCGGCCTCTGAGTAAATTAAATAACCGGCACTTTGCGCTGCGCGCAATGCTGCCGGTTAACAAATACTGCAAGTGTCGTCTGCAAAATCGTTATCAAAGGAGCCAGTTACCAGCTGAATGATCTGCATTTAAAGTTCCTATTAGCCTTCCATAGTAACTATATCATTATCCTGCATAGTTTTTTTAGACACAGCAAAATATTAGTCAAAAATTGCCACTTATAACATACTACACCTCTATTTGGCGCTCCCGTTCGGGGTGTCACTATTGGAATTTTGCCGAGATCTTTGACATCAGAAAACTAGCGTCCCTGGGCTATCGTATGGCGTTGTTTGCATGATTCTACGTTTAGCTGCTTTGTACAAAACCGGCATGTAAACAGACACACGACAACACTTCACATGGTAAAAACCACCATTTGCTAATATACTGTTCAAGACAATATTATTCAACTATCAAACGTTATCTCAAACTGTCAGATCAACAAGCATAAAAATAAAAATAAAAACCGCTTACAGCTGGATCTTTCCAATCTCCGTACCCCAAGACTGTGCCATCCGATTTACATCAGTCTACAGCAGACAAGCCACGCAGACATTGCTCAAAGCACGTCTGTTGAAGTCTACTTTCTCCACGCAGTAACGTAGAATCTGCCTCTTTATACTAAGTGAGTACTTATGTCCCTTATCTTCCGTGAAGGTGGATATGCCAGTGAGTTGATGCCTGTATGATGTGAGAACTACGGTTACCTTCCCGGCTGCAGAAGAAACGCTGTCAACTTCTTTACTAGAAAGTCTGGTTACATCGAGCTCATCGGTTGACCTTAAACGCAGGTTAACTGACCCACTTCCGAGCACTGCTATTGGCCGATGCATGACCTGTGACCCACTACTGCCACAATGATAACGATGAGTTAGCCAGCAGTTGTAAGTTCACTTAGCTGTTGAAAATGGAAGGATTTCCAACTTTCAAGGGCTCGTGACCTTGACCTTGGATCGGGTCACACTACATAGCGCCGTGCATCACTCATCGACCTCTACCTACATGCCGTATTTCATTGAAATCGAAAAAAACATTTTGTGGATGGACGGACAGATGTATATATGTGTAGGTATGTAGGTATGTACGAATGAACGAACATTTGAGACTGGCTTTATTAGGTCAACTCAAAATAGTCGACCTCATATACTCCTTCAAAAAGCTTCATTCAACTAACAAAATGGAAAGCGTTTGTCAATCCGAGTGAAATACGACACAGCAAAGAAATTTTAATCGAACAAACGTTAATCCGCTGAAATTTCTAAAGACTAACTGATTAATTAACTCAAAGAATCGCAGCCTCAATTCAAACATAATGCGTACAAGAAGGGCGTCGGTTAGGACGACGTTGTCCGTTGTGACGTCGGCAAGGTTCTGCTTGCTGATGTGTCTCTGTAGTGAAGTCTGACACAGAACGCGAGTAGCGTGATTCAGATCCTGTACATTGGCAACCGACAAGATGGCGTCCTTGACTCTGAAGTATACGTCGGCGCCGACTTCAATTGTCGCGCCATCGGCCGTGATCGCCTGCATTCATGTCAATACATCTTTCAGTTCCTCCGCTCATGTAAATGCAATGATCGAGATCTGGGGCCAATAAGCTGTCACAAGAAATGACCAAATGACGTCAACATAAACTAGATGTGTGGCAAAGCCCAGCGTGAGCTCGCCCGCCCGGCGCAAATGCGCCTGCAGATCTCAGGGGTTACAGGACCAAAGTTCGTTAATTTTTTTCAGACGTTCATGGGACATTGGCGGTGTTACTGCATGCATCTGTGCTGCGATCCTCACAATCGCTGTAAAATGCTAGCACACAGAATGAAGGTGCGTATGCCAATTTGCACTAAAAATTGGTTACCATAGCAACGGCCCTTGAGCAATCGTGAAAAGAAGGTCAGATCGACCATGTCCACTCATACGTGTGCGTATCCTAAAAATTTAAATAAGATTGGTCCAGTACCGTATGAGACTATTGGTCTGCAAAAGAACTATAATAAAGAATATTATGATGAAAGAAAGTAATATCAGAAAAACACCAGCCCTTTGGCATGCGATGCCAGGCGATCTAATAAATAAATAAATACATTTATATACTGTAACTTATAAGGCAGTAATTGTCACAGATTATAGAGTAAATCATCAAACCATCATGCGTGAGTCAGTTGGAGTTTAACGTCCCTTTTCAGCACAAATATGGCCATATCAGAGACAAAAGGTCAAAGGTGGAGAGCTATCCCTACCCAGTGAAGGAATAAAGTGGCGAAGTAAAGTGATAAAGGGGGGGGGGGATTGCCCTGGGCCACATGCCATGCCTGAATGAGAAATGATTCTCATGCTTCTGCACTAATGATCCTCAGACGAGTTATCTGATCAGGCCAAGAAACGAACAGCAGTGCACTCTCATAACGGGCACAGCGCAAACGCAGCGAAAGACTTACCATCTGTGGTGGAACACTGAATGCTTTTGTTCGCAGATCGACAGTGACCCAGCGATCAATGCAAGGCAGAACCACAACGTAACCTGTTACACACCGCATGCGACACACCGACAGACATTGCATGCAACTGTCTCAAACTTACAAATTATGTTATTACCACTCACTTCTGGCATTTAGTCTGTTCGAAATTATCTGTTAAAAATTATTCACACGAATCTACTAAAATGAACTAGCAAGTATCAATTGTCTGGCTTAGATGGATGGAAAATATGAGATACAATACAATAAATATATTTAATCACTGCTAATTAGAAACAACCGACAGACCGTCTGCAGTACTGCAACATTTTCTGTTGTCTTTAGCACTTGTCACAAAATTCACATTTGTTTGCAAAAATACATAATAAACAAGCAACTGTTTGCATACTGAATACAGTTCATTAGGAAGTTGTGTAAAAACAGAAAGTAAAGTATGCGGTACTTATATAGTGCGTTCTTACGGCCTAAACAGTCAAGAAGCACTACAGAATGGCACGTGTTAACGGGATCACACACGATCATCCTGACTTTACTGCGTCAGCATTTACCAGATGGCACCACCCAAACGAGGCAGAACACATCCGATATAGCTTACTACAATTTATCGACCTTGGAAGGATGAAAGGCTGAGTTGTCCTAGTTGGCTGACCTATAGTAGATAATTTACTCACGTAAGTGGTCACCCGTCAGCTGCAGGTCAAGCGTGGGACAGGGAAAATTCTACCACTGCGCAACGCAGCCAACTGTGCTGTTTGTAATAATCATAATTTTCATGTATCCACATCATAAATGTAATTATGAGCTACGCTCAAACCCATCATTATTTCATCACGTAATAATGCAACGGCTGCAATATTGCCAAAAATTTCTGGCAATGCAGGTACTATATTTTCTGAAATGATTGAATACGTTTTCTTACTTAGAATTTTTCTATTTGTTCTTAATAATGATCAGATCTGCCAACTGTATCACTACAGTCACGTGGTTAAATACTGTTCAGCCACTGGACTAGCAGCCTACGCAAGTCAAAAATACAATTGAAGATAGAAACCGGGTCCTTTAGAGTCCAGAAGACGTCCAAGTCGAAATACCACAATCCGTTCAAAAGTCTGCACCACCTGAACTCATCAGAAACATACACCTGAGTAAAATGATGTAAAATTAGCCATCGTATAATAAGCCACAAAAATCATATGTAAAAAATTAAAATAAAATAAAAACAAAAGTGTAACAAACTACTGTAGAGTATGTGCCAAACACAAAGTCACTACATGACTTACAACAAACATCGTACAACAGGAAGCCCAGCTACCATGCATGGACCGTACAACCTGCTGTCAGTCTATTATCAGCTACATTTTCATAAACATTACTAAATCTGACAAAAACACATCAGTGCATATAAATACTTTTTGTCAAAATTTTCCACTCTGCATTTTACCACGTAAAACACTGAGCACATGGGTGTAACAAGCCGCCCAGTTTCGTTGCATGTTTTGGTCAGAGCAAAGTCAGAACAGTCGGGCTCAACTCATCTGGAGTTTTAAAATGCGGAGCAAATTGCTCGAACATAGAAAAAGTGGTCTAGTACCAGACGGGAACGCACTCAGTCAGTGGGGAAGGCAGAGGCGGGAATTAACGACAACGATCTCCACTGATCTGACAATCAAGCCTACGGACACCACAGCATGTTGAGCTGTAGTGTCGTGTTGTATACGTGTACATATGATACATGTGTGTACATAAATATTGTATACCAACCTTCAACGTGAAACACAGTGACATTGGCAGTGTAAGAATAAACAGGAAGTAGCAAAGTGCTGATGCAATGATTATCAGCACTCTCGACATCCGTGACCCATCTTGCACTGTAATAACACATTTTTAAATTGAAAATTTCATTAATTTCATGGACATTATAAAATATTACAAATTTACAAACACATTCAATAGTTAAATTATCACAATCTGAAAGTTAAGACATTAAACACTAAATTTTAATTAATTTAACACGAAAACCTTTGCAGCATGGTATATGTATAAGAAATCTCATAACTGATGCTGTTGATGATGCTACTATTGCTACTGCTGCCAGCAAAATAAGCACGGTGTCATTTGCTATTTTCAACATAACATCCTTCAGTCTATCCTTAGGATCTAAAACAAGGTGTCGCCCCATCGGGACGTAACACGACTGGCCCGCCGCGTGCTGCCCCCTGGTGAGTTACGTTGCATATGCGCCGCCTTACAGACGACGACGACAGACGCCGACAGACACCAGCAAGCAAAACAAAACTGGGGCATTGGGCAGACCAGTAAAAATATAGCAGGAAAACCAGCACACTGCTGCCTAACAGCATCCACCATGCATGGGCAAGTTTGCAACCTGCTGAAGTTTGTCCACTCCATTATCAACAACACAACAAGAGCACAGAGTGTCCGTATCATTGCGCTCACCATATACACAATGCAGACACTGACACAGCAATGTCTAAAGTCTAACTCCATTATGACAAACATCAGTGTTGCATTCCATAACATCATACAGGCAAAGTTAAAAGATGGGCTCAGGTACTGATTCTGCATATCTATTAACTGCATTCCACACTCTGCATTCCTACGCCAATTCCCACATCGATTTATAGACTTTTCACTCTTATACACTTTTGCTCACGAGAACTTTCGCTCTGAAGAACGTTTGCCCGTTAGAGTGGTGCAAAGTAAAACTGTGCCTCAGTTACACCACATTGGCAACGGACAAACAGCACAAACATATTTGGCTCACTTCTATGCATTTAATCACATCCAACTTTTGAATATGTGTGCTACAGCAACAACAGCAGCAACAGTCACGTTGCATACGATGAACGCCCCTAGATATTCAGGCAGATGGTCGGAACTCGGGCAATGTGTTTGATTCAAAGTGGACAACGGCAGTCGATGGTACAGCCGACTGCCGTTGCCGGCTTCAGGCCTGGTCAGAGCGTAGTCACCACGACAGCGTGGTTTCCTTAAGCAAAGCATCAAAGTCCAAAACTTGACACGTGTCTCGCATCAGCATCTTGCTGAACTGCACCAAAATAATAGCTGTCTCCATGCTAGCATCAACTTGGCAGATGTTGTGGTAGCTAGATTTCCAATGCTTGACGTCACTGTCTCTTGTGAACCAATGAGCGGGTCCGAAGCTACCAGGCAGCTATTACGCCATCTTGCTTTTAATCGCCATAACTAGACTCTTTTGGATTGAGCTGAAGCCTCTATTAGGCCTAAAATTCACAGTAACAAAGCTGAGTTAAGTTCAGAGCTGAGTTGACTGCAACTTAGAACTCAACTCAGGTCAGCTCCAGTCGCTCTGAGACGAGCGGCAATGAGTCGTCGCCTACGGCAGCTAACGGCGACCCAGTCAGTTCGTTGGATGGCAACATAACAATCAGGCTTTGATCATTCATGCGTATGGCTGCACGGCTAATCGGCGACGTCCGGCCGGGAAGCATTAGTAATCCTGGATGAACTGGTCGATCCAGCGAGCACGGTGCAGTGTTTCTACGGACCCCATCGTTGTTCATACTGGGCCATTGCATCAGACCTCGGGCCTCAAGTGTGAGCATTGTGTGTTGGATGTGGACACTTGGGGGACGCAGTGATTAGCAATGACGATCAACGCAAGCATCACCAACAACACATCTTCATTGCCGGTTTAGCTGTGCAACAAGGTCTATTTTGGTGGTCCATCTGAATGGCTCGTCACATCATCATTCATCACTACTGGATCGGGTACTGAATCAACCAATCCAGGTGAAGTAAAATTATTGATTCGGTCCAATCCATTTATGTGGACTGTTCTAACTATACTGCAGTGGCTTATTCGGCTAAATAAGCACAATATTAGATACGTGATATATTTCTCCATTGCTGAGAATTCATAACTCGAAAAGTGCCAAAACATAAACTTGGATTAAACTTAGGGTCATAAATAATACTGTGGATTGCAATAAGCCAGGGCTAGCTAGTCATGGTGTGAGTTAAATGATTTGTTGGACATTAGGGACCATTAAAATTTTCTGGGCCGGGCAGGGTTATGCACCAATAATCCAACATCTGTAGAATTAATTGATAAAACACCAACCTCCCACAACAGCGCCAGCATGGCTCTCATCTCCATACAAGCCGACCTGCTCAAGGAGCGGCTGAGCGTCAGCAGACAGCACAGACGTGCTACTGGCGGCAGACGGTGACGAATACTCGGTAGATGGCGACCTGCTGTAGGAAAACATGGACGAATACTTCCCCGGCTGGGCATCGTAAGTGAAATAGCCCGGGCCTTCCAGCGCCGGAAATTTGTATTTCCGCGGAGGTATATGCGAAGGTAAACGGCTGTACTTTCCGGAGCTCATTAACGATAGTCTAAACACTTTATTTATACCACATAAACTAGTATTCCCTATTAACACCAAACAATGAATATAAACAAACAAATAACACTAGCCACGCCCCTACATTTAATTATTAGAAGATGAACCTAAAATATTTATGACTTTGGCAGGTGCCCTAAAATATAAATAAGACGTAGACGTAGACGTAGACGGAGTTTACAAGCGCAGGCCGAAGCCTCTATGCCCTCATCTTAAAATCACTTCACGATAAATTACGTTACTAAAATTCCTCACACAATACTTCACTACGACTTTCGGTTCCCTGCAGCTGTGCTCTAAAATCATATACAATATCTTGATTATGCCAAAATTTATCCAATCTAACTTTAAACGTGTTAGTGGTGTTAGCAGATACAACCGAATTAAGTAAACTATTCCATTTATTAATCACCCGATTGAAAAAGCCGAATTTGCGTAAGTCATATCTAACCCGTAGCTTCTGGAGTCTGAAATCATTTCCTCTAGCTTTCCTCTTTAATATCTTTAATTTAGTAACCTAAAGCTTCGAGTTTGACGTTATGAGCCGTTAAGGAATATATTCTACTTGACAATTGTTTATGCAAACCAGCCACAGATTCAACTGGACCTAATTATGATGTACAAAGGCAGACGATATTGATACGGTCACCGTAAACATAGCCAACAGGCTATTGTTCCGGCCGCCGGAAACATAGCCTAGCTGCAACCGTTTCAACTGACGACTTCAATTGACCGTTTCAATTGACGACTTCTTTATACTGACTGAATCTACATGTACCAGAGGCCACCCTTATAAACTGTTTTTACCGCGTTGTTCCATTGATGTCCGCAAATATTTTTTTTTGCAACCGTATCGTAAAAGTCTGAAATGAATTACCAATTGACACCGATTTCTCCAGTATTGATTTATTCCAGCGCGCACTTGATGGTTTAACTTTACTGCTTATTGTGACATTTAATATCTGTTCTATGTTTTTATTCTGTATGTATTCTCATGGCGTTGCGCTAGAGGCTTAACCAGCCCTGCAACTGCCAATTAACCGACGATGATGTTTTATTTTGTAACGTTTTTATACGTCGGTTTCATGTACAATAAATGAATGAATGAACTGGCAAACTCTATTCCTACGGTCACCGTAATAATAGCCACGACACTATTTGTCCGGCAACCGGAACATGACTGCGCGTTTTGTTAGTCAGGTCCGGTCGGTCTAAAACATGACGGGCCAGACGGGACAGCCTATAGGCCTACAGACGGGACAGCCAGTCTTGTGGCCGACGGGACAGACTATAAAGACGTGCCTGTTAGAACTCACATTTGGGTATAGGCCTTACTTGTAGTCCCGTTTGCAAGACTACTGTGTTTCGTCAACGACAGCTAGTACAGATGAGACACAGTTACACATCTACATAGCTGTCCCGTCTGTATAAAGGCTGTCCCGTCTGCTCCATGAACTGCTGTCGGGGCTGGATAGGCTGTTCCGTCTGTTCCACCAATAGCTGTATAGCTGTCCCATCTTTATAGTCTGGCCCGTCATGTTTTAGACTAACCCGTCCGGTCGCCGTATTAAATGTTGGAGTGAGATAGCCATACAAAGAAAGAAATAGAAAATAATAGTACCGGTATATTTACACTGTGTCTCAAAAAACGTCCCACCTTTAAACTGTCTCTAACTTTGTCATCTTAATTGATTTTCAAAATTTTTGCACTGCTGGAAAGCGTATGAAATTTGCTATAAAAACCATATGACAATACCCACCTTACCTTAGGCATGTTGCTGTACCACCTTGGGAAATTAAACAATAAAACTTATTTATGTTGTAGCAAAAATCAATTTCACACGACCTTTCAGAAAAATAACAACCCAAGTATTTCAACTTGGGGACCCTTTTTAATACCACATTATTTAACCTAACTGGTGTTGAAGTAGAGCAAAAGCCACCAAAGGTAATGCAGTAACTCTTAGAACTTATATGAGTTAAAACAGATATCCCATGTTCTTCTATATTTAGCACAAATGTCAACCATGTGCTGCAGACCAGTACATGCTTATTACATGCACAATTTGTGGAATATATAATGCTGTGGGAACGGAGTAACAGCACACAGCATCCGAGCCGCAGGTTGGAAAGCTGTTTTACTGCTTGGATTATGTCCGCGTCTGAGGCGACACAAATTCGTACGATGCACTACCAACATAATGGCATGTGTGACAATAGACATCACAGAGATTTCTTGCTATTTCGTTTGTTGGAAATCAAAAATTTATACTACCAATCGCACTACTGGTAATGGCGTTGCTATGGACGCTATAAACATTGCCCCCGGCACACCACGACCACGTGGCGCCATGTCCACTAAATTAACATGGAACCGGCGCGAGTTGCCTGGCTTATAGTTATTTATAGGCTTTGGGGGCTATTAAAAGGATGTCGGCAGCATAGAGAATAATAAAACATCTGGAAGTAAGAGTCTAAGAGTGTCTCAGTCTACAGTGATGTCGTCTAAATAAATTGCAAATAAAAAGGGCGATAGAACGGAACCATGTCTAAATGCAAATATAGCAAAAATTTCTGAGAACATTTTGTTCAATTTAATACATAAAAGAAAACATTTTAGCCAAATTTTAAGGAGATATAATAATAATGCCAAGGGAAAATTTTTCTCTTCATAAGTTTTTTACCCGCGCGGCGCTAGCTATGCGCGGGTATTAGCCGTCGTCGTGTGTCTGTGTGTGACGTGCCCGCAATCCATCTATGTACCTTTAGACAGAGGAATGACGTTTCCGCTGGACGTTTCACACAAAGAAACTTTGTAGCGGACTTTTCGACAGAATTTAAATTTTACTGACAAAAACAGCAAAATCGCGTTTTACGTCCACCCTTTGGGGGACTGGGGTAGCGTACACGGTTCACCTACAGCTCGTTGAAAACCGGGTGGTCGACTTCCTATTAGTGCTAATTGAACTTTTCGCCAGCTCTCACGGTTGAGGCGCAATATAGCGGATATTTGTCGAAATTGTGGTGTTCGAAACGGGGTGGGTCACTTTGAACGCAAATGTCTGGGGAAAGGGGGTCGTCTACCAACGACTGTTGGCGTCGGAAAACTAGTGTCCCTGGGCTTGCGCGATCCTACGTTTAGCTGTTTTGATACAATACCGGCGTGTGACAGACAGAGACAGACAGAGACAGACAGACAGACACACAGACACACGACGACGGCTAATACCCGCGCTTGGCTTGCGCCGCGCGGGTAAAAAATTTGCTAAGAGTTTGATATCTTTCTAGCAAAACCGACCAGTGCTTCCGAGATTGTTCGCTTATGAATGTCCACCATTCATCAGTATTGAACGTTTTAGACTGAAGTGTAAGTTTGTCCACGTCCTGCCAGACGAGCATCATTGCGATCATAAACAGCAGCAGCAGCAGAAGAAGAAGAAGAAGAAGAAGAAAAAGGAGAGCGAGAGAAGAGTGTGCGCAGCTCATAACGAAACTGTTTGCCAAGTAGACGTAGAAGTTATATGCGTAAACAAGACAAGACACAGCGGATAAAATACTGTGGTAGAGATACATAGAATAGCTATTAGTCAAGATGTGCGCGAAATAGAAAATAGACGTCGTTCCAAGAAGCAGGACGTAGACGAGAGAAATGGTGACGAGCATGACGGTGGCCACGGCGGAGTTGGACGAGGTTGACTGGTGATGTTGCTGAAGTCCGAGATTGGCGGCGGCGTTGTTGGCCGCTCGACGTACTTCACGTATGAGCATCGCGTTGATGATCAGAACAGTCACCGGCACGACCACGTGGAACGCGAAGTACACGACGTCATGTATAACGCGTGCAACATCATGATTTAGATGTTGGTTACTGAACATACATCCGACAGCCACAGAGACCACTGCCAGAACGACGATGAGTTTCTTCGTCCTGGCTGTTGTGCACATCAGATTCACCTGTATACAATGCCGGCTGTATAGCACTTAACTCAGCGGCAACTTGTCACTGATGCACTCTCTCCTACCAATCTCCTTACATCGTCTTCATCGAGCAACAGGCTACCACAATAACCGGTTGTATTCCTCGTAGAAATCTACAACGAGTAGCTCAGCTGTCGCTGACAAACGCGCGCGAAGCACTGCATTACGACAAACAGTCGCGTGACCATAAACACACTTTTTGTTGGTGAAATGTTATCCTGTTGCTAGAATTGATATATCCTACTCGTGTACAAAATTTGACGACTTTAGGTTCAGCCGTTCCACTGATATGATTGGAGCCCCAAAAATTTTGTAATGGGTCACATGACCTGATCATACCCCTATAAGGGACAGTTCGTCGTCCGTAGGCTGTGATTTGCACATTTAACCTGTACAAGCAATTACGAAAATGCATAAGACAGTGCAAAATATAGAAATTGAGGTAGTTTAACGTGCTTAGGGGTCACCCAAGGTCATAGGCAACATAACCATTCGATAGAGCATATACAACTTATTATTCAAATTTAACAAAAACTATGAGGCTATCTCGTACCATTTTTGAGATATCATCGCTTAATTTAAAAAAAATCAAAGGGGTCACGTGACAGTAACCATGCACCTTTCAGGGACAATTTGTCGCCCGTAGGCTGGGACTTGCTATGTTCAACCAACATATTAAGTTTGAAATGTCTGCGATTACCTGCAACGAAGAAATGAGGGGCAACGCCAAATGTAAAAATTCTTGTTTTGAGCCACCCTTTGGGGGACTTAGGGGTAACGCACAGGGTTCATCTATGGCTCGATGGAAAGCGCGTTGTCGACTTCCTATTAGTGCTAATTGAATTTTTTTCGCTAGCTCTCACCGCTGCGGCACTATTAAGCGAAATCTGTCGAAATCGGCGTTTTCCGACGGGGGTGGGTCACTTTGAGCGCAAATATTAGGTAGATGAGGACGTCGCCCGCAATCCATCTATGGACCGTTAGATAGAGGAATGATGTGGCTACAACGTTTCCGCTGGAAATTTTCACACAAGGAAACTTTGTAATAGGCCTAGACGTTTTTCGACAGAACTTAAAATTTACTGGAAAAAATACCAAAATCAAGTTTTTTTGCCACCTTTTGGGGGACTTAGGGGTAACGTACACGGTTCATCTATGGCTCGTTGGAAAACGTGTGGTCGACTTCCTATTAGCACTGAATGAACTATTTCGTAGCTCTTACGGTTAAGGCGCTATGAGCGGATATAGGTCAAAATTTTGGTGTTTGAAAAGGGGGTGGTTCACATTGAACGCAGGGGTGAGGGAAGGTCGCCCACCAACGACTCTTAGTGTCAGAAAACTAGAGTCCCTGATCTATCACGTGGTGTTGTTTGCGTGATCCTACGTTTAGCCGTTTTGATACAATACCGGCGTGTGACACACACACACACACACAGACAGACAGACAGACAGACACACGAACACACAATGATGGCTATTATCCGCGTGGATAAAAGTGGCTGAATTGATGAAGCTAGTTTTTAAAACTGAAGTTATCCTCTGCCAGCCGACAATGAGTTATAAGAAGATGGATTTAACACGTAGCTCAAACCAGCGCGACGCACTTTGGGTCGTGGGTCTTTGGGGCGTGGCCACGACAAACGGCATACTTTTAAAACAGTCACGTGACCATAACCACGCCCCTTATATTGGTGATATGTCATCCTGCTGTTAGAATTGATATAGCCTATTCGTGTACAAAAAACAACCAGTACCATACAAACACCACGGATCAAAACACTACACCACTGTATTTTAATGTGTGCAAGATCAAAAACAAAAAAGAACGTAAATTTATAAGAACACATGTTTTGAATGTTTCATATA
>Ga0209780_1002665_pt1 | contig 12827 bp, 7 predicted proteins | sample WorMetexBAHAMAS2_FD_187384 | JGI IMG/M metagenome (GOLD analysis project Ga0209780, IMG submission 187384) | Marine gutless worms symbiont microbial communities from Max Planck institute for Marine Microbiology, Germany - Inanidrilus exumae... | ecosystem: Host-associated > Annelida > Digestive... | reverse complement strand
AAACGAAGTAGGTTTTTTTTAGTATTTTGAAGTACGTACGTGCCATATCGTCGTAAAAAGTTGACGTTTGCTATCTCATCTCCTGATGAGTTCTTGTTTACTCTTGTCGCGTTGTTACGTTTTTAACGTTTCTTGTATATTTTTGAATATTTTTATTACTGCAGAGGAACCTAGCGACGCGCTATGTTAGTAAATTCGTGCTATGTTTCACAAGCGATGGGACTTAGAAGGGTTTCAAACAGCGAGAGTGACCTTCAAGGTCATTCAAGGGCATTGGCAATGGTGCCATTGGATAGGCCACATACGATTTTATATTACTAGTCTTCCAATGCAACTGTGTCTCTATCTTGTGCCGTTTTCGAGATATTACCACTTATTTTCCAAAATTTAAAAAGGTCACATGATGCTGAACACATTGGAGTAATATATTATGCATGCACTCGTACTCCTCTATATGAACCAGTACACGAAATTTGAAATACCTAGCTTCACCAGTTACAAAGATATGATATGGTAAAATTTAAAAAAGGCCATGTGACTCTGACAACGCCCCTTTTAAGGGTGGTTTGTCATCCATTGGCTAGGATTTGATACAATTTACGTGTGCAAAATTTGACGATTCCAACTAGCCTTTCCAGAGAGATTATTGGACTTTATATTGGAGGCGTCAAAACTTAAAATGGGTCACGTGACCCTGACCACGCCCTTTAAGGGTATTTGTCATCCTGTTGTTGGAACTTGACATAGCTTACATGCTTGCAAAATTTGATAACTCTAGCTTCAGCCGCACCAGAGATAAACGTTAAAAAATTTTTCCATGTTTTTAACGTTCTTGACGTTTTTATGTTTTTTTCTCCAACATTTTTACATCTACGTCTGGTATAAAGAGAAAGCGTCTAGTCGATGGGCCTATGGACACAGCCCACGTTTCCTATCTAGCTAACCGATGCAATGATTCGGTTTATCCTAGGGTTGTGTGGGTGTCTGTGTGTGACGTTGGCGTATATGATTAAACTCCAATACGGATCAAGTCGGTTTTCGGTATAAGGGTTACTTTGAACTTTGACAACTACTTCGCATTAGATGGGGGTCCGAATCTGCCCACAATATGGAAACCTCCCCAAAGGTGGGTCTCCCTATCGTGGGCGAAATTTTTTAGACTCCAACACCCACAGGTTGAGTGTTGGAGTTTTTAAAAATGTCGGCTCTCGCTATGCCACGGTCGACCATTTTACCAAATTTTCTGTACATGTTAACTGTGGCCGTGGATCGGTCCTCCTCCGACGGCAATGCAATACGTCATGTACTTCCGGTTGTGTGGATGACGTCATGTTTTCATATAATGGCGGGAACAGGCCATCATCTAAGACGACGCGTATATATGTTTCGTCCAGTTCGCCAGATCGCGGCACCAGTCGGACGTAAAACAACGTTGTTTCTTCGAGATCGCCAGGCGAGTGACGGACGGCGGGTTTCCACACACTACTTCTTCACCTTTCGCTGCCCGGCTCCGGGTGAGAATGGGACTCTTCTTCGCTTTCCCGCCCGCCACAAGAGATCTCGTTCTAACTTTCGCTTATTCTCCATCTGCTGCAGGAGCTTCCCCTTTGTTTTCGCCTTTTGCCTCCTCGGGCTTCGCGGTTGGTGTTCGGAATAGGCCTAGCATTTATTTGCCGCTAAGGTTCTTTCTACTTCCCTCAAGGTTTCGCTCCTAGCTCTCAACACAAAGACAAGACAATATTCTTTTGGGAGGCTGCGAATTTCTGTTTTCGCCTCTTTGCAGCCTGATTTTACAGTGAAATCAACAAGGCGTACTTATATTTACGAACACAATTAGATGCGAACCACCAAAGGGATTTCGCCCACCATCCCACTGGGGTACCACTACAGCTTCGCTTCTCAGAACTGGTCAGAACTGGAATTTCACCTCCCAGAACCGGTTGGAACTGGATTGATAACTAAGTACTTCGCCGGCTTACACTTTCGCAGCACTCCTTCGCTGGTACCTTCGCTGCAACACCTTCGCACTCAACCAGCCGAGGACTTGCCACGCCAAGAACCAAACGCCGACTTCGCATTTCAAGGCACTGGACGACTTTCGCGCTCGACTTTCACACACGACCACTTCACTGGTATTTCGCTGCGACACTTTCGCAATCGCCGAGGACTAGACGTCGATGCCGCTTTGCTGGCACTAAACAGCTTCGCACTCGAACTTTGCAGACGACGTTTCGCTGGTACTTTCGCTGTAACATTTTCGCGCTCAACCAGCCGAGGTCCTGCCTCTTCGAGTTCTGAACACTGAATGCCTTTTTGACTAGCCAAAACTGCGCCTTTTTAGGTCCGAGGCCTACCGTTTAGCCAATCACAAGCCTTCTTGCTGGCAGGATTCGCTCTTCCCACCAATCACATACATGCGGGCACGTTCCCACGGTCTTCTAGCCGATGACGCTACAGCCTATGGGAGCGTTCATATTAGATTGGTTAGGGTTCCAGTAGTTTACCAAACGTAGTTACCGCAACAGGCGGCGGCACCGGGGGGCGAAGTATGCCGAATACGATTGTATCTTGTTGTATGTTTAGGCGGCTTGGGTCAGTTTCTCGAGCACTAGCCGGGCGAGAGAGGGGTATCAGCGACAAAGACGTTGTCGTCTACGTGCCCTGGAAGTCTGCTGTCGATTGACTTCGTCGTGGCGCAGTTCGGCGATCAGCCGCGTCTGTTCGTAGATCTTCGCTCGCAGGTCGGAGTTGAGTCTTTTGTCGCTGTCGGCGGTGTCGGACGACTGCAGCAACTTCATCATCTCCGCATTCTCGTCTTCCTGCTGTAGTGTCGGACGCAAGTAAGTAAGTAAGTAACTGAAACATTTATAAAGCACCGCGATCGTTTAAGTGTAAAAAATGAATCGGAAGCGCTGGGTTAGTCGGTAGGATTGTTGAACGCAGATCAAAACAAATGGGTTTTGAGCCGATTTCGGAATGAATCCAGCATTTGGTGTGAACGAATGGAGATTATTATTCTAGATCGTTGTTGCTGCAATACGGAACTACACTGTAGAAGAAGCCAGTAATATTCACAAAAGTGCCGATCCTAGCTGCATTGGTTTTTGAGATATCGCGCGGAAAAACAGACAGACGGACAAACGGAGTTAAAAACGCTACCCCTCAACAGCTGTCGGCGTTGGTAATGAACGGAAGCCGAAAGACAGACTGGTGCAAGGAACATACAAATTGGCGAAAGAGGATGATCGCAGCATTATATTCATCTTTATTCACCATAAATGGTAGCACAGAAAAAAGAAAGCGACATGCAGCTTAACTATATCACAAAAATATAACAACAACCGTAATGTATAACAACAATGACTGAGAGAGAAGAGTACAATACAATAATATTCATAAATGGCTAATCATCTGACAAAAAAGCATTCGAATGATTCCTGTATTTTATATCGAATTTTTTAGCACGCCTGTCATGAAGTACACTAGGTAATTCAAAACAAAAGTACGACTGACAACATTTAACAAGGTCGATATTACCAGCATTGTGGATGCACACTATGCATACTCTAGACACTATCATCCACGCGACGGGACGTTAGCTACGAACAGCTTCAGCAACTGTTGGATAATGTTTCTACACTGTGTCTATAAAACATCCCCGACATTTTAGCTGTAACTTAAGCAAACGTTTTCCTATCTGAATAGTTTTTGGCGCTAATGTTACTCGAAAGATGGTTTATTTTCTCACCTCACATAAACAGTGTTTCTGCACTACCTTGCAAAACAGAAAAATAAAAATTGCATCTTTTCATCTTTTCACTCAATGTCATATGATTATTTTATTAAAAACTTCAAAAACACATCGTGAATAGACTATCTATCGTTAGTTTTATTCCGTTATCAATTCAGCCTATAACAGGTGTTCAAAGTATCCTCCATTCGCTCGAACACATGCCTGCAGACGCTTTCTCCACTCGCTGACAGCAGCGTCGATACGATACGATACGGTAGATTAACGTGCGCTCAAAAGCTTACGAGGTGGCAGCTTAATCTAGCGCACGGCCCAGAAACGTCGACAACACTTTGCTGCATACTTCTTAAAACGTCAACCAGTCGCTGCTTGAATCCATCGACATTGTGGATCTGCATCTTATATACACGCTGCTACGTGACTCTCAAATCTTGTAATCCACGTGGTTTAGGTCTGGGGGCATAGCTCTGGAGAAATGAAATTAGAGGTTTGCACGCTGCAGGAGTTCGATTGTGTCACTCGCCCGATGCGCAGGTGCGCTGCCTTGCTGAAAGACAGATTGTCACCCACAACATGTCTGATAGCAGGTAATATTTGCTGCCATAGAAGAACATTCCAGTAATACTAACTTTTAGGCTACCCCACATTCAACTGAGAAAAAAAGCCCAGCAACGCCCATTCTCGACACTGCGACATAATCATAATATGACATTGAATGAAAGGGCACAATTTTTGCGTTTGTCTGTTTTGCAAGGCAGTGCAGAAACCCTGTTTAGGCGAGGTGGGAAAATAAACCATCTTTTGAATGCCTAATCTCTAAGTGATATTTGTGAAAAAAAATTATTTAAATTGGAAAGTTTATTCAAGTTACAGCTAAAATGTCTGGGATGTTTTTTGAGATACAGTGTATTTGGGAGTTAGTTGTATTGTGATCGCTTGCTTATTTGCGCCATATAAATACCGATACTAACTAAATGCTAACTTACTCGGCTACTGGAGGTCTATCGTAGTCGATGAACTGCTAACGAAAGCTGTCGTGTAATAACCGAACTTGAACAAACGAGTATGTCTGTCCTCGTTATTGTCGGGCCGAAATGCTCTATGGCCGCATCGCAGGCTGCTCCCAGGCGAGTCACGGCCAGTATGCCGATGGGACAGACAGACGGACAAACGCCACACCGTTACATTACACTTTCCGCTAGACGCGTAATAATGTTGACTGGCAACTAGCGTATTCGGGGGGAGTGTGATGCCACAGCCCCTTGTAAAACTGTAAAAAAAACTAGCCTAAAATTATTGATAAATTGATATCTAAGTCATATTCAGTGGACAACCAATTAAGAGTAAGTTGTGAATGTGAACTTTCAATATTTTTCAAAAGTCTAGATATGCAAAAGATGCCGCAATTATGCACAATAAATCCATACAGGATGACAGAGCATTTTGCTCCTCACTTCTAAAATATGCATTTATTCTATTTCAAGACAACATTAACGGGAAATTGACAAGACAAGCTCTTTTTCAGATTTGATACTTCTTAAGTACTACGCTTAGGCCTACGTATAAGCTACCAAATAAACGTTTCAATTATCGCATCGAAACGTTGAAAACTACAAAAGCTGTCGGGTATACGAACAAGTTGAAGAAAGTCCTTTTTACCTCTGCTGGAAAACCACCTTTCGGTGGTCTTCGTTTCGGGCCCATCCGACTCCCCATCGCCTCTGACGAAACTGTTCTCTCTCCAGCTCCTGTCAACGGCTGCAGCTGTCCTTGCGCTGTATCACCGTTGCCATGGATACCCGCTCACTCGGACGAATGACGTCAGCCCGATTAATACACGAGCGAACTTTTAGCGTGTTAAAACGACGACTGTTCAGTTAATAATCGGTTTGATATTCCGAACTCTTGAGCAGAAGTTCAACATCTTCCTGGGAACACATGTAGAACAAGGTGTCGCCCTAACGGGAAGTAACACTACTGGCCCGCCGTCGCGTGCTGCCTCCTGGTGAGTTACGATGCATATGCGCCGCGCCGGTGTTACAGACGACGACGACAGACGACGACATTGACGATTTCGGCGTGAGCGACTTTTAGGGCCGGTGGCGGCGGCTCGCTGACTACTCACAGTTGGCAGTGGCGTTCGGCGGCGTTAGCAACTAGAATGACGATTAACTTTATACATACCATAGGCACTTAGGCCTATTGTAAAATACCGTTTCAGTATTCAGTATGTTGGTTTTATGTAGATTTTATCAGGCAGTATTCGATTTTGTCGTTTTAACCCTTTCGCTCCCTTGCCCGCCGGATATTTCCGGCGGAGGAATTAAATAATAATCCGCAGACTGCCGAATGAATCCGGAGACGCTAGGTAGGCTATACTTATAACCGTGATGTGATATAATGCTGCCTGCGGTATTGGCTATTACCCATTCAACGACTACGTATTATATTTTTCCGGTCTGGTAGTTAAAGGGTTAAGGGGTTCAGCACTCACATTGAACTGGTACGTATTTCTGTGTTTTATTTTACGTAGGCTTACATAACACAGTGCGGTCCTTACATGGTGACACTTCTCAGTTTTGAAAACAAGTAGCTCAGCTGTCGCTGACAAACCAGCGCGACGCGCTGCATCATCGTCAACTGCAAAATTCAAAAGTTTAAAACAGTCACGTGACCATAACCACACTTTTTTGTTGGTGATATGTCGTCGTGTTGCTAGAATTGATATATCCTACTCGTGTACAAAATTTGACGACTTTAGTCAGGATGGAATAGCCGTTCCAGTGATATGATTGGAGCCCCCAAAATTTTGTAACGGGTCACATGACCTGACCACACCCCTATATCAGGGACAGTTTGTCGTCCGTAGGATGTGACTTGCACATTCAACCTGTACATCAAATTTGTAGTGTTTACGATCAGTTCACCAATTACGAAGATGCCTAAGGCAATGCAAAATGTGGAAATTGAGGTGGTTTAACGTGCTTAGGGGTCACCCAAGGTCATCGGCAACATAACCATTCGATGGAGACTGGAGCGTATACGACTTCTTATTCGAATTTAATAGAAACTATGAGGCTATCTCGTACCGTTTTCGAGATATTATCACTTATTTTCCAAAAATTAAAGAGGTCACGTGACAGTGACCACGCCCCTTTGGGACAATTTGTCGTACGTAGGCTGGGACTTGCTATAATCAACAAGCCCACCAAATTTGAAGTCTCTAGCTTAAGCCGTTCCAGAGATATCTTAGGGAGGACTAAAAATTTAAAATGGGTCACTTGACGTGGCCACGCCCATTTCAGGGACGGTTTGTCATCTGCAGGCTGGGAATTGCTATGCCCAACCCAAGTATTAAATTTGAAATGTCTACGATTACCTGCAACGAAGTAATGACAGGCAACGCCAAATGTAAAAATTCTCGTTTTGAGCCACCCTTTGGGGGACTTAGGGATAACGCACAGGGTTCATCTATGGTTCGAGGGAAAGCGCGTTGTCGACTTCCTATTAGCGATTATTGCAATTCTCGCTAGCTCTCACGGCTGCGGCACTGTTAAGTGAAATCTGTCGAAATCGGCGTTTTCTGACAGGGGGTGGGTCACTTTCAGCGCAAATTTTAGGTAGATGGGGACGTCACCCGCAATGCATCTATGGACCATTAAATAGAGGAATGATGTAGCTACAACTTTGCCGCTGGAAGTTTTCACATGAAAAAACTTTGCAGCAGACTTTTTTCGACAGAACTTGAAATTTACTGAAAAATAGAAAAAATCGCGTTTTGTGCCACCCTGTGGGGGACTTAGGGGTAACGTACACGGTTCATCTATGGCTCGTTGGAAAGCGCGTTGTCGACTTGCTATTAGTGCTAATTGAACTTTTTTCGCTAGCTCTCACGGTGAGGCGCTATGAGCGGATATTGGTCGAAATTGTGCTGTTTGAAAGGCGTGTGGGCGCAAATTTCAGGGGGAAGGGGGGTCGTCCACCAACGACTTTTGGCGTCAGAAAACTAGAGTCCCTGGGCTATCACGTGGCGTTATTTGCGTGATCCTAAGTTCAGTCGTTTTGATACAATACCGGCGTTTGACATACAGACAGACAGACACACACAGACAGACAGATGGACACACGATGATGGCTATTATCCGCGCATCGCTAGCGTCGCTCGGGTAAAAAGGGGCGAACGAACGCAGCGGACAGACAGACCGAAGACATAATTAGACATAATTCCTTTGCCGACGCAGTCGGGTAGCGTAGGCGTAAAACACGCGATGTAGGCCAATCTTTGCGGAAAGCTGTAGAAGAGTTCCGCGCTGGGGATGAGCGCGTGTACACGTCAAAACGTGTACACGATAATAATCGTGTAAACGTTTACAAAATTAAACGACAGTGCAAACGAATATGACAGCAATGACAAAAGCCATTGCTAACAAATTAACAATCAAGAAAGGATTCAATAGCATAGCGTGATAGTTTTGCGACTTAAAGCAAAATTATAAGCGACATTCGTTTGAACGAACATCATCGACGGCTAGCTGGTGAGTTGACGTGAAAACGTCTCTTGGCCGTTACTTACTATAATGCTGTTATCGTCACTACGAACAATCTGTGTTCTGTTATGTATTGAGTGACGTACTAGGTCGCATGTTCGCAATGTGCTGCCATGTAATTTTCTAGTATTGGCTGCCATATTGCATGTAAACGTTTAGTAAACGTTTACAAGTTTCGTGTGCATGTTTACGAAATTAAACGATAGGCGCAATCCTACTCTGCGACAACTCCTTACAAAAACAAGTCTCCGCTGCCGCTGACAGACCCGCGCGACGCAGAGGCTCAGCTCATGCTAAATATTCCGTATCACATCATATGGTAATCAAACCATTTCTTCTACTCGGCCTAGTTGCTGAATACAGATCTCGACGGTGGGTGTGATCAACAGTTGTCCGACGACCAGCAGAAGTTTATGACACTCACCGGCGAACTAAGTAGACAGCGCCTGAGACGATCAGCCTTTCCAGAGCTATGGTAATGGTAATGGTAAATGGTTGGTGCCCACCAAAATTTAAATGATTCACGTGACCTAACTACGCCCCTTTCAAGGATGGTTTGCCATCCGTGGGCTAGCAATTGCTACTGTCAATCTACTTACCAAATTTGAAATCTCTAACTCCACTCACTACGAAGATATGAAAGGCGATACAAAATGAGGAAAACAGGGTGGTTTGGGGTAGTTAAAGTCACCCAAGATCACGGGAAATAGCACCAATCGATAGAGGACACACAAGTTCCTATTAGCATTCTATAGTAACTATGTCCTATCTTGCACCGTTTCTGAGATATAGCGAGCTATTGGTCGAAAATCGCCGTTTTAACCTGCCCAACTTCTATTTGGCGCCCCCGGTGATCCAGTTGGAATTTCGCCGAGATTGTCGGCGTTAAAAAATGGGTGTCCCTGGGCTATCGTATGGCGTTTTTTGCGTGATTCTTACCTTTAGCCACTTTGGTACAATACCGGCGTGTGACGGACCGACAGACAGACAGACAGGCAGCATATATAGGCCTATCGCGCTAGCATAGCGTCGCGCGGCAGCGAATCGACAGCATGTAAAGAAGCGTCTTTGATTACTTTGACAGTGGTTTGTTCGGTGAAGCTTACTTCTGAATTTGAATTAACCTTTACTTGACTATTGTGAATAGGCTACGCATAAAAATAAACCATTCTACGTATATGTCAAATTTGTTCAAGTATATGCATAACGATGTCTGTATTTTAATGCTGCATTCTTGTAACGGGCTTGAAAGGACACGTAGGCTATAGACAATATTAACGCAACTCCGAAGTCGACTGAAATGCTCCAATGTGGAATAAAATTGTGTCCTATAGAGTTTTAACACTGTTGGCTGTATGACAGAAAGTGCATTCGGCCTATAAAGTAATTTGCCAATTGCCCCCAAAGGTTCTCGGAGAAAGAATAAGCGGTTTGTGTGGAAAACGGAGCTAGTGGGCGTTGGTGGTTAGGGCCTAATAAAATTTCTTCACCACGAAGTTAACTGGCCCGCGATTGCTAAGTTCCGAGACGCAATCAATAATGTTGTGACGTCACTGGATTCTGAGTCGACGGGGCGTGGTCGCGCTGTGAATCGGTGTAAGATGGCGGCGGCTCTCCGTAGAACTGGCGACAGTGCCGACAGGATGGCGTCGTGGTCACGTGACGCTCCGGCGACGGCGCCGACGGAACGATTTCGGAAGTCTGGACAAATTGCACATCAACCATCAACTTTTTCTCGGCGGTTTTTCTGCGCATGCGCGTACTGTCCTTTACCTTTACCATTACCTTTACCTTCGGAGTGGGCGACTTATAATCGCCCAGAGCTGAGACCGAATTCAGACGTCGGCCTAATGCTGATACCCAATCTGACATAAGAAATAGAAATATCTTAGAAATATGTTTTCGAGGTACTTGCAAACCTCAAAAGAGTGAGTGGTTTAATATTGCGTAGAAGTTACGACCTTATGGCGGTATAGAAATGTGTGTATTATTATTATTATTATTATTATCCGCAGGTTCCATCAGGTATACACCAAAAATGGAATATCTTACCACCATACAGGAGCTGCATCTTCCTAATAATAATAATTTAAAAAAATAATAATAATAGAGCCGCCGCCATCTTACACCAGCAGATGTCCATAGCACTGCAAAGGGGGAACGCGGTCTCATTTCAAAGCACGTTCACTACCAGCTAGTCCGTTCCAACCGTTACAATTTTTCTTCTCTTTATTCGTAATTTCTAAGTCCTCGGGAACTGAGTACCGGGGCATAATAATAATAATAATAATAATAATCTAGCTTGTATAGCGCCAATCGAAGACTCCAGAGGCGCTGAAGTGATTACTGTTTCCTCCTTCTCTCCACATGCTAAACATGCGGGGTCGTGCGCGTACTGTCGGCTGACAAACATTCTGAATGAACAAGTACTTCACGTCTGCATAATATGCTCGAGTTCAGTCGGGTGTGTTTCAGCACCCGGGAGTCGTGCGTAAGTAGGCCTAAGCCTATTTGAAGTTTTAAAGACTGCAAGTTCGGCAGTCAAACCGGACTTATCAACAGACCGTCATTTGATGCTATGTTCGTACGTTGGACTAGTCTTCGCAAGAGTGACAATGTATAGTTATTCGTAGTTTCATGAAGTTGATTTATGTAGATGCTCACAGTCTTTTATGAGGTGGCGTAGTTTACTGTTCTAGCTTCTTTCTTGTTTTTAGTTGTATATATAATTGTCATGGACTTTCTAGTGAGTGGTTTAATATTTAATATTCTCGTTTTTAGTTGTATATATAATTGTCATGTACTTTCTCTCTGCTAGTGAACAAATGAATGAGTGAGTGATTCTTTCACAAACACACGTAGAGTGACAGTTGTTACGCGCGCCCACGTGGCTGACTACTTTCACTAACTGCAGGGTCTTGTGTAGTTTGGTTGGCATGATAGATAATCGATGATAATGATGCTAGCATTGTACATCGGATTCTTGGATCGTCGACGGGACAATCCGCGTTCCAGTCCAGTAACACTGCCTGACTGTCAGCGGTGAGACGTTGCAGGTGTCCAAAAAAGCGGTGATATTTAAGTTATGAAAATCGTTTTAGTTTTAGTTAGTTTTTCAGATCAATCATTTTTACTTCACATAGTTATATTTAACTAAAACAATCATTTCAGTTATTATTTAGTTTAATCACTTTAATTTTTTTTTCGCCCCATAGCAGCGATGCAATAAACCGATTCAGACGAAATTTGGCAAACGTAAGTGTAGACTGTGGGTGTATTCTCACATGCCAATTTTGGCCCTATTCGGTGAAGAGGTGGGTACAGAAACCCCCAATGTTTAAAATTTGGTCAAATTTGCCGTTTTCGCCCTACAGTGGCGACAGTAGCTACCGATCGACGTGAAATTTTTGGCTTGGACGGGTGTGTGCGTGCAGAGCTTTATTGTTAGAAACAGACCGGGGCGGAAGGCAGTAGTGACGGCGGTGTGAGACGGCAGCCCGGCGACAGCGGCGACAGCGGCGACGACGACGGATGATGAAGCAGCTGGACACAGTTGTCGTCCGGCTCCACGGTCGCCATCTCAGCGCCGCCAGATGACGTATTACCATCGACCTCTGGATAACGTCAGACACAGCGTCAGCTCAACTAGGTTCAATATCAACAGAGACTGGATCCGATTACTTCTCCCTCCCCACCCCGGCAGCGGTGCAAAGTATTGTAATCGGCGTGTCTGTGTGTCTGCTTGTTTGTCTGTCCGCTCGCATGTCTCAAAAACACACGACCACATTGCACTTAATTTTCCGAACATGTTACCTGTGACCGTGATCGGTCCTTCTCGGACGATAACGATACGTTATGTACTTCCGGTTTTGTGGATGACGTCATGTTTTCATATAACGGATGGAATAGGCCAGAATCAAAGAGACGACACGAATGTTTCGTCGAGTTTGCCAGGCGGCGGAAATGGGACGAAGTCTGCCATCTGCGACTGCGTCTTGTTGTATTTAGGAGCCTGGGCGCAAACGTTTTGGGGCCCCAACCTCCGAAAGTCGTCATTCATTTTTGGTAGGGACAGTAAACCAAGGATCGTAGACAAGCAAATTTTGTACAACGTACCCGATTAAAAGCTGAACAACTTGTTAACGTTAACTAGAGACTCCCTCACGTTTCACGGGGAACCGTTGCCCCTGGGGGCTCCACGCATTGGATAATCTGACCACATGAGACTCATTATAGCAGGCTTTACTAAATACAAAAAATGGTAAAAACTTGCCAGTTTACAACCAAGTGTAAGGGCAACAAAGTCATAACTCTAAAACGGCAAAAATCACTTTGGTGGGACTCCGCCTAGAACATTAAGCACGCCCTTACCAGCGAAGTCATGTGGCAGTTGATGGTTTTGTTCCCTACCGGTATTGCTAGAATGGCCACTTATTACGTGATACAGTCACATTCACAGCAAGTATGATTTTTGGCATGACTTCGCTGGTAAGGGCGTGCTTAACGTTCTAGGCGGAGTCCCACCAAAG
>Ga0209780_1002664_pt1 | contig 12829 bp, 5 predicted proteins | sample WorMetexBAHAMAS2_FD_187384 | JGI IMG/M metagenome (GOLD analysis project Ga0209780, IMG submission 187384) | Marine gutless worms symbiont microbial communities from Max Planck institute for Marine Microbiology, Germany - Inanidrilus exumae... | ecosystem: Host-associated > Annelida > Digestive... | reverse complement strand
CCTCCCCCACCCCATCCTCGGCGCCTTGTTCCTCGCGCTCGCCATGATTCCTCTGCCCCACTCTTTAAACCGTGGATACGCCCGTGCCACTTGGAAACAGATAGTCACTAAAGCGTCACGTTTCAACAGGTTTATGGTGCTCATCATGCTGTAAGTGATTGTCTATGCTTTCTTATAAATTCTGCATCCACAGACATGCGTTCAAAACGTTGCGTAATGCCGTGTGACGTGAAACTGGCGTCAAACTAAGTGGCCTGTCCATAACAAACGTCAAGGTCAGTGCATTTCAGCTGAGAGGCGCGGGTCGTCTGATTTTCCAAACGTTTCAACGACTTGCTCGTGTGATGCCTATGGCTGAAGATGGCGCGGCTCAGTCGGTGACGGCTGGCAGTGCTGCTACGGTCTTAGAACCGGAAGCCTCTGTCGTCGAACTGTCGCGCGGTTCCTCGGAAGGCTGCGTCTGTTTGCCGACGACGGAGCTGGCGCCGCTGCTGTCCGTTCGGTTGTGCAGACTGCCGAACGACTTGAAACTGAACGCCATTAGCACGTCTGTCGCTGCCTGCGCATAACACCAACAACGTAGCTAGATGGGGTTCAATACATCGGGCCTTCAAACTCTAACGGCCCCAAGCCGAAGCACACCAAAGAAAAATGTCCAACCAAGCAAAACTCGAGGTTCAATCTATTGTGTTGACGCGGCGCCGCAGTAAACAAACGCATTGAACTAGACGGCTGTATTGTGTGGAATGCCCACAATACAGTATTTGGCTCGAAGCGGTCCGCTATCTGTGGACAAGCTGTTTACTTCCTGCATTCGACGATGCCTAAAGTCACGTGCCTGCGACTGAGTGATGTCAGCGTTATCTGCCGTGTTACTTATTTTCAGTTTCCAATTCAGTCTGCTTTTTTTCATATCCGTCGCCAGGCAGCACAGCTGCGTACGTGGTTTACCCAATATCGGACATCGGAAGTTGCCGAAAGTATGGAAAGTACGTTTCTTGTACGTAGCGTACATTCCAGGGGAATCGTTTTGAATTGATTCTAACGGTAAAAGTGGAAACTAGACATCCCGTAGGGAGATCATTTGGTAGTGAATTTCCAGCGATATGCAATCATTGCGTATAGTTATGACGGCGTGAAGTCCTAAGACGTTGAAATGTTGTGAGGATTTTTTGCGTATTTTTTGGTAATAACGACCCTTTATTGTAAAATTTTCTAAATTTTGTTCCGAAAGTTTTGATCGCGACACTGATCGACGTTGTTGTGTTCAAACGTCATAAAATTTGTAAAATTGGTGAAATCGTGCGTTATTTGCCTGACAAAAAATTTCGCCTGCCTTTCAAACTGTCGCTACTGCGCGGATCGCGCCCAAAATTTGCCCCCAACAACTGTACTCAGACTGCCCCAGATTTCATCCAAATCAGTCCACTTTCGGTGGAGTTATGGCCGAACGCGTGAACACTGCCAAATTGCCCCGTAAAGTAAATCCAATATTCGGCGGAAGCCTATATCTTCCAGCCGAATATTAAGCCGGGAGTATTCACATCAGATGTGCTGCGTTGCGATGCCGGTGCCGCGCGCAGCACTGCGCATCGCCGCACGGCATTGCAACGCAGGCACGTTCCGCATCGCACTGCACCGCAACGGAACGCATCCGGTGTGAACGAATTTTACTTGGATATACTTAACTCTTAACGGTATACCTAGGCCTGCACTTTACTGCTTCAAAACACGCGCCACACTGAAGCGAACTATACACATCAGTCCGTGATGACACAAGTTAGGCCTTCTCGCCATGTACAAGCCGTGGACTTCGTTGATAATTCTGAGATTTCCGTGTAACCTAATATGCTGTGTCTATCGAGGCATCACCTGAACTGTTTTTAGCCGACCGGGATATGTAATCTATCTGTCTGTACGTACCGTTGGTATATATCATAGCTGAAAGCCTTTATGAATCAAGATGATTTTGGTTATGAGGGTTACCACAAAGGACAGCCACAGGGGGTTATTATCACCGCAATTCTTTGCACTTTTTATTAACGACGTTATTGAAGAACTTATTAAACTATATATTGCATTAGACGGGAATCCTTATTCGTCTCAAATTAACGACATCAGTTAGCAACAGCGCATCAACTGTTTGGATGGCCGACCGCGAAGTAACGAGAGCTGAAAATATTCCACTACGGACAATGACTTGACGGACGCAGGCTTTTTGGCGATTCTATGACGGACGACCGCAGACCTTGAGTTTGCGTCTGGCGTTGAACTGTTTGAGTTTGGACTGGGCGTCCTCCATGTGTCTGCTATGCGCCGCGTTGCCCTTCACCCACGGATGGTCGAGCGCCTCTCCAGCCGTCAACCTCTTTGCCGCGTCCAGAACCAGAAGTTTGGAGATCAGGTCCTGTCACAGCAACAATCACACCTCGCTGAAGCAACTACGCGGTAGATTACTGCAACACTGTTCTTGCTGGGGCACCAAGTTAGGTTCAGCGTGTGTTGAACGCTGCTGCGCGTGTCGTCACCGGCACTTGGAAGTTCGACGGCCGCCTGGGTCAGAATACTGCACAACGAACTTCACTGGTTTGACGTTTCTGGCTGGGGTATTTTTCAAGCTGGCAGTGACAGTTCACCGCTATCTGAACGGTCGCACACCACTATACTTGTTGGGACACTGCATCTCGGTTTCCGGTGATGACACTCGGCGGCATCTGCGTTCGTTCGGCCAACCGTCATCTTGCAGTACCGAGGTTCCGGCTCAGCACTTTTTTTACGGCCGTCGGGCTTTTTCAGTCGCTGATCCCACGGTCCGGAACACTCTACCGGATTTTGTCCGAGACCCGACGATCAGTTCGGACTGTTTCAGACGTTTAATAATAACGCATTTCCTTGCTAGATGCTGATGCATCTAGCACATGGTGTCCCAAAAAGACACCAAACTTGTAACGCAGTCAAATCATAACAGATTTTCAAAATTTCACTGCTTACCGGTTCTTGGCGATAATTGAGCTATATACATATAAATTTACTTACTTACTTGCTTATTTACTTACGCATGCACGCACGCACACAAAAACGTACCGGCGGCCATCTGAAGGAAGGTTGACAGGTACGTTGAAGCGAGCGGACAACGTACCTTGGCATTATCGGTGACGTCATCCCACCACGGCGGGTCGAAGACGTAGTCACATTTCATGATCTTCTTGAACATCTCGGCCTCGTTGTCCGAGTAGAACGGCTCATAACCGCACAGGCTGCAACACAGTTATTACCGAACACTAATAGGAAGTCAAATAAGGTCGGATCAGAGGTGAGGCCAGAATATATTATGTGGGGGATGCAGCACTGAGTCATGGCGAACGCGGTAGCGCGAGCCTGTAGTAGGGGTCTAGGGCTATGCCCCTAGTGAGGTCCAGGGGCAAAGGCTCTGGTCAGAGAGTAGGGAGACGGAGTCCCCTGAAGTTGAAAGCAATTTAAAAACTAACTGATCCATGTTGCGCTCTGGATGAGACAAATGGACTTTCTTATGCTTTCAGACGTTTCGTCCATTAACGCTTGTAACATAGCTATGGCGCTATTTGGGCGGCAGAGGGAATTTATTGGAGTCATGTTTCGGGGGTTGGATTATTCATGTTTAAAAGGCTATCTGTGGCAATTGGGGGTTAGTCCCCTCTAGTCGTCCCGCGCGCTGGTCCCTGGGTCGGATGATCGCTAACACTTCCGACGACGTGCACGTTTATATTTATCAGAGCCGAGCGGAACGTCTGTTTTGCCACAGCCGCCGAGGCGCGGTCTGTCATGAAAAGTACGTTTATTGCCGCCCCCCTCTGATAAAGCCGTAGGCCGTACGAATAAGAGTAATGAAACAACACACGCACATGTGCGCCATAACATTTCATAAACAGTAGCAATTAAACAGCTAGTTTCAAACAGTTTGATGCGATTTGCATAAAGGAATCAGCGAAAATAAAACGTTAATATAACGAACACATATACGACATGATACGATACGATATCTATACGTGCGCTCAAAAGCTGACATAATACATGCAGTTCAAAACTACGACGTGAGTAGACAGGAATTATCTCAATAATATGAGTAACTTAACGGTACAAAATCCCGTTTTACCAGTTTCAATCAATCGTTGAATGATTCAAACAACAGGTAGGAAGGCTTAGAACTCAAAGGAGCTTTAATCACAAAGCTCCTTGTTAGAACTAGTTCATTGGTGAGAACAGAGATGCTCACAGTATGTATGTGATGACGCCAATACTCCACATGTCTACAGCAGTGCCGTATTTTTTACCTTTTAGCACTTCAGGACCTACAACCAGCAGAAATGCACTGTCTTAAATCCACCGCAGCTGAATATTATTGTCGTCGATCACTCACTCTAGTGGTCCAAGTAAAGCTATTGGTCCGGTGTGTGTGTGTGTGTCTGTGTGTGTGTCCGGACAATAACCACTGAACTGAATGACATTTGACCTAGATATTTCGGATGCTGATATGGATGGTTGACCATGTCCAGGATGAGTTCAAAGGTCAAGATCATAATTCAAGGTTCACGAACACAGCATAAAAATGTTGTTTTTTCATCACACATAACATAGCATAGTAGTTTAATTTCATAAATGACAGAACGCAACTAAACATATACATGTAAAGTAAGGAAAAGTTATAAAGAACTAAGTAAATGGTGCAAGTATAAAATTTATAAAATGAGATAAAATAGGTATGTTAGACTAATAACAATCTTTAAACAGCGTTCTTATAATAAAGTTTCTATTATATAGACGTGTTTGCTTATATAGAAGGGGAAAACAAACAAGTAAGTAAGAAAAACGGCAGACAAACAGCAGTATCCAGGTGTTCCGCAGACGGTTTGTGTTTGTAGTTCGGAGTCGACGATCTTCGACAGGCCGAAGTCGGCTGCACACGCATACATACTAACTCATCTCAATCAGCTACAGTAACAGGCTACTGTTGACTCGCACGGTTTTAACTATGCTTATTGCCCCAGCCCCTCAGTTTGGTTTGGTGGCGGGACATAACAAGGCGCGCTTACCGAGTTTCAGTCTGGCGTCATCCTTGTTGTCTTCATACAACAGGTTCTCCGGCTACAACCGACACCACAACTCGGTAAGTAAGTAAGTAAGTAAAATGTATAAAGCGTCCAACTTCTGAGAGAATCGGTAGACCGAAAGGAGTGGCGGAAAGTGAAAAATCGCACGAGTTAGACATGGATGAAAAGTGGCGATAGCTGCACTACAGTAGGCCTAAATAAAAATGGCATAACACAAAAACTGCTGCAGTATACATGCCATCGATATTTCAAAACCAGAGAGCACTCAGAACGTTCAGAACGTTCAAACCAGTGGCAAAATTGAGCCAGATCACACCGTCATCTGTGGTCTGAAATGTGGCGACTTCTTGGGAAAGACACGGTACAGTACGTAGTCAAAGAGATCATCATATGAGCCGTTGCCGGCGGAAGCTTTTTCGCATTCAAAATGCACAACATGTCCACCAAAAAATCATGTATCCGGATCATTCCCAAAATCGAATTGTTTATCGATGTAGCAAAGCACACCACATCAAAAGTGCATCTCCACACTTTTTAAGTGAACAATCAAAGAAAGACGATCGTACGGACAAAATCGACCGAGCGAACACACAACGTTTATTGCGAAAGTAGACATACAGTGTAGGTGCAACCGAGTAATAAAAGTTAAGTCTCCAACGTGTCGTAAAATGATCTCATGTCAGTTAGCTGCACGGCTGTGTGCATTAGTTAAAGTCGTATAACAAAAATGTTTAAAATGTTAATATGTAAACAAAACTTACTTTAAGATCTCGATGAATAACTTCATTTTCGTGTAAATACTGCAATTAAAACACGAAGCTCAGGCTCAGCTGTTGCAGAGGGACCGCGCGATATACTGTCAGTTGAAATCTTGTCGACTGGTGAACAACTGTACGAAAAATGGGTCATGTGACCATCATCACGCCCTGTTAGGAGCGGATGTCATCTGTAGCCTGTAGGCTAGGATTTGCTACGGTCAACCTATTTACCAAATTTGAAATTTCTGTCTCCAACGGTTCCGAAGATATAAAAGCCGACTCAAAATGTATAGAAAATTTGGTGGTTTGAGGTAGTTATGGGGGTCACTGAAAGTCCTTGGAAATAGCGCCATTCGATATAATGCATACAAATTCCTGTTAGCCTTTCATTGTTGTTCTGTCCCTATCTTACACCGTTTCTGAGATATAGCAAGATAAGATTAGTCGAAAAGTCGATTTTAACCTAATCCACTCGTATTAGGCGCAGCTGTTGGTGGCGATCCCGGTAGAATTTCGCCAAAGTTCTATGGTAGCAGAAAAATAAGTTTCTGTACTAGTTATTGTCTAGCGTCATTGGCGTGATCTTGTGTTTAGCCGTTTTGAGAGAACACCGACTTGTGACGGACGGACAGACGGACAAACGAACACAGAGCCACAGCATATACGGCAAAGCGTCGGACGGTAACAAGTAACATTCAAACAATACAGACGACCATGACGATACCGACGATAACAGTTCACAAGTCAACTTCAAAACATTGAAGTTGTCTACTTGTTTTCTTTCTCGTCCCGTGTCGTCGTACTTGTTGAAGTTCTCCCACTGAATTAGCGTCAGAGTTAGGCTACATAACAACTAACTAACTACATGTTGAAAGACTATTATAAAAGTTGTGTTAAATTATGTTTATAATATACAGCATATACCGCGGCAATTTAACATGTCACCCTATAGTTATATAACAACTGGAGCAGTTTGTTGGAGCGAAGTTCTAGTGCCTATATGTCCTTGCTGACGGCAATCAGCGAATTCAGATTAGTGGAAAGACATTGGGGTTCTCCTCAACCGCATTATCTAATTTAGCACTTTAATAAGTAACAAAATGTTGCCGTACTGGCCCGCCGTGAAGTGTCGGCCGCCCGACCGCCCACGCGCCCGACCGCCCACGCGTCCGGCAGCCTGCCGGCAGCGTTACAGACGACGACAGACACCAGCGAGCGAAACAATACTGGCCCATTAGGCGGGCCAGTAATAATGTATCTAATGTAACAGTATTAATAGATACGCATTGAATTTTTTAACTCCACTACAGGTTGTCGGGGAGGGGGTAATGTTTTGACCGGTGTTTGCTTATCTGTTTGTTTGTTTGCGTGGTTATTCAGAATATTGTAAGTGGATTTTCACGAAATTTAGAGAATACGTAGATTGTGGACAGAGCTCCAAGGTACAAGCGATTTCAAAAAAATGTCTAACAAAACAAAACTCTCTGAATAGTACACGAACAGTGTGGACTGCCATAGCCTGATTGACTGTTGTAATTTTACTTATTTAACTCTTAACGGTGTACCGTGTATCAAGGAGACTAGGACCCCGACCTTATACTGGTGAAACTGCAGAGGGCCCTAGACTACGTCTTATCTGTGATCACCTTGACAGCTTCAAGCATCTCACTGACACAACGCGCCGCATCTTTCTCGCTGTAGTAGCCGCAAGTGACGATCCTGCCACAACCAACAGCATTAGACCTATTCAACGTCGACCAATCGTAGAGTGACTACAAAGCCAGTAGTACAATAATTTGCTCCATGCTCTAACAAAGGTACAACAATCGATAACATTAACAAGTGCTTTAATGTAATGTGTGAAACGTAAAAACAACAGGCCCAAGACATTTCGCAAAATAGGCATAGCTTATCAGCAAATACCGACTAGAAATCCCTCACTCGAGGTCGCACCGACCAATTTAGCAAACATTTTCCTCCTGTGACCGTGAACTTTGAGAACCTATGAACCTTGACCTTCGAATGTGACCTAGATCACAAGATGAACACCAGATATCTAGGTCAAAGGTAATTTAGTTCAAAAGTTATTGTCCGGACACGTAGACATACGAACACACACACCGAAGTTATTGCTTTACTTGGACCACCAAAGTGGTGAGTAAATAGGCCACAGAACCCCAAAATGTCGGAATATCCGAGCCGCACCTACAAACGCGACCTTTGCCTATAGTGACTGGCGTAGAAATACGGTATGTAAGGCACACGGGCTTATGACCACTTGTCTGTATTTATGACGGACTCTTCTGACACTTCTATATTGTTCATTTTCTGTGCGAACGTGTTGCTAAATCCCCGTGATGTCTGGAAAACACTTCCCTGAAATATCCTGCAAGCTGCAACACGCTTTCGGTGTAGTCCAGTACGGGCCGTGACGACACGGGGTCAGCTGAGAGCAACGAGACACGAAACTCAGCCGACCTGTCAAATAGTTCGCCGCCGGTGACAAGCTCGAGTACGAGCAGTATCTGCGTCCTCGTCTCAAATATCTCTTTCAATCGGATCTACAGTCACCAGCAAAAGCACCGGCGCGGCCTTCAGTCGAGCGCGCGATTTTCACCGATTCACCGACATCGGTAGAATATGACACATAAAATAGAAAAAAAACTTAACTATAACTAGAAAACATAGGCAGTCGTATCGACATGCAGACCCACGCCGGCAGCAGCAGCACACGGCCGTATAGCAGCACGCGGCACACTAGCAACCGCTCGACCGTGATGGTTTTCGTAACTGTGTGACCTTGACCTTTGATGTTTTGACCTCTGGGTCAATGCATGCCGAGTGACTACTATACAGTATGTGTGTTTGGTGTTGATAGCTCAAGCCGTTTTCCTTTTAGAGCGAGGATAAACAGATAGACAAACAGACAGACGCGACTAAACGCCCTAACCACGCTGGCGGCTACACAGCCGGCGTGGGTAACTAGCACAATCATATCTCGCACATTACAGTGCTGTTTGGCGTGCGTATCTCTCTTAACAAATCGTCGGACGACGTCGGTCTTTACGCGTGGACACAGCCTCAACGACGTCGCTAACGACAAACATTTTTATGCACTCCGCAGCAATTTCAAAGGTACTGACATTAAAAATTTTCCTAGCACATGATACAGCAATATGATTCAAAGATTAAAGCTGACGAAGACTAACAGGATAACAGCACAGCACAGCCCAATGCGAAGCCGGCTGAACGCGTGTTCCTGATGAACTAACGATCAATAAATATTTATTAGCTGAAGTAGTAGTGGCAACGAAAAAGAAAAACGTATGCAATAAAGATACAGAAAAGCTAAAAAATAATTGAAATAATTCTAACAATTTTTGTTTGCCCGGCTGATTTAGGCCATCTGCACTTCAAGGGGAATAGTTGTGATGAATTAACGACTTTACTATTTCACCAACAAAAACTGTTCAATCGTCTCGCACATAGCGGAAGCGCGTGGTTCTTAATATACGGTACAAGATGATATTTCGTTGTCCCCGACTACCGTTAGCTAAAACGGCCTATCATTTTTAATTCGGCTCCAAGCTAGGCTTTAGCCGAATATTGAATTCACTTTACGGCGATTTTGGCGTTTTTAGACTTCCGGTCGCTATAACTCTGCAATGATTACAGATCGCCGTAAATTCACTACCAAATGATCCATCTAGCGGATGTCTATTTGCCATTTTTACCGTTGGGGCCAATTCAAAGTCATTCTCCTGGCCTCTACACTCCGTACAAGAAACCTCCCGAAATTTTCGGCGACGGCCGACGTGGGTTGCATTTTTGCCCCAATGTCCGACGCTTCGGAATAGGACTGTAATTACTGCGCTGTTATTTGTTGCCGTCTGTGTCCTTGTCACGCCAAGGACACAGACCTGATCGTACACTGCGACTGTCTCGGTTCTAAGCCGCAAGGATGGACCGACGCTCTCCAGCATAGTAACAATAGCTTCGCCGACGCGCGTTTCGGTAATTCTTTCCATTAATCGTCAAATTTCTCTGTTCCTCTTTTTCTTCAGTTTGCGAGTAATTTCAAAATAGTTAGTCAACGTTATGCGCTTTAATAGTAGGAAATTAAATTCCGACTGACTTTGCGGTAAATACGTAACTTTAAGCGAAATCGGTCCTTCGTAGCAAAATTCATACTTCTATACGGCTCATTGTAAAATAAAAACATGATGTCATCCATAAAAGCGGAAGTACATAACGTATCACAACGACGCCGGAGGAGGCCGAGCCACAGCCATTGGCAACATGCACAAATTTTGGTAAAGATTACGCGAGTGGTTCCGGAGATATCTTCGCGGACAGACAGACAGACAGACACACACACACACACACAGACGTACTCATCACAGCACTTCGCAACCGCTCCCGCGGACGAAGTAATAATAGAGAATATCAGACAATAAATTCATAAGTATTAATGTCATATATGACAGACGACTGACGATGTGTGGATGCTGCAGTCGGAGCAGAACTCCAATCTCAGTTCGTACGACTTTCTTCTCCACCTACAAACACATCATTATCATCATCTTCATGAATATTCATTCATCAGCGGCAGTAGGCGTCGCGTCACTATTATCACGTCTTGCATGCGCACTGATAGCAGAAGATTACCGGTAAACAGTAAAATAGGTTATAAGTAGGCATACTGACCGTTGTACCAGTACAGCCGTAGACGTGCACATTGATTCCGTTCGACGCAAAGCGCATCAGTCGCACGAGTGGTAAATTTACGAAATAGGCCTACACGATATCCAGAATATGTTCCGTATCACTTCCAAAATTCAGTCCACTCTTCCGTGGTCCACATTCACTTATTCTGCAAAGTTCATGAAAATCCACCAATAAATTTTAGAGTTATTCTGTTCACAAAAGAACAGACAAAAACGGGGTAAAATCTTACGCCCTCCAAGCTGTGGCGGGGTGTAATTAAGCTGATTGTGTGAACAGGAAGTGACTGAAGTCCATGTTGATTTACAATGTATAAATTGCGTACTTAATGAACGAAAACTTAGCGGTTGATTGCTTGGATTGGCGCTGAATATCCTAGGCCTAAAACAAGTACCACGTCTACAGTGACACGGCCTCAAAGACCAGCAACAAAGAAACTAATCTACAAACTAATAGCAATGACAGTTCGCGTTGTGTGCGGTTCACAAGAGCAAAACTACTGAGAGAGTAAACATGCAAGGAGTGTTGAACGTGATCAACTGACCCTCTTCGTGATAATCTTGACTGCCCATTCTTGTTTGGTGTCGCGCTGTAGACAACGATAAACCACCGACGTTGCACCTCTGAAATTATAAAAATAATAATTATGATTATTATAATGAGCACAAGTCCCAGCTGTCATAAACGAACCACGCGGCGCTCTGTGTCATGGATCAACGTGTTGTAAACAAAGACGTGCGCTCAGTGTTGCGACTGGCGAACTAAGGGTCGGTACACACTACCGTGTTCATGGGCCGTGTCGAACACGGTTCCAGAGGAAAGTAACATTGTTTCCTAGATATAATTTCATCATAATACAGTGTACGATAAGTCGGTGGTATTAGCCTCTTTGCTGAGAAATAGTTCTTTCGACGGAACACCGAGATATAAAGAAAAATACTTACTGACTTCTCATTTTCTTTTCTCTTTTTAATTTTATATTGTAATGGCTTGCGTTATGTCATGCCTTATTAAACGACGATTGATTGATTGATTGATTGATTGGCATATGACAGACAGATTAGCCATCGCATAGCCTATAGGTCTACCGCTTATACCGCATATACGGATTGCATCGCATGGTAAAAATCTTCAGATGCGCTAGTTAAGCATGAAAACAAATAAGCCTTTAAGTGCCTGGCAAACGTTGCCATATAAAGTGTCGTGACTCGGAGGGCTGTTGGGAGAGAATTCGAAACTGCACTAATGGAGACTAAATCTTCAGCGCCGGTTATGCATACGCACCGCTTACAGCTTTTTCTACGAATTTTAAGACGCAATCCACTGTCTGTTCGTTAAGTGCAATCATGCATACGGAAACAGAATCCATTTCGGAACGCGCGATTTCGGTTCTTATTTTAGCATTGCCGTAAAATTGTCATTTGATGTTAAACGGTGTTGAAATTTGCAAAATTTGTGCAAAACAAAAGAATCATATTTAACGCTTGTAAAATAATGTTAAAAATAATAAAACTGGATTTTGTTTCATGTTCTCATTTTTTTCGGATACAGTACATAATACGACTAAACCAGAAATGGTTACGGTGTAGGATATAAGCCGATGATAGCCACTCTGCTGAGACACAGTTGGATCTGCTCAGCCCTTTCGACAGAACCGGCTATAGGTCTACGCGTAGTAAATAAGTAGGTCCGTCCTCCTTATTGTCGGGCCGAAATGCACGCTGCCGTGTTGCATGCTGCGCCTGATGAGTAACGGTGAGTATGGGACAGACAGGCGGATGGACGGACGCCAGACCGTTACATGACGCTTTCCGCTAGACGCGGCCCAATTGTAATAAACTTAGCATAGCTCTGCAGTTCATTGTTTGCTGCTGACTGAAGAAATCAGCACCCAGAAGAGTGCAAAGACGCACTCCGGCAATGCTTTTTTTCTGACTCGTGACCTTGACTATTGATCTTTTGACCCCAAAACATGTAGGTTTTCACGACTCATGGTGGAACATTTCTGTGTCAAGTTTGATGATCCTAGCTGCATCGGTTTATGAGATATCGTGCAGAAAGATAGACAGACAAACGCTGGTAAAAACCGTACCCCCCCCCCACGACTGCTGTCAGCGTGGACTGGTAATGAGCCACGCCTGTCATATAACGTACAATGTACGTTGTCTAAAGGCTGAGCAGTTTAACGTTAACAACGGACCTTCCTTAAAACCTACCTCTTTTACAAATCTCCCCCCCCCCCTGTAGTTTCACTTCTTC
>Ga0209780_1002663_pt1 | contig 12831 bp, 5 predicted proteins | sample WorMetexBAHAMAS2_FD_187384 | JGI IMG/M metagenome (GOLD analysis project Ga0209780, IMG submission 187384) | Marine gutless worms symbiont microbial communities from Max Planck institute for Marine Microbiology, Germany - Inanidrilus exumae... | ecosystem: Host-associated > Annelida > Digestive... | reverse complement strand
GATAACAATAATGCTTTAAATATTGGAAATCAGCATGATCAGTTTAATTTTTGTCCAGACGTTCTGCAAGACCAAGGCCAAGGCCAAGGACTAACATCCCTGGATATTGCGAGATATTGGTCGAAAATTGCCAACTTTCCCACCTCATGTCTATTTGGTGCCCGCTTTGGGTTGGGATGATCCCACTGGACTTTTATAGAGATCGCTAGTGTTAGAAAACTGGCTTCCCTTCCCTAGGCTACCATGTGGAGTTGGCTGCACTGTGGCTGCCCCGTCTCCGATAGAGCCATATTTGTGCTGAAAAGGGACGTTAAACTCCTATAACTAACTGCACTGTGGCTGTTCAAACACGGGCTTGTGCGGACGGAGAGCCAGACAGACAAGGGACATAGCATATGCCGCGCTATTCAATGTCGTAAGTGCTGCACGTGTCGCGCAGTGAAATGTCACAAAATGTCACTGCTAAGCGCTGACATACTCCCAATGAATTATTGGAGTATAGCTATGGAGGTTGTCAGACCGAAGAGTGCTTGACAATACATATATAAATGGGTTTACACGAACGGTCAGGTTATCGCTGGAATCCCTTGGGTTGACAGCTCAGACAATAAATGAGTCTGCATGGATGCTGACAGTCATAAATATATTCATCTCTACGTCAGCGGAACCCGGGGTAGTGGCAAGAGTGATACACAGTTTACAAATCGACGACTCATCATCCCAGTTCAAAACGGCGGCTGTTGTACAATTTCCTTAATACAGTTGCTTATTTTAATTTATAGCACCATTTATGAAAAATTTGGCTTCAAAAATGCAACCAATGTACTTATTATAGCCTGACTCTGTCCGGATCCACTGGAGGAGCTTACAACATTTTAAATATCGTACCTTGATGTATTTTGTATTTGAATACTTCTGAAATGTGTTTTACCCATTTCCCAGTAAGGGCGTCACGTACGTACTTTTACAACGTAGCGGCTAACCGACTGCAGCCGCAATCAGCCGAATTAGCCAGTGACCGCGTCAACCGTTCAGTCGACTAGAGCCAGTCTCGTCTCATCTCCCGTGTCAGCTATATAGTAAACGAGCCGGGCCGGGTACGAGCCGAGATGTCAATGCAGGCCGTGACGTCCTGTTGCCGTATTGATGTCGGCAGCTTTTGTTCTATCATTCTACCAAGGTTCAAACAGAACAGCGATTATTACCATGCTACCATGTCATGATGGTTAAATAAAGTTGTATGATAAATTTCCTGGACAATATTATCGATGCATCATTGCAGGCGACTGATGTTGGTCTCTCAGTGTCAATCATAGTTGTTCCGTACGAACTTCATACCCATTATAAGATGCGTTAAAATAAGCGTCTTTCTCCCAAACGCATGGTACGTTTAATGCGTTCGAAACAATGTAATTATGGTGTCATTGTAAGCGTCTGATTCTTTTACGACCACCGCCGTCACTTCAGCCACAGTGCCCGTTCGCATTGCCGAGACAGAACTCAACTGAACTCGTGGCGATGTCAGAAGTGGCATGGAGGGCGGTAAGTAGACCACAACGTAATGATTCAGCGGCTGGAGATTGGAGGTGAAACGTTACAGTTTCCGGTCTTGCCAGTTAACGGGCATGTTAAGTGCTATACTAAAGGACATTGTCACATTATTGTTACCGATTATAGGGCCTACTTATACTTATACTTCTAATTCAGTTTCTAATTCGGAACTCCTGTTACTTCGGAAATGGTACTTGCTCTGCATGGGAATGGCTAGGAGCACGTGTTACTTTCGCAATCCCGCCAAAACTTTAATCGCGTTTAACTTTGGAACTATTTTACCGATTTTGATACAGTCTTCACCAAAATTATTGGGAATGTATTTGCTTTCAATTTCTGTAATAAAATGGGCCCAGGAAGTGTTCTAAAATATTTTTCCTTGCGTTCAACTGTATACCACCTGCGAAATTGGGCATTTTCAAACTGTGTCATTTAATAACAGGGGTTCGATAACAAAATTTGGGTTATACCACAATAAAGAAACTCTTCTCTAAATGTTGGGCAAAATTAAACAAGGTTTATCGTGTGGAATTCCAATAATTTGCCTTTAATCTTATGTCTTTATAACTTCCCTTCCGTAACGAATACAGGTATGGTTCCCTATTACCCAACAACCTCTGGCTATTCGTTTTACCACACAATGTATGTGTTTTTGCATTAGCGGGATAGGTATATAACATGTAAGCAGTAATTGACGAAATATCTGAAAGCAATAGCACCTGAAGGTCAATAGTCAAATCCAGAGGCAATATTGCTCACTTACAGTATAGGCCTATTGCTTTCAGCTTCAGGGGGCTTCGCCCCCTGACCTAGTCCGCAGGTTAGGGGTTTTGCCCCTGAACCCCTAGACCCCACTGAATCATAGCCCCCAGACCCAGGCCATGACTCTTTGCTATAGCCCCTTCCCCCTCAAACAGTAGCCTATATTACTGCCTCGTCCATGGTCCGCATATCAGTGGAATGATGACTGTCGGAATGGTGGATGCATCCGGCCTAATAATGTCAATTACTAACATCCAACGACCATAATTGCCGAAGCGCAGTACAATGCTGTGGCAATACTATTGCGTCGAAACTGCTGTCACTGTTACAAAGTTGCAGCTATACGTCATCATCCACCATTATGTCGCAGCTGCAACCTGGCACCACGTACACCCGCGGCAGCAAGAATGTCCAGCACGACTCTGTAAATCTGGATTCAACAGACGCGCTAGTATGTATAGGCCTATTCCGGCGCCATACCACAACAAGTGATGCACTGTACATATATTTATAATTCTATGTGCACGGATGTCTCGTTAGACACGCAGAATAGCATCAGATGTTGCGTTGTGGGAGAGACATAACAAGCCAGGGGCTTCCTGCTCTGTTTTGAGGGGCGGGTCTGTCATTGGGCGCCAATGCGCCGCGGAATGGTGTGTCAGTTAATGGAGCAGTAAGCAACTCACGACTTCCAGTAAACATTTCGTCTATATCAGTGCTTAAAGTGGTGAGCCGGAGGTGATGTGATGAACTGAGTCAGTGATATGGATGATTGACTTCGGCTGCAAGAGAGACGGGTATGTGTGTCCCCTCTCCAGCGGAGGAGAGACGAAATAGCATTCTTGTGTACTTTTTATACTATTTTTACGGTCAACTGGCTGTGATGTGGAAGGGCTAAACACGAAGGTGGGGGAGCTAAAAAACCGAGGATCAGCAGATTCAGCACCCTTGTGTCCCCCTAATTCACTTTAACCACTGGTCTATACGCTACTATAAAAAGCGTTTATCCGGCCAAAGGCCGGCCGGGAAGTGAGAGCACTAAACTGGACTCAGGAGCACAAAAGCGTTTGACACGGTCCCGCATCGAAGGCTACGGGCCACGCCCCCAGACCCGCGCGCGATTGGCCCGTGCCGCTGTCGTACCACCGGCCAGCGCTTAGGCGAGCTCGCGAACTGGAACCGGAGGCCATTGCGCACACCAGCGTGCGTCGCCCGCAGGGACCTTCTCGAAGTCGGCAATTTTGCACCGTTTTTCGAATTTTTACACATTAAGGGTCGAAATTTTCCGGATGTTTTTATCCGTTCACGTCTACCTATGACCCCTATGATCGATGAAAAGTTTCATGGAAATCGGTCCGCACGTTTTTGAGAAATCCGAAAGACAGACAGACACACAGACACACAGACAGACAGACGCGGCAGCTTTATATATAATATATAGATAGACAAAAGATTGCCGCTGACCGGTCTAGCACTGCATCGAGCGTATAGCAGCGACCGGCCTACGAAGTGGCCATGACGTAGCATCGTATCCACGTTATTCTTTGAAAAGCGCATTACACGCTGCGACCGGGTCATCTCAGCAGCAGCAGCAGCAGCAGCGCAATAGTGCTTCGATGGACGACAGCAGTGTCGCTGAGTGAAGCCGCAAGTGGGTCATCGCAGCGCTGCTGTCGGTAGATTCGTGACTGACCTCGGACAGACGCTACGTCTTCGTGGTTTAACGGTGCCGTCCATCAGACGCATGCCCTCAGTCGTGACAGCGCCAGCATCAGCCGCGTTTTACCGCGCAAAGCACAGTCAACGCATATACATAGCTGTGGCAATGTGTCGGTCCGTCTGTTTGTCGCATTCGTATAGTGTATCGAAACAGCAGAGACTGTCATCAGGCAATCAGTACTGGACTCTAACACAGGGACTTTGGTATTTGCATATCGAACATGGAAGTTGGAACACACCTTTACCTTTCAGGGGCGCTTTTAAGGTTCTGTAGATGTCGGTGCAAGAATTTACACAGGGGCCCCGATTCGCTATTTTCCGTCCGTGAGGGGCCCATAGCTGCAGTGCAGGGGCCCGCGGTGCATTGCACCGATTGTACCTGTGTTAAAAGCGCCCCTGCTACCTTTAAGGGATCCCTTGTCACAGCGTTAAATAGAAAGGGTGTCGAAAAGAGGCGATTTCGTACATACCAGTATATATCTAGCTTACATCGCATAAAGCGTACGAGACAAACAAAATTAGTATAAATCACTAACATAAATTTACATAAGTACTACTTAACTGTATAGTTTCCAATGATCATCAGTGACCCCTATATAACTCACTTTTATAAATTATGTGACCCTCTCATCAGAACGAGTGAAGCTATGAGTACTTCATATTTGGTGTATAGACTGACTACTGCTAATCAGTCAATGAGTCACAAGAAAAATTTTAACGTGACGTGATCTAAAGCAAAAACTGCTATGATGTTCACGAACAGGTTGCAGTGCTAATTAAAAATGGCGTGTTCGGAGTTAGGCCTACGTAACCCATTTTAAGCTCTGGGACGGACCCCTGCGTATTATTCAAACCGTATAAACACATTGGCACTATCGTGGTGAACCGAATAGCTTGAATTAACGTAACAAAATCCACAAATGACACGGACTACTGAGCGGTTCCTCGACGCTCTGGTCCTTCGTTTTACACTCATGCAGTCTGCTCCCGCATTTCCGATCCTGCATGCTACACTGTTGTCCTGCACTTTCCATTACCGCATTTTTAGTCGCCCGTCAGTGTCGCCGGCACCATGGGGCAAAAGGGGCACGTACCGTGGGGAACTGAGCCTTGAGGGAAAGGGTTTACCCGGACCTCCAACATACGGGCTGGATGATCCGCCTATTTGTAGTATAGATTAGCCTTTGTGACTAGCAACACCAGCCCAGCTGGCAATGTCATCAATTAGTCATCAGCCGCGGGCGGCATGTGTGACAGCGCTCCGAGAGACCACGGACATTACTAGATGTCCGTGCGAGAGACGCACACAGAGCAGTAGTAAAGCCAAGCTACTTTATGTATCTCCAGCGTGGTGAGGGTATGGAAAGCACTATATAGTGCCTAACTTCACCAATTCGAAAGATAGGGAGGGCCCCCAATTACCAAAATGGGTTGTTATGAGCGGCTAAAGGTCACTCGATGTCATCGGAAATGTCATCATTCGATAGACTGCGTACGACTTCCTATTAGCTTTCCACACTAGCTATATGTCTACCTTGCACTGTTTAAGAAACACAGCGAAATACTGGTCGAAGATCGCATAACGTTCCTATACCCTAAGTGCAGTGGGCACTTCTGCTAGCGGTGGCCTCAGTGGAATTTCCTTAGGTCGTTGCTGTGAGAAAGTGTTTTGCAGCAAACTGCAATCCAATTAGCCAGCTAACGGTCTGGCTTGCTACGTTGCTGCATGCAACAGCAGTAATGGTCCTCGCTAGTAGCGGCGATTGTAACAGAGTTGCGGTAACCATAGAATTTAGAGCGTACTTTCAGGAAATCGGTTAAGCAGCTTTTCTATTGGGGCAAAGACATGTCAAGTTACGAGAAATGGAATGTCAAGTTGCAGAAAGTGTTAATAAAATATAAACAAAAAAACGCGTAAAATACAATAGTCAACACCTGCTAAAGTTGGCGCGGACGATCGTAGTCAGACACCGGGTAAATGTAAAACCAATCTGTGTAATTTGTGTCAACAATGGCGGCCTACAAATCGGCATCCGTGTTCAGCCACACCGCCTGCACGGACGGACGGACGGAATTACGAATCTACGATACCGTGCTAATGTCAAATGTATGGCCTGGTAATAAGAACTATACGGACAGTTTATCTGGGAGCACTGGGGAAAGCCTTCTTGTACAGCTGTTGATGGCTTTATTGCGGTCGTAACAATAGGCAGTGGTCGTAAAGGAGCTGCAGCAGCGCGTAACGTATAGGTTTGCACGTTCGTTCCATTTGCAGCTGCAGTCACACATCAACGAAGAAAAAGCGGCGGCGCCACAGCAAGCTATTGCCCGTCGTGCGTTTACTGTCTCTGCATCCATTCGTAAGCTCCGGGGATAATTATGCACATAAGCATCGCCGCATCGAAAAGAAATTAAAAGTGGGACGTCTGAGAACATGGCGAGCGCGTAGCGCGAGCCTCTAACGGGAGTCTGGGGGCAGACCCCACCCAGCGGGGTCAAGGGACAGAGCCCCTGAGGGGGAGTAGTCAGTGAGGCAAAGCCACCTGAAACTGAAAACTTTTAGTTCGCAGTCACCCAAAGGAGGGGCAAATCTGCCATATTCTGGTAATTTGAACAAGAAGCTCAGCTATCGCCGAGGGACCAACGCGACGCTTTATGTCAGTTGAAATCACGATGACGTCACTTGACTCACTTCTGCCAAGAATAATGAAGTAGCAATACTGAAACAAAATTTCGCCTGGCTCTCCAGCTATCGCTACTGGCCGGATCGCGCCCAAAATCTGTCCGGGCCAGCCCCGACAATGTACTCAGAGTGCTCTACATTTCATCCAAATCGGTTCCCTTTCGGCCGAGTTTTAGCCGAACGCGTAAACACCGTCAAAACGCGCCGTAAAGTGAATTCAATATTCGGCTGAAGCCAGCTTCACGCTGAATAATAATCTGACAAAAAATGCTTAGGCGTACAGCAGCAGCTGATCAGCTCACTAGCAGTAAATAATCATTAGGTAAGCGGCAACACGTCATCTCATAGACGTACAGACGGGTGCACAACCGACGTACAGTATCACCAGTGATATTTTAGTAACTATAACTAAAACTATAACTAAAATGATCATTATAACTAAAACTTTAGTTATTTTCTCACTTTTGTACACTCCAGCACGACGACTTCGACCACCAAATCATTAAATTTTTAACGAGTTTCGCCGCGAACGATTAATCGTTAATAAGATTATCAGCCCGTCACTCTGTGGATATTAAACCGAGTTGATCTGAGTTGGAAAGTGGCTCCTAGCTGGTATCACAGAAAGAACAGTTAGACATTTACTCAATTCTGACATTAATTGCTCAAGATTTGGTTTCTGCTCCGTCGTCGCAAGCATTTGTGGAAAGATAGTTCTCGGTTTGCGGAATGCTGACAGTAGGGAGACGCAATCGAATGGATAAGTCACTGAATATGCGTGCGTGGTTGAAAGTAAACCATGATTCACTTGTTGACATGGGCATGTGAACACACTGAACCGTGTTACAACTGTTATATGCACAGCGATGGACGTGCATTGTAGATACGTTGTCTGCTATAACTACAATGTGTACCGGGCAGACCGGCAATAATTTTCACGATATTTAAAAGGTTTAATAGGTTCTTCATGAAACTCTTCACAACTAAGAATATTGAAATTGTAAAGTATTGTCAGGAGTACTTTGGCTTTGCTCTACCAAGAATATTATGGGCCAAATGTGTGTCTAAATTTGAATCGAGCTTTAAGTGTTTTTTGTCTGATCTGTAATTGTGTTGTTTTTATTGTATTCGTATTGTTTACTCTTCTACCATATTTGTTTGGTGAATAAAGATACTCAAAATTCTTATTACCTGCCGACATTTCCGGAACTAAGAACTACAACTATAACTAAATAACTATAACTAAAAACTCCATCGCGGTTTTTAAATCTAAGCTAAAGACATTTCTCTTCTCCCAAGCTTACTCTCTTTCCTCTTCTCACTCCTACTAGCACACTGCCTGGCCCAGCGCCTCTGAAGTTACGACCATATGGCGCTATACAAATGTGTATATTACTATTATTACTATTATTAAATAATGGCTCAAATGATTGATTTCAGTTAACTATAACTACATAAGATAAAAATGACTGCTCTGAAAAGTAACTAAAACTAAAATGATTTTTTGTAACTAAAATATCACCGCGTTTCACCGATCTGTCTGCTCTGTGTTCTGTCTTGCGTCATTGTCCATACTCGGTGCAGCATAATTGATCGTCCTATCGTCTGCCTATACAGTATCCAAGAATATTATGTTCGGCGTTACGCAACGTAAGAAGCCTGCCTCCAGTCTCGACCACAGATCGACAGCGAAGTATGTTTTACGTTAGCGCACTTTCACACAGGATTCAGCTGCTGCCAGAAAGCGACTGCAGAGTGCAGACGTAACAGCCGTGTATTTATTTACTCAACGTCGCTGCGTTGTACTGCACACGTACTTCAATCGACAAGTAACTCGAGATTATTTTAATCACGTGACTTCTACAGCCTTCACCAGTGCCGCTGTCTTTTCAGCACATACAGTAGCTGTTGCATCGTGCTGTATTCTTCTACTAGTGGACTATTGAAGCTACTGATTTCCAGCTATGCAAATCGACGTATAATTTACTTTACTACTCATCATCATCATCATCCTTCGGGGCCTATCGGGGGTAATGCATCATCATACGTTAGTACTCACCGTGATCAATCTACGTACTAAATTTAAAGTGCCTATCACTAGACATTCCAAAGATATGAAGGAAGACCGAAAACGTAAAAATGGGGGTGATTTGGGGTGGTCTGGGTCACCGTTCGATACAGCGCATACGACTTTCTACCACCTTTCGTCGTGTACCGACCGTGTTCAAGATACATAGCGAGCGATTTGTCGAAAGACGCATTTTTTCCTCGTCCATGTGTATTTGGCTGTTTTCTGAAACCAAACATTTCTGTTGTTCTAATGAAGTACGGATGACCCTAATGGAATATCACAAAAACGATAATTATTTAGACCACACTGACGATTTAGAGTTAGGATTGCCGGAGCACTGTAACAGCTAAAGCCGTGCATGGTCGATTGCATGTGACGTTGTATTTACTATTAGAATCCTTTACTTCTATGAGAAAGTGTGCTGCATATTTTGCGTACGAGATTTTGGAAGTAGGCCTACACCCTACACGTTGATGTATCAATGAATTTTGCTTCGCGTTCCACATAAGGGTCTTAGGCTTAACGAATTTTGCAAGACTCACAAACAATTTTAATGAGACAATACTCTGGGGACCCCCAGACTTCATCTGCGTCCGAAATTGGCTGCGCGCGTCGAGAGATTTCGCCAATTTTTTGCGTGTGGGTTCTTCTCGACCGGGACTACGTTCATTGCAATTTTCGCGAAAAATAATCACGTTTCACTATGCCGCCGCCGCAGCGCCTTCCTCACCTGCCGCCACACCCGCTATATAGTCAATACGATCAATCGTTCGCGTGCATGATCACGCATACGCGCGTCGCGGTGCCGCAACACGCAGTGTTAGATGCCAAAGTCAATGAGAGAGGCCAAAATTTGCACCCTCGCCCTTCCCGAACGCTTGAACCAAATTTGTATACCATTGCAGACATATGGCTAGGTCCATCCAGAGACTCGATACGCAAAATATCGTTTGAATCCATTCAGGCGTTACGGATCTGCGCGTGCGTGAAAAAAACGCGTTTCCGTATGAACTGATTTGGTTAAAAATAATATTATCAAAAAGCCATATAATACAATTTGGATATACCAGTCACTCTGTGGCTTTGGCCTCGAGCTTGATAGTTTGACCTCATTTAGGTAACATCTCTGCTCTGCATCATAACCTCATCCAAAATGATCCAACATTCATCACCTGTAATGTTTTATATATTACAAATACACGTCAGTTGGTTCACGCAGATATCTAACTCAAGCACATGACACTTGCCTGAATATATACGTCGAGGACACCGACACTGCGGCAGCTGATGGCATGATGTTCAAGCTGAGATGACGACAACGACAGTTTCTCCATCTATACACGACATGCTACCAGTGTTATTATAGTAAAGTAAAGTAAAGTATACGTCGATTTGTATAGCGCATCTTTACGCAAAGCGCCTCAAATGCGCTCAGACATGGATCACACAGTTTTACCTGCAAATTACACCATGCCTGCCTTTACTCCCCAGCCTCAGAACATCACCGCCTTTTGGCTGGTACTCATTTTACCGTCCCACGGAGGGTAGAAGGCTGAGTCCACCTGGGTGGTTGGTTACACACCGAAATAAAGTGCCGCCTCCGGGAGGCGAACCCGAACACGGTGACCCATCCCAGTACTAACCGGGCTCAGCGTAGGTTAACCTCGTTGATCTAGACCAACGACGTTACCACGCCGCCACGCCACGCTCAAAGAGCCTATGATGAAAATACTCCAAGTGGCAAAAGAATGGTCTTCACGCATTCGGCTATAACTCCGCCGAAAGTGAACCGATTTGGATGAAATCTGGAACAGTGTGAGCCAAATGTTGGGGGCTGGCCCTGCCAAATTTTGGGCGTGATCCGCGCAGTAGCGATAGTTTGAGAGGCAGCCGAAATGTTTTTTTCCTGTCAGGTAAATAACGACGATTTCACAGATTTCCGTCGGACAAATTTTGCGACATTTGAACACAACAACGTCGATCGGCGTTGCCATGCAAACTTTCGGAACAGAATTTTAGAATTTTACCATAAGGGGTCGTTTGTCCAAAAAGCGCAAAAATTGCTCCAAACATTCCAGGTCTTGCGACTTCAGGCATTCATAACTCCGCAATAATTACAGATCGCCGGAAATTCACTACCAAATTGGCAATCTACGGGATGTCTAGTTTCCATCTTTACCGCTACAATCAATTCAAAGTTTTTCCCTGGTATGTACGTTCCGCACAAGAAAAGTACTTAACCAAATTGTCGGTAACATCCGATGTTACTGGAAACTGAAAATAAGTAAAACGGCATATAACGCTGGCATCATTCAGTCGCAGGAACGTGACAAGGTATTGTGGAATGCAGGAACTAAACAGCTTGTGCGTCAGTAAATAAGTAAACAGTTGTGCCACCTGTCGAGTACGCCGGTGGGAAACGCTCTCTTCGAGCCTATATTGCAGTATGTGTCCAGATACACTGCAACCCGTCTAGTTTTACTTCTCAAAATAAGTACTAATTTAATTAGTATTTTACTTTAGCCGGGCTAATTTTACTGCTACGTTTAATTATACTTAACTAAAAATTTCTAATTCTAATTTTATTTTACTTTCGAAATATTTTCTCATTTCTATTTCATTTGCACGTTATTTTCAATTTCTAATTCTAATAGTTAATTTCAATCACAATTCACACAACCCTCAACATTATTGCCGTATGCATTTTTCACACTCACCATAATCGTCACTTTCTCATTCAGTCATGACGGCTGTCAGTATACTCAGCTAGTAAGTTACAGTTAGCAAATGTGTCCGTTCAGCTTCAGGAATTGATTGGCTCATTCTGTTGCGCCGCCCAGAAGTCAGCAGGCCGCACAATGAACAAGTAAGCTCAGCTGCCGCTGACAAACCCGCGCGACGCGCTGCATCACGACAAACGACAAAATTTTAAAACAGTCACGTGACCATAACACGCCCCTTTTGTTGGTGATATGTTATTCTCTTGCTAGAATTGATATAGCCTACCGGTGTTCGGTGTACAAAATTTGACGACTTTAGGTTCAGTCGTTCCAGTGATATGATTGGCGCCCCAAAAATTTTTAATGGGTCACATGACCTGACCACGCCCCTATCAGGGACAGTTTGTGGTCCGTAGGCTGTGACTTGCACATTTAACCTGTACATCAAATTTGGAGTTTTTGCGATCACCAATTACGAAAATGCATAAGGCAACGCAAAATGTAGAAATAGCTGGTTTAAGGTGGTCAGGGGTCACCCAAGGTCATCGGCAACATAACCATTCGATCGAGCGCATTCGACTTCCTATTTGAATTTAATAGAAACTATGAGGCTTCATATTCTTGTACCGTTTCCCAGAGTTTCCAATTCAGTCTGCTTTTCTGCGCATTGACCCAGTTTCGCGTTCGTATAAGCCTCACACTAATAGTCAACTCGTCACACGCTGTGTAAAATTAAAAGGTCAGGTCGTCACATGTGACGAGTTGTTCGTGTGCCGAGTTGACCGTCATCCGTCCCACAAACGCAAGTTCTTGTTAGATCGCGCGTTCTGTGAACGGTCGATCTTATATTTTGCGCATGTTTCTTTTTTCTTTTTCCCAACTCACTTTTTCCGACGTCTGCAAACCGACAGTTTCGAAACTTTTCCACATGACGTGGCTTTACTCGAAAAAGAAGCGCTGCTATGCCGATTTCCTAAAAGTGCCCCTAACAAAAATGAGGGGCGAAACCCCCAAATTTCCAATTTCGCGTCTAATCGCAACATATTATGCGCCGTCACTCGTAATGTGGAAGAAAATAGAAAATCGAAAACAATAATGTTCATCAGCGATTATTAGCCTATGTTCACCAAATGTTCAAGGGGTCGGTAAAATACTGACGGAGATCGACGCGGTAGTTTATGCGTGGGGTGGGAAAATTTTGCGATTTTTGACATAACAGCGTGCTATATCTCGCTGCCATGACCTACGAGGAGAAAGCGATGACGCATATTGGGCCTCCGAACCGGGCCTCCGAACCGGACCGGAAGTTAAAATTTTCAACTTTT
>Ga0209780_1002662_pt1 | contig 12832 bp, 9 predicted proteins | sample WorMetexBAHAMAS2_FD_187384 | JGI IMG/M metagenome (GOLD analysis project Ga0209780, IMG submission 187384) | Marine gutless worms symbiont microbial communities from Max Planck institute for Marine Microbiology, Germany - Inanidrilus exumae... | ecosystem: Host-associated > Annelida > Digestive... | reverse complement strand
ATGAGTAATAAATTTATATTCGTTAAAGCGGTTATGCTCCATTTCGCTGAATCCCAATTTGCCGAAAAACAGTGAAATTTACTTATTTTCCTAAGAAGGAAATGCCGATGACGTCAAACTAAACTGACCCTAGCCGTAACACTAACCCTAACCGACTCAGTAACGGTAATATTTTATGCACATTTCATTGACACCCATAAAAAGGTTGTATCGCATTAATGAAAGGAACTTAAAATATAAATGATGGAAAGAAAAGCTTGCAGGGCATTCGGCAAAACGGGAAGACACCGTTAAAGCAGTCTGGACCAAGCACATTAATTTAACTCTGAACTGCAATATTGGCAGCAAAGTCTATGTATACGTTATTGTAGTGGTGATGATGCTGGAACACTGGTCGTGTGTATTTGTGCCGATGTAGTTCCGCCATTGACCAGTCCAGCGGCAGTGGCGTACTCCGCGCAGCGGCGCGAGGCATCGACAGTGAAGGAGACGAAGACGAGGATGATGAGGAGGTGCTTGATGACAGCGACAACAGCGATCCAGAACTGCCATCACCACGGGTGATACGACAGACAAACCTCAGTGTGTTGCATTTCTTCACCACAGTGCTACAGTCTGTCTGTCTGTCTGTCTGTCTCAAGATATTGGCTACTTTGTGCAGTTTATGTCATTAAACTCGGCCGCTGTTGTAGGATTTTGTTGTTTTGTGATTAGCATACACCTGCGCAGTGGTCAGAGCACTCGGGCGCCGTGCGCGATAGAGCATGACGCGTTTAGGAGACGGGGTTCGAACCTCAGTCCGGACGTGTACACCTACCAAAGAATTATTTCTAATAATTCGTATGCACATGATGATCCGGGAGATAATTCCGAGCAGGAAAAAGAGGGTTCAACGGTGTCCTCTATAGACTGGGACCGTTGCTGACACCTTGATTAGCAGCATCAAGGTGTTGGCCGTGCTGGCGTGGCTGAAGCAAATAAACTTGGCAGGCTACTGGCTGGTGCATCACACAGCACCAGTCAGGGCTAAGGCAGACAGTAGGCCACGTCTAGAGGGGGCTCGCTACTCCTACTTATCCCCGCCTTTCCTGCATGTCACACACATTATACACACCTACCAATTCCGCTCCTCTCCCTGGGCTAGCACACTGGACCGTTACATACTATGCTGAGGTCTACTATGCTCAGTGCTGATGTCCACAATTACGGAAGGAAGTGATAAGCATGCCACCAGTCGACCACGTCTGTTGAGATTAACCCATGTTAGCTAGTTCACTCGGTTTCCGTCCACCATCAAACCTTTGAGGATAAGTGGCAAATGTTTTTATGCGTTCGACGCACTTACTGCCTCACAACCACCAGTGTCATGGATCAGATATGTCTTTGTGGCACAGTTTGCGATAGTAATGGACATTTATGTAGTGAATTCGTTTTTTTTTTGTTTTTTCTGTTATTGATACATATGTGAGTAGTTAGTACTGACAGGTTCAGTTGAGTTGAGGTTTTGCTTCCCACCTGACGCAAAAACACACATCATTTTAGAGACGTTCTTTACGGCCAGTCATTTATCATGGTACTGAAGAAACTCAGCCTAACACAGCAAAACCAGTTACACACCTTGATTACATCCTCTTCTTTACCTTTTAGTGTGCTGAGCCTGTGGGATTGGCCTTTGACCTGGAAGACTATCATTCTTCAGTGCTATTACACTGTTGGATGGGTCATCTGACCTGTAAAATCGTCTCTGAAATGACCTATAATGTGTCGAGTGGGACATTAAACCCTACAGTACCATACTCACCAGTAAACGGAAAGATACTATAACTAGTGCTGTGACGGTTTTGAAACCGAAACCGTGGTTTTAATCCAAAACCGAACTGAAACCGAAACCTCCAAATTTTGCAGGCTAACTAACGGTTTTATTTCAGATACTCCACGGACCAAAATTCGGTTGTGTTAAGGCAGATCTACTCCGCCAGTTAAAAGGTGCAACGGCGTTCAATGGATCTGCTGATTAATGCTAATTGGCCTTAATTGCCCGCCCGCTGTGCCGTGTTGAGCTTTGCTGAAGGGATGTAGGCAAGTTAAAGGCTGATTATACTTTTTATTAAAAGTAGTGCTGTGACGGTTTTGAAATCAAAACCGAAACCGCGGTTTTAATCCAAAACCGAACCGAAACTGAACCGATTGATGAAAATCCAGAACCGCACAGCACTAAAACACAAAATAAACAGGAAATAACTACGGACAGGTTTGATCGCCTTGTACGATCTCCTGCCGGGAAATGGATTTGGCCTTAAATGGGCCGACTCAGAGCCCAGCCAGGCAGAAAGGTTGCAGAAGAGTTCTCGTTCTTCACGTAGCCAGACATGAGTGCTCAGTGTGTGTGTGATGTCTGTTTTGCTGTAGGTGATGAAGCCCAGGCAATAGACACACGAATGTTTACTGCGAGGCCGGTTGATGACGGAGCGGTGAAGGCAGACATTGCAGTGTCAGAAATAGCCGAAGTTCCACTAAACAGAACAGATGCACCTGACTGGTATTTTTCACTCGACTTGCTGTTTCAGCCACTTAAGTGTGATAACAAAAAAAGATTGAAGTCATTCCTATGCCACATGAGCACACAACGAGGGGCGTTCAAAAAGTTTGTAGACTAACACAGTTAGTCACAAGATATCTACATCGTATTTTGTCGCTTTATAACATAGTCTCCTGCAACTGAAATGCACTTGGTCCAGCATTTCTACAAAGCTCTGATTCCGTTGTAGAAGAATTGTTGATCTTGCTGTTCCAGCTAGCAATTTGACATGCCATTTGCGTCCTTTCATGAATTTCTTCCCTTTTTATGCTTCTATAATGTAAGTAAATAAGTAAGTAAGGAAATTTACACAGCTACTATAAATGTAGGGTTGGTGTCTGACAAAAATTTTCATTCTTATTTTCTAAACTGAAGGAATTCATGAAAGGACGCAAATTTGCCTACGACGACGATGTTATCTGCACGGCACATTGCTTGCTGGAAGAGCAGTATCACCAATTCTTGTACAATGGAATCCAAGCTTTGTAGAAATGCTGGACCAAGTGCATTTCAGTTGCAGGAGTGTATGTTGAAATGTGACAAAATATGATGTAGATATCTTGTGACTAACTGTGTCAGTCTACAAACTTTTTGAATGCCCCTCATAGAGCATTGTTACTGTAGACACCAGCTTACATTGTGGAACCATAGATATGAAACTAGTACATAACATGTTGTGCTTTTTATTTTTACTCTATTTTGCTGCCCATGGAGGGATGGCCAGGCTGAGTTGACCTGAGTAGGTTGGTTGGTTGCAGTTAACCTCACTTTGTGCAATCCATCCAGCGTTTCCTTGGCCTCACATGTTCGTTTTTTGGTGCCATTTGAAAATTTCTATCAGTCATTTGTATGCAGGACTACTTCAGTAACAGGCAGTGATGAAACTATGGGAAGCATTATGTCTGTCACTCGTTTATGCTTGCATATAGAGGACTGCCAACAAGATGGACCTTGTGAACTGTATTGTTACAGAGTGCCTTCATTGTCATTATAAATGCACAGTAGAAATACGATTAGCGACAGAAATATGTGCTCTTTCTGTTAACTGTTAAAGAAAACTTCTTGCACTTAATGCTCTATTTTGTATACTGTTTTTGGCATTCAAATAGGTTTTAAAACCCAAAAAAGCAGTGTCCGTATAGCGTACATGATATGATATTTGTTGGCACTTGGTGTGCATTTGAATATTACTGTTAAGGGAATTCTTTGTTGTTTAACAGTGTTGGAAGCGATGGTGATACCTTGTGTCCATCTTTGTCATCGTTTGATGGGCCAGTGTCTCCAAGTATGACATTGATATTTCACAGTTTAATGTTTGATATTAAAGTTCGTATACAAGGTGGGCTAATAAAACCATACATTTTGTATACGTCTTTCAACAACATGGCAACCATGTACAGATATTATGCTGGTCATATAAGATTCATGCATGAATGTATTTTGAATGTACTGAGATTTGTTGCGGGTGGAACAGACACCACTGTACCATGTTATACCAGATAAATGTTACTATTGCGTTGCCAAAACTTCAGTTAAAATATCTAACTCACTTTGGTCAGTTTTAGAGGTGTGCCGTCCTTAAATTTGTAGTTTCCAGGCCTAGAAAGTCCTGGAAGACAACATTGTTTCTTGAGAAGTCCTAGAAATGTAGTAACATATTCCGAAACGAAATGTTGCATGAGAACCATTGCACTGGGCATATGGTATACTCACTGTGACACTAAAAACGTTAGATGACCAAGTGTCTGTCGATTGCCAACGTCACAGAACAGTTGGTATGATAATTCATAGTGGTTTGGCTTTGAGGCAGAAGGTGCCGTGAAGGACACACTTTGAGCAGAGACAGCAAGTGAAAGTGAGAAGAGCATAGCTTGTACAGCCATAAAAGCCTTAGAAGAAGCTTGTGCATGCTTCTGGATAAAACTGTAGTTCAGTACACGCTGTCAAGAAACACATCATTGCGTGATACCAGAAATGCTACATGCTCAGAGAAGACACATGCGACATGTATGAAATTACTTTTGCAGCAGGTGTGCAGTTCGGCTGAGTTGCGGCCAGTGATTTGACGATATCATACACCGGTATAAGGATGATGCTGACGATATGAATGAACATCATTCTGAGTGGTTCACCATGGTCAGTTCAAATACGTTTAGGCTTGACGGTTTGGTGATCGACACCATGTCACGAGACACTTCATACTGAGTGTTGTCGACAGTGGTTAACATGCTGCTTGTTTTGTCACATGGGCGAGCATGAGTGGAATAAGGCTTCATTAGGAAACTATGTGCAGAAAGAATCATTTGTGATTACATGAGCTGTGTTGGAGGATGGATTCAGAATGCTGACGTAACCAACAAAAAGCTGTACTTGCATCTGCAGTGACTTGTCAGAAATATTCGGCATACTTGAGTCTGAACAGGAAGGAATCCAGTGATAGACAATCAGAAAAGAAGTCTGCAGAAAGATATAGATGCAGTGGAGAAAGGAGCAGATAGACGACCTGGCTATCGCAGTTGAACACAAACATGACTTGAGCTAAGACCAGTATCAAACCTGCGATTTTATCATGCAATTACATCGTGCGACAAAGTTGCAGTGTGCAACTGTGCATGTTGCACACTGCAAGTTTGTCACATTAATAAAAATAGACCAATCAGCGTTCACAACATTCTCATGACAAAGTTGCATAGAATAGAACTCTGCTCAATTCGGAAAAGGAGTTGCACGACTGTTAATGAGTTGCGCGACATGCCTATGTCACACTTGCGATTTTGCCACACGATATAGTTACACGACAGAATTGCGCGATAAAATTGCAGGTGTGACATTGGTCTGAGTCAAACAGTTTGCACATAACCACAAAACAGACTGGTGATGGATATTCAGGCAGTTGACGTGCGGCTGGAAAGTAGCGAACAGCAGTGCAGGGGCAAGTGACAAGTCAACATCCATTAAACTGACAATGTAGATAATGTGTATGCGTTAACAGCACTGAATGTAGAATGTAGATGTATTAAGCATGTCAGTGTTAGCCACGTGTCACTACTTCTTACTATGAATGACCAAGCAGGTTAAGATAATTAGATATGTTAATGTAATTTATTAATATTTGTAGTGTAACATTATCTCTGGGATCTGTGATGTATCTGCTGATTGTGGTCTGAAAAGTCCTGGAAAATGGTTTTGCTTTGGCTTGGAAAACTCTGGAAATCCATGTTCTTCAGGTTTTGGAAAGGCCTGGGAAACAGTATTGTAATATATGTGGGAACCGTGGCTAGACTTGTGGCCCTGTTGTACCTGCCCTTGTCATTGTGCAGCCATGTTTGCTGTGTTGTAGTGGATGTGAGTGCAGAAGGCATCTGTGTCGACCAAGTGAAGATTTACCTTCCATGGTTTGTACTGACAGTTATTATTTACTGTTTTCTTTCTAGATATATACCATTATCAGATGTACCATAGAGATATTCTGATCTTCACCAAGAATATAATTTTACTTACTTAAAACATATATAGAATGTACATGTTACAGTCATTCTTGACATAAATACTGTTCTGTCACTAGCATCAGTGAATTCTGCAGTCTCTCACCTAGCAAGAACATTATAGATTTTGTCAAAAATATCACTTTCTGTGATTAATTGTAATCCTATAGGCATAATATGACGCACATTATATTTGTATTGAAGACATCGTTAAATTTTAACCATCCAGCCAGCATGTACAACTGCAGAAAATACTAGTCTACATGTGCAATAAACAAGAGCATGAATTTCCTTTGGAGAAAGGTGGGTGTTGCAAGAGTAGCGACTACAGGTGTGAATGCAAGTGATTTGTTGCTGGTGATGAGACCAAAATGTCAAGACCAAGACTAAAGACTGTCAGTTTACACTGGAATGAGTAGTCAAAAGAAAGCAGAGAATCTTCTCTGAAACTGCTGTGGAATAATGGTGGATAATGCACTGTTTGCTTGTACCAGCTGTATAGTTTCAAGACCACCAGTTGTAATCATAAGACCAAGACCTCATATTTTGGTCCGGAAATATTTTAAAAGTCGTAACCGGGATCTTGGGACCACAGCACTGGGTAGCACTGATGTAGTTGTGATTAGAGAAATGTAACAGTGAGTGCCAGAAAGAAAAGCAAACAGAAATAGTGGCAGGTTGCATTGCAGTTCTCCAGTCGATGCTGAGCTGCAAGGTGCTGTCAACGTGGACGAAGTAGACAAGGAACAGGCTGTAGACAACGTTGTACTTAGCAAGATCGAACCACTGCGGTAATGGCAACATTTATTGCTAATTATTATCTCGTTTTTAGGTCGACTTCCAAACTTTGGAAGTCGACCTAATACTGTGGGTGGCAAATTTCCGTCCGTCCGTGTGTCCGTACGTCCGTCCGTCCAGTTAAAGTTTCTTCGATTTCGATGAAATTTGGTATACAGGTAGTACTCGATGAGAGATGAAAAAGGTAATGACCATGCCCGGATCCAAGGTCAAGGTCAGGAGCCCACGAAAGTCGGAAATTCAACCATTTTGGACCATTTTCAAACTATCTCCTTCCCCATTTCTAATGGGGGCTGACAAATGACCACGGATTCTTAAATTAGGGGGCAATGTCTAAAATTTAACCGGTCAGATTTTCGAAATTCGTCCTCGTTTCCTATCACGTGACCTCTGAACTTTGGTCCTAACCACGTATGACGGCCCTAGTATGTCCTAGCGGAAGTCGACCGTCAGTCTCCGTACGGGACTAATTTTTTAGGTCGACTCTTTGACAGAGTCGGACTAATAATCGTGCAATAATCACCGTCTGTGCGTCCGTCCATCCACAAACGGTTCCTTTGATTTCGATGAAATTTGGCAAGTGGGTGGAGGTTGATGAGTGATGCACGACGGTATGCAGTATGACCCGATCCAAGGTCAAGGTCATGAGCCCTTCAAAGTTGGACATCAGGCCATTTTCAACAGCTATCTCCTCTGCCATTTACAATGGGAGCTGGCAACTGACCTCGGATTCTTAAACTAGGGCACAATATCTAAATTTGATTGGGCCATATTTTTGATATTTCGCCTAGTTTTTGTGTCACGTGACTGAAGTTGGCAGAAACGTCAGTTCAAGAGTTGACTGTCAGTCCCGTACGGGGGCTAATTTATTTTTGCTGGTTTAAAGGGATCATCTTTTCCCTCGGGTCACAGTGTGAGTGAAGAAGGAATAAGTCCAGTGTTGAATCCTTTGGGGGTGAGGTCATTGGGCCAGATAGAAATTCTGCCTGGAATATCATGTAATTGATTGTGCTGATAAGAGAATGATTAAATGTATGGTGTGAAATCGAAAGAAATTGAGAGGTGGCCAGAGTTATAATAATGACAATGACATTAAGTCTCACAAAACAACGTGAGTTGCTGTTGCTTACTGTTTCATGTCATTTAGTGTCTCGCTGGTAAATTCTACTGTATGCTGAAAATATATCGTTCGAAAAAAAAATCACACTTCCCTTCGATGCTAACCTGTCAGTTGTGCAATAGGCCTTTAAAAAAGCTGTTCTCAGTTGCCTACAAAGGTTCTTCACAAAATAGGTCCAGTTACGCAAAAATTGAGTGTGTTTATGACTTAAATTGGGTTGTGCCATTGTCTGCTTCTTCGTATGAAATGAGATTTTTGAAAATACTAATACATATTGCATGAGTATGCATTTATGTGTCATTACGATAGGACGACTTGTCATATGGACACAGTGGAGTCAAGTGCAACTGAGTCGGTCGTCCACAGCTCTTTGCCGAACGGTCCAGCTTGACAAAGTTGTCTCTGGTGCTGTCCTATGTGTGCCTTTCAGATGTCGACACAGTCCGCCGACACGTTATGCCTTTTCTGTCCAATGCCTCGAGATCAGTTGTTCTGCCTGTTCCATGAGCTGTCTCTGCCCAGCACTATGCAACAAATTCGGTTACTCGTTTCTCTCTCCACTTCCTTGCTATGGTTCTTTGGTGTCACCAAATTTTAATAGAATCCGCAATCTGGATTCTGTTTTTTTTATTGCAACAGCAGTCATTTATTTATTGTCAGGTTCTGTGAGCGAACATTTTTGTGATTTTGTTGGCAGATACTGTTGTACACAGATCACAGTTGTTGTGAATTGTGTATTAATACTAATAATCTGTATTGGCAGAAGTCGTAGATACGTGATACTAATCGATTTGAAAAATTATAACGATTGCTGTCTGATCCGAAAGAAGGTCAGTAGTATCTGTTTGCACAGCCAGTGTCTAGTGCAGGTGGGTGTTTCGTTGATTCAGAGTTAGTGAGAATATTAATGTAGTTTTTTAGTTTGTGCTAAATATGGTGTATTGGACTGCATCGTCGTGCGTAGCCTACCTGAACTGATTGCTGGGCATGAATGTATATGTTGTCTTGTTTGAATGCATCCGGTTTTATATTCTGGCACTAAGAGTGTATACCAGTTCATTTCCAATTATAAGACCAGGCTTCACATTGCACATCTTGCCGACAGCCTGCTTGCTGAGTTGTATGCAGGTTCGTAGTGGCTTGCTTACTAATTTATGCTATGTTGTCAACAAGATTTATGTCAGATTTGCTCTAGTGATATTGATTGTGGATTCATTTTTTACCTGTTAAGAGCTAATACCAATCTGACAGATGCTGCATATGATGCAGAGTATATCAGTTTAAGTAATCTGACGTACACAAAAATTCTGATAAGCAGTGCAATCATCTGCTTCTCCGGAAATATATTTATCTTTTAGTACAACAAGTAGTATTGTCTCACTGGCAACAAAACAATATGCCCAAGGTCTATGGCCATTTCGGTCCTTTCCAGTAATTACATGATACCAACGACCACAGCAGACAGTAGGCAGCCTGTGATTTTGTATTCTCGTTTAGTAGTAATCATATTGTTTTACCTCGCTTGGTGGTCGAGATAGTGACGTTTTGTGTTTGTGTCGTTCAGGATGTATTGGCCACTTATGTTGAGACTATAGCCAGGCTGAGTTTGACTTCCAACATGGGGTTCCTATTGTTGTTTTGTAGTGACCATGGCATGGGACAGACAGATAGCACTTTTGCTTACTGTCCTCACGGTGGTGGTGGGAGTATATGAAATCTTTGGCCACTTTTCTGCTATTGGGAAATATTTAATAACATTTGGTGGTTTTACATGCTTTGGAATGAATTGTGCACTTACCAGTGACAATTATACAGTTAATTAACTTGAATTTTTTTCTTACATTACTTTACATTATTAGGTCGACTCATCGACAGAGTCGACCTAATAAAGCCGGTCTTAAATGTCCATTTGTCTGTACGTGCGTACGTTGTCGCCTGTGACTGCTGCTGAAACTCTAACCTGACTTTCCTATCGAGTTCGAACCTCTCTTCTTGGCGGTCTTCTGTACCCGTGAAGAGTTATGTTCTCGCCTGTTCGGTTACAATAATATAATGGTAGTCGTTTTGCTTCGACGTCGCCTGGCTAAGATGTTGATGACAAATTCGCCTTATCCTCTTAGTTACTTGATTGTAGGCTGTTGTTATAATTTGCGGATTCTTCTGCATCTCTCTTATGCTAGGTGCGTAGAACTTCCAGTTCCATGACATCATTTAGTGTTCGCCGCAATTGTGGTTTTTTTTCTTGCACCTAGTCTTCTACTCCAGGATTATTCAAAGCTTCCACAGAAGAGTTTATCACCAGATGCAAAACTGGATTTATGCAGTAGTCCACATTAACTGATTTAACCCGTTTGCGTGATTGCCGCCTGTTTGATTTCATCATGGTTCTTGGGGGTCTCCCATCTAGTTAGGACACAATCTGGGGGTCCGTGGCATGAAAAACGTTTGAAAACGTACCTTACAAGATGTAGAGAGGTTACAGGAAAGTGCAAGCTGCCGTGAGAGTGGAAATTCCACATGCCGTAGACTGTGTGCTTACATGATTTCTGTTGCAGTGTGTTTGTACTGAGGCTGTTGTGACATGACACAGCAGCATACTGCGTGACTGTTTAATCGCGCTGGCTGCTGGTTTATCAGAGATTGCGTGCAGTAGGTGCCGCTATGCTGTGATGACTTGATGTTACTGTCACCATTGTCTCAGCACAGTTGGTGACTAGGATTAGGGCGAGTGATCTTGTCTTAGTGTTTGGTAGGTGAATGTGTGTACTGTGCGATGTTCCATAAATAGCAAACGGTGGTCTTACAATGTGGGTGCTGTTGGCCACCAGAGAACTGGCAGTATTGCTATACTAAATTCGTGTGCATTTAACACAATCTTGATTGTGCTAAACACGTCGCTGTTTCTCTAACAGAAGCATGTCCACTATCATCTGTGATCACTAACGATTTCTTGTAGAGCTTTCAGGAAGTGTCCTTTTTGCTGACCGCTTTTCATTTGATTCCTGTTCAGTAAAACACTAATTTTATTAGCACATAACTTGCTTTGATCATTATTGTTCAATATACATTTTATTTTGGGACTTACATGAACATACGACACCAATTTTAACTTCAAAAAGTTGAAGTATGTATTGTGTTAGTAAATAGCCATAATGTAGTGGTGTTGCCACTTGTGTACGAACCAGGTAGCAAAGGTGATGCTATGCTAGGCAGATCTAGCCTGCCCGGTCACCCATACGGGGGGTATTCAGTTAGTATGAACTGAAATTTTTTTATTTTTAATGTTTGACTGACATTAGCAATATGTGTCTGGTTTGTGGCTATGATGAACACTGCACTTGAACGGCTTATGAGCAGAGATCATTCTTTCCGTTGTATCATAGTTTTGTTGTATGACTTCTGTAATTCAACTTCTTTTAGCATTAATTTAAGTTGAATTTTAGATGTAGAGATTGCACTGATGACTGTGCACGTCCTGTCTGTTGTTGTCACTTGTATCATAATATCTTGATGATGACAGCTGAGATTTCTGTCCTTTGTTTTTAAAATTATTTTTAGTATTTGTGTTATAGTGCCACCACGGTGAAATTGTGTACTTAAGAAGTGCTTGGTTTCTTCACTCAGCCTGAGGTGTGGTGGTACTTAACGTTGACTTTGTGGCTGAGCATTAATGCTTATAGCTTCTGAAGCAGTGCTTCCTAAAAATTGCACAAGCGGAAGTACACGTTCGTCTGATATGGTTAGTGTAGATTTTGAGCCTGTCCTACAAAGAACTTGGAGGGACACTGGGTTTTGTCTTAAATTAGGGCACCACATCCAATGACTCTGCTATTGCCTATTTTATAAATGCAGTGCTGAGCTATGAATGGTCCATTTTATGCAAAATTTATTTTTATAAACTATAAACAAGCAAGTGTTCTGTGCACACTGAGCTATGCTGCTAGTTTATTTTAAATAATGAGACAACTGTCCTAATTTAAACTGAAACTTCCAAAATTGTGAGTTTTGTACCTGTTCGCAAATATTATGACTACAGTTCATATAGTCAGTAATAGCATGTGCAGGTGCAAAGGACAGATTGGTGTGTAAATATACTCTTACCACTCGTACGTATATTATTGCTAACCATATGTTGAAACCTGTTTCACAAGAGCATAATGCTTTTGTGAATGGGCTTTTGACTTCATTGTAATTAGTCATTTTAATATTAATAGCATTTTATTGACTCTCAAGGATGTTGGGTAAAACTTGTGATAAATGTAAAAAAACTGCAGTTTATACACACTGTTAACGGCGATGGATCTAAAACCGCAAAAATCATAAAAAGGCAATGTTAACCACACTAACATAGTCTGAATGTCAATGTTAGTATGGTTAACATTGCCTTTTTATGATTTTTGCGGTTTTAGATCCGTCGCCGTTAACAGTGTGTATAAACTGCAGTTTTTTTTACATTTATATTTGCTGTTTTATTACCAGTTTTGAGTAGGCTATTAATAATGTCCATTAATACTACATTTTTCGATTTTTCAATATGGCAGCCGTCCGCCATCTAAGATTTTTAAAATTTCTTAATACCGTAAATCCCCGGGTCTCAATTAAACGCTGACGGTATGTACGGTAATTTACTTATTTAAGTGACTATACCCTGCATGACGTCAAGTTGTACGTCATTCATATGCATAACCAAAGATCTATGTAAGCCGCGCAGCAGCGCGGCTTACATAGATCTTTGTGCATAACCAGTATGCAACTCATCGAGTTATATAACTCGATGATGCAACTGCACAAATTTTTACCCAACAGGCCTACAAAGCAAGATTTAATAAACGCCGGGTGTCAGATAAACGC
>Ga0209780_1002661_pt1 | contig 12833 bp, 9 predicted proteins | sample WorMetexBAHAMAS2_FD_187384 | JGI IMG/M metagenome (GOLD analysis project Ga0209780, IMG submission 187384) | Marine gutless worms symbiont microbial communities from Max Planck institute for Marine Microbiology, Germany - Inanidrilus exumae... | ecosystem: Host-associated > Annelida > Digestive... | reverse complement strand
GAATCCACTCGCCGTCACGAGGGGTGACAAGATGTCGATGCGGCCTCTTTGCCAAATTACTTTGAATATTTGTTCTTGTTGTTGTTGTTATTGTTATTATTATTATTATTATTATTATTATTATTATTAACTGCGGAGCAGAGACCTTTTTGTCGCCACCTCGTGGAGTGTGCTGAATGTTGTCTTTGGAGCCACACTTACTTGTGACGTTGCTCAGATCGATTTTATGCGTCGTTATTTTCACCTGAACACATGACATTAACAACAACTGTCACTAAAGCTTTCTAGAATAATACTTCCACAAGCATGTCATGGAAAAACATCACGAAGCTAGACTGTCGTCAGACAAACATCAGTTAAACCTAACTCGAACCACGCGCCCAGCGGCCGGCCCGTCAGCCCGCCGGCAGCATTACAGACGACAAACGACGACGACAGACAACAGACGCCAGCGAGCGAAGACAATACTGGCCCATTAGGGCGGCCAGTAATAAAGTTAAAGAAAAGCTAACTTAACTGACAAAAGATTATTGAAAAGAAGCAGCAGTTTGTACACAGCGGTTCTTTCTATGTGACTGACGCACGACAAATTTATCATGCGTGAAAACGAGCGACGGATTGGTGATGGGAGACTGCAAGACGAAATGCGAGTTGTGATGTTAATTTACTAACGTTTCCTCCGCCAGGAGTGTGAGTTGCATTGTCCATTGATCCAACTTTTGACCTCACTCCTCCGGACGACGTCCGTGGATTTGCTACAACATTCAACATCACTTTCGTGAACTGATGCCAGTAAAGTCTATTATCCTTCCCAGAGATGGACGCGGGTCCATATTTGTTCATCCAACCCAACCCATATTCCAGACCGTACTCCGCAAGGATACTGTTAACAGCTTGGGCTATAATCTCCAGTATAAGCCGCGGTGCCCAAAGTGTCTGACAGCCAAAGCAGCATGGTGTTTCTGTTTCTGTCTATTAATCCGTGACACCTGCACATCTAATCCAATCCAACCTATGGGTTAACCCAACCCATATCCATCTCTGATCCCTCCTTCATCGGCAAACACTGCCAAAGAACGTAGCCGAGTCTATTACTTCGTGCCATCTCTGTCGATATGTTGCCGTCTTTTGGGAATGGATATTCATCATCTTTATTTCACCAAAACTGGTAGAGAGAAGCCTTTTTGTACATCGTAGACATGTCACCCCACTATGTGCTAAAACGTTCCCATTCTGACTACAGTATAATGCAAACACATATATCAGATACGTCTTTGATCAGAAGCAAAATGTGTCTTCCAAACAGTATAAAAGTTTAAAAAAACTAACTTTCATCTCAAACGTAGGATATTTTTAGAAAATAATTAAAAATCCTTATTGTGTTATTTTTAAAATAACTATATTGACTTCCGTGACTAGCACTCTGCATCTGTAGTTGTCTGCTGCAATTAACACATGACAATTCGGGGATCTGCTGCTGAATCAACACCTCCCAACTGCAGTGTACTAGTACGTGAAACATGCTCTATAAGGTAGCCGTGGTTGTTATTGCAGACATTTCACGTGGTCCGCGTTAATAGCCTCGAGTATTTTGTGCACCTAAAGCGACGCCGTTCGCACTAACAAACTTGAGCAACGTCTTTGATGTAAACCGGTCATTGCGTACTATATGCTATTAATATATACCGATGAACTGTACACTGACTATCAAAACTGAGTGCTACAGACACTAGGCCCTAAGCCAGTTCATCTATCCAGGCTACCTGCTCTAAGTCAATACTCATTTTTTTGCTAAACTAAATAACATATGCATTGGGTAAAAAGGAAGAGACGTGCGCTAGAGTACAAGGTGGCCATCTCGTCAGCTTTGAGCTCATGCACGTAAATACTGTATCGTATCGTATGACAGCGCAGTTTACAGTGATTTTGATTACATGGTGAACATAAACTGCAGTACATTTCCTAGGATTCACGTTTAGCAGCTTGTGGTTCTTCTAGTAAAACAAGAGGTCGGCCTAAAGCCCCGTCCACACCAGCAACAATGTCCAAGCAACAGGCAACAGTGGTGTAGAAGAAACGTTCGCCTTTGTCGAAGCAACATTCGACTTTGTTGCTGGTGTGGACGGGGCTTTATAGACAACAGACGACGACGACATACGCCGACAGACGACAGCGTGCAAAACACTACTGGCCCATTAAGCGGGCCAGTAATGAACGTTCTTCATAACGCATATCTTAACAACACGACTAGAAATGTAATATACACATAAATTACACCACAACACGTCTCCCGAGTCCAATTATGATAAATAGCATTCCAGGTGTTATGACATTCAACAAGATGTTACGATAATTTAACTGATGCACTGATGTTACTGCATCACCGCGATAAACAAACATGACGTCATGATGACCTAGAGAATTACGTCATTGTACGGCAATCGCTAAAATAAGTAAGTAGAGTTTTTCCTGTAAATGCGTTTACAGCAATCCAATCCTATGTGATTCAATGGGCGCACGTAAATCCTCTCTCAGGCTCTGTCAATAAAGACTGCGAAGATCAAATAAAATTTATAAAGGAAAGTAATCCACAAATTCACAGGAAGTTTCTCCACGAAAAAGTTACTGATATACTTATGCTTGTAGATGTAAAAAAGTAATTAGCAGAGACCTTAGATATTTAACAGCAAAATCACGTTAAAATGTATTTTTTCAAGAAAGAACTTAGCATAGGCTAGTCATCGCGAGTGATAGTCGTCAGCTGCCGATCCTAACGTATCTGAATGAGACTGAATCCAGACACAGGCGTGGTAAAGTGCAGTCTTACCGGACTTATTCGCTTCGCTCGAATCTGCAGCCTTCTGTTTCGCGCCACCTCCGGAACCCTGCAAGTGGCACGTCGTACAGTATACAACGACCAGCTCTTGACGATGACAGCGTAGTTGTAACATAATCAATTTGAACTCAACTTAATAACATTACGTCGCAATGGCGTATAGGCCTATTGAGAGGGGGCTTTGCGCCCGCTGACTTTAAAAAGTTCTTTTAAAAAAGTAAGAAATTCATATGCAAAAGTCGCTTCCAGTGGACAAACGTGAATGAACTACGGAACTACGAAAGGGGCGGGGGTCATACCACAAAGACAGGTGGAAAAGGCGTTCCAGTGGCCGCATGAAGGGTGAAAGATGTAACAATAGAGACGACAGAAAATGTTTAGTTGCGCTAAACGTCGACTGAACGACACAGATCGGTAAAGAATTCGACATTCGGTAGATATCCGTCTGCCAGCAGTGGCCGGTGTGGCTTAACGGTAGAGCGTTCGCTCGCGATCCAAAAGGTCGCAGTTCGAATCTCGGCCGGTCCGCTTCCAGGTAACAGCCTTGGGCAAGCTGCTCACACGCATGTGCCTCTGTCACCAAGCAGTATAATTTGGTACCGGCCGATGGGCTCTGATGCTTTTCGGCTGGGAAGGTAACCGCAGGCCAGGCGGAAAGTAATGGCAGCCTACCGCCGGGTGGATGTCTTCAAGTCACCTGCGGGCTGACTGCCTGTACAACGGGATCAGCTCCGGGCTTAGTGCTCGGTAACGAGTATGGGTGAACTTTACCCCTTTACGTCTGTCAGTATAATGACTTGATTTATAAGTCATAATAAGTAAGTAAAATAAAGAGTCTTGTGGTCAGTGCGTCAACTTTTATCTGCATTGTTTTCTTACGCCATTACAACGAAAAAATACAAGTGCTCGTATTACACTACGATGCGATACGACACGTGGGGCATCTATGCCTTCGTCATGTAAAGGTTAGACCGAAACAAACCAACTAGGAGGATCGCCATCTATACGATTGACTGTTGCGGAGAATAATTTCACAGATTTCAAGCGTAAACTCACCGGCGCCGTTCTGGTTGTGCTTTTTGCCGACTGGCCCGCCGCACCAGAGCCGGGTGCACCTAAACCATCAACAATCGGATCTGCCGACAGAGACAAACACGTACGAAGACCACCAACAATACGACCGATGACCCACAAAGTACTGCACATTTTAATGCACCACATACATGAAATTATTCAGGACGAAAATGGACGTTTTCGCCCAAATAATCAGAGAATTCATAAGACTGAAGATTCATGTGCGGTCTTCTGGGTCACCCTGTACATATTACACGGGAGCGCAAGAATTTCACGGACAGTAAATAGAACATTGTGCGTCTATTTACTGATGAGTTACCTACTCATTCTAGTGATATCAAACAGAATCGTTCACTTAGTCGGGATTACTAATACTTCAAAACACTAGTGCCAGTTCTAACTATTGTTGTTCAAGCGGAGGTATGTTTACTTCAACAACAACAACAACAACTAGATGGAAAGTACTCTTAGAGAGTACAAATCCCTGCGAAAGCGTTTTTGTCGTCAACACTTGGCAACACTTGCCACACATACTATTTTGAGGCCCGCTAGTTCCGAATTTCCCGACGGAGCTGTTTTGTAAACAATCGCCGGTTTGCGGAGTTTTTTTGACCGTTACTTCCACACCCCTCTACCGATCGTAACGAAACACAAACTTGGTCTTCCCTTTCCCCCTAGGAACTTTCGCATATAATTTTTGGTACAAAGCCGTCCGCAATCTTTTTAGTTATCGTGGTCACAGACAGATAGACACACACACAGACACACAAACCAACGCCGGTAAAACATATTCCATCGCTTTCGCAGGGATAACAACAACGCCGTTCATTGGTGTTAATGTTATTGTCATTAAAACAGTGAACAGCGAGCACATTCGCCACAGGTTTTCTATAAAACTGATCGTTAATATGGCGCTCAACGTAGTGACGTCATCAGTTTAAGTGAAAATTTAGAGGGAAGCATAGGTGGCAGTGGCACCAAGGAACTAACAAGCCTCAGCTGTCGCAGACGAATCCGCGCGACGCGCTGCGACACGCCCAGCGTGTCGTAAACAAAAGTGGACGCTCAGTGTAAAAAAAACTGGCGACAGTGTCGATCGAACAACACGTAAGTTGACAGCACGTGAGACGATCAGCGCACTGTGGCGAGTTTGGGACAAAATTCCAGATATTTTGGAGATATCCGAATTCTCTTCCGACGCAATGTAAGATAAGTCGAGGCTAGCCTCTGTGCCAAAAACAGTTCGAACCGTTCAGCCGCTTCAACAGAACTCCGGCTTGTGACAGACAGACAGACGGACGACCGGATGCAGGGCCATAGCAAATAACGCGCTAGCATAGTATAGTGCGGGTAAAACGGTACGTAACAACTTTGCAGTAAGTAACACTTTTGAAAATGGCAACGACATGTCATCCGTGCCGCAGGCGTCATCTGTGGAGAGAATGGTTTTAGCATCAGACGCCTCCCTCACGTGCCAAGAAAAACCTGAAAACGTAAATCGAAACTGAAAGTGAAACTAATGACAATACTGTTAACGGAACTCATTCGTTAGTTGCTACGTTCCGTTAACCGTGGATCGTCTGTACTGACTTCTTCATCTCACGTGTCGTATATTTTTACCAACCACTTAAGTGGTCCAGATAAAGCAGTCGATTTGGTGTGTGCGTGTCCGGAAAATAGCGTTTAAACTAAATCACCTTTGACGTATACATTTGGCCTGCTCGTTCAACTTGTCACTATGTAGTCAAGTTTAAATGTCAAGGACATGGGTCAAACATCAAGTTTACATCAGAATATTGTTATATTTTTTGGCTGTGGATGCAGTCGACTGATGGAAAAGTAAACGAAGTTGGGAAAACCCGTTACTGCACCGTAGCTGAAAAGCGGACCTAAACTGGAAACCGTAAATAAGTAACAGCCAGCGAAAAAATCACAGTCAGTAGAAAATGTCGCTAAAACGGTCGGTGCGACATCGAGTAAGGACTTTCTAGTACTCTAGTTTATTGACTGTGTTTGTGTATATGCTGCGCTGCTGGTGGACGTACTTCCGGCTGATCGCGGGGTCGCTGTGCTCCGAGCTGGTGTCCTGGATGTGGTGGCTTTGTCGACGCTGGCTGACAGCGGCTTGGTTGACTTGGTAGCCGCCGTCGCAGACGTCGGCGTCGACTTGGACGTCGCCGCCGCCGGAGTCTTCCTGGCGGCTGACGGCGGCTGGTGGCTAGCCGTCGGCGTCACTTTCGTCGCCGTTTTCGCCGCCGGCTTCTGTGTGGTCGCGGCGCTCTTCGGCGTCGCTGAGGCCACCGGTTTCGCCGGCGCACCGGAGTCGGTCTTCTTGCTGCCAGGTTCGGTGCTCGTCTTGACTGGAACTGCGCCGTGTGTGGTCGGAACAAGTGCTGCGGGGGCCGGTGCCAACGGGTCGAAACTGTCGATAAGTTCCGTCGATGGCTTGGAAGGTGCTGGCGCGGCCGCAACTGGGGCCGCTGGAGCTGGCTTTGTCTGCGCAGATATATAAAACACGTTCTAATGAAAATAAAACGTAAAAACGTGAAAATATGTAAAACGATTACACGCGTTGCGTAAAATGTTGCAATTCATTCCACTCCCTAAGTATGGACGTAAATCACTGGAGTACGGGGGACAAGTTCCCCAGAATTTGCAGTGGGAGACGCTAATGCAACTATTTGTTCCTCCAGATTTTGTCATGAGTTAAAATTTCAAGCACCGCGTCGCGCGGTCGCTCTGCGGTAGCTGAGCTTCTTGTTAAATAAAAAAACGTTAGCAAAACAACGTAAAACAGTATAACAAATGTCACTCAAATAAAAGGTAACAAAACCCCGCTGCAGCGCCCAATGTGCTGTACACAAATGTCGACGGTCAGTGTGATAAACTGGTGACCGACGACCGTCACCAGTTTATCACACTGACCGTCCACCTACGTTGACAGCACCTGAAACGTCAGTGACGGTTTGCCATCCGCGGGCTAGCATTTGCTACCGTCAACCTATCTGCCAAATTTGAAATCTCTAATCTCCACTCACTATGAAGATAAATGTATGAAAGGCGATACAAACTGTCGAAAATGGGGTGGTTTGGGTTAGTTAGGAACTCAGGGTCACTCAAGGTCACTGGAAATAACACCATTCCATAGAGCACATACGAGTTCCTATTAGCGTTCCATAGTAACTATGTCCCTATCTTGCACCATTTCTGAGATATGGCGAGATACTGGTCGAAAATCGCGGATTTGAACCTACCCCGCCTCTATTTGGCATCCCGTTTGCGGGTGACCCCATAGGAGTTGCGCCGAGATCTTTGGCGTCAGAAAACTAGAGTCCCTGGGCTGTCGTAAGATGTTGTTTCTGTGATCCTACGTTTAGCCGTTTTGGTACAATACCGGCGTGTGACAGACGGATGGACGGACGGACACAAGATGACAGCATATACCGCGCTAGCATAGCGTCGCGCGGTAAAAACGTTTCTTACATCGAAGGTTGCCGGCGGTGCAGGGCTGGTCGCCAGCGGGTCAAAGTCGATGAGCACGCCGCCGCTGTCGGCTCCACCGGAAACGGAAACGGAGGCGGACTGTAACGTCATCGGGTGCTCAGGCGGCAATCCGTTTAACAGCGACGAAGAAGTTTGACTCTGCGACTGCATCGCTGTGCAACAAACACGAACAACACTATCATTTAGTTAGACCGACGTCACGCCTGCGATTTTATCGCGCGATTTTGTCGCATACTTTATCGCGCGCCGTATGAAACTGCGCACGTTGCAACTGAGACAAATCGCTTCGTAACCGTTGAAGTGTCAATGAATCGCAGACGCTGCGTTAAAATATAGGGTTGTTAATAGCAGACTGAATAAATTAGCCCCATACGGGACTGACGGTCGACTCCTACTTACTGCCAACTTCAAAGTCACGTGACACAAAAACTAGGATAAAAATGGAAAATCCGGCCCCGATAAAAAAGCTTTAGGTATTGTGACCTTATTTAAAAACCTGTGGTCATTTGCTAGCCCCCATAATAAGTAGGGGAGGAGACAGCCTTTGAAAATGGTCAAATTTACTGTTTTCAAGGGCTCGTGACCTTGACCTTGACCTTGGATTGGGTCATACTGCATACTGTCATGCATCACTCGTCGACCTCTACCTACAATGTATGTACCAAATTTTGTTGAAATCGAAGAAACGGACGGACATTTGAGACCGGCTTCATTAGGTCGACTCAGAGGAGTCGACCTAAAATGGTTACATATTAGCAAGAAATCCAAAATGTAGTCAAGTTTAAGTTAATTTTTCCCGTCTTTTAGCGCGCGCGGCATGCGTGGGCTATATGTTCTGCTTTGTATTGAACGCAGCGATAGATCAGTGCAGATCGAAAACGACATGCTTTCGCTCGACGTAATCAAGTTGATATCAATATCAAAGTTTGAAATGTACACATTCCACAGTCTTAAACTGATATTTTATTGCACCGCATGGTTTTGAATATTGTTTTACTCTAATTTTACCGTTTCAGATTGTATTCGATTATGCTAGCATTCTGCTATCGTCGTATACTTTGCAGTCAGCATTTACAATAATGCTAAATATAATATACCATTGATCTAAAACTAATACAATGGTCACATGTTTTGTACACAAAAGCGACATATGCATTGTGTTCGCTCGCAGCATAAACATGTAAAGAAATTGACATTTGTGCGTGAATATTTTGTCAAAACTGCTCGTTCTGTATACTTCTGAATTAGTATTTTATTTCCTTTACATGTTACTGTGGGTAGTCGATGTGATGTTTAACTTGTATATAACTATATACAACTTTTCATTGTATTGTAGTGACTTTTAAAATCGCTCATTATCAACACACGCCGACAGGCAAGGTGTGGATATATCGTTTACTGTTTGTTTGTGTGTTTGTTTGTACGGTTACGAATTTCTCCAGCGAGGATAAAGCTAGCGGCGTCAAATTTTGCACGGCGGTTCATCGGCGTCCAAGGCAGGGAATCTCCCATTTTGGGGAACTTTGCTCCCCAGAAGCCCAAAATCGGACTAATCGGCCACCCACCCGGAAGTAAAGTCCAGGGTGGGAAGATGTACCGTAATTGCGTGCCTATCAATATCGCGCGGCGTGTGGACGTACGATCGGCATGTGTGGATATACGGCCGTCCCCGAAGACGGACATAGGCCTACTTGTTACCAATTTGTTTTAAACTGTTAAAGTCACTTTTTGCTTGGTCCATCATTTTCCACGCTGTGCAATATGGTCCTTCAAGTTCCGATCCTGCATTTTGTAGTCCATCAGGCAGATTCACTGCAATTTCCTCCATACATAAAGTGTATTTTTGCACCGATCTCACGTGGTTCTATTCATGAAGTCAGTCCATGCATGTTCTATCCATGTACGGCGCCGCGTTTTATTATAAAGACAGATCGCTATATAAACATTCACCGGTTGGCTTTCAGTCGTTCAAAATAACGCAGTCCAACAGTATTGTCGCCGATTTATCTTGCTTTGCCCATCATAAAAAGTACGTGATAACAGCAAGCGAACACAATGCATATGGCGCTTTCGTGTACAAAAAAATGTGACCATTGTCGTTTATATCAATGATATATTATATTTAGAATTATTGTAAAACGGAAGGCACCTCGTTATGGATTTGCAACGAGATGCCGAAGCGCTTTAAACAAAGTATCATACAGTGCATGCAGTTTTACACTGTAGGCCCCAGGGCATTTTCCCATTCTTTCGTATCGCACTGTATTGCGTGACGCAGGCTATAGCTTTTAGTGTTATTTCCCATAGTCACGCAAAAAGCGATTTCGCTTCAAACACGCTATCCTGTACTGCGTTCACTCGTAGAGTAACGTACATATTGCGTGGAAGACTGCGCCGAGAACGTTGCTATTTTTATTACCCCGATAGGGGTGCAAAGTATTGTGATCAGCGTGTCTGTGTGTCTGTTTGTCTGTCCGCTCGCATATCTCACACACCACATGTCCAAATTTTAACAACTTTTCTCTACATGTTACCTGTGGACGTGGCTCGGTTCTTCTCTGACGGCAATGCGATACGTTATTACGTTATGTACTTCCATTCTGTACTTTCGTTATGGTGGCTGTTTGGCGTAGTGGTAACGCATTGGTTTCGATCAACGAGGTTAACCTACGCTGAGCCCGGTTAGTACTGGGATGGGTGACCGTGTCCAGGTTCGACTCCCGGAGGCGGCACTTTATTTCGATATGTAACCAACCACCCCAGTCGACTTAGCCTTCTACCCTCCGTGGGACGGTAAAATGAGTACCAGCCAAAGGGCGGTGATGTTCTGCGGCTGGGGAGTAAAGGCAGGCATGGTGTAATTTGCAGGTAAAACTGTGTGATCCATGTCTGAGCGCATTGGAGGTAGTTACGACAATGCGCTATACAAATCGACGTATACTTTATTTTACTTCCAGTTTTGTGTATAACGTTATGGTTACATACAATGGGGAATAGGCTAGTATTAAAGACGAAGCGTATGTTTCGTCAAGTTCTCAAAGTGGTGGCACCGGAGGCGAAGTCTGTCGTCTCCGATTGCATCTGGCTAGTGCTTGAATTCGAATGGCACAATTACTGGTGACCTTTAGTGGCCCTTAAGTTCACTTTTGCTGTTTGAAACCTTTCTATCTCACATACAGCGTTTAGTATCTACGACATGTTTACATATGAATCGGAAAGCGCACGTGGCTTGTAAATTTCAACTATGTTTCGAAAAGGAAGTACTTCTTAAGGTCACATAAAGTCATGTACACTGCAAATGTGGTAATTTCCCAAAAACGGTACCAGAAATGATAGAGTCGTTGTTACTACAGACCACTAATAGGAAGTGATATATGGCCTATCGAATGAAGGCAACTCCGATGACCTTGAGTGACCTTCAAGGTCAATCCCTACTGCAAGCCTTTCAAATGTGATTTTTTTTCTACAGCTGTGCAGCAGTTGACAAGTTTTCAATTGACTTAGCGCGTCGCGCGGTCCCTCTGCGGTAGCGGAGTTTCTTTTGTTATATAGTAATGTTTATAGTAATGTACTATTGCACCGTGTCTTGACCCGACGCATAGCAATAAAAACATGCGACCAATGCACGCAGTTTTCATTAAAAATTGCAATGAATTCAACGTATAATTCTGAATGGCCAGTGGCTGTCTGCACGACACAGCGGCCCTGCGGCGCAACACGAGATAACGGTAGAGCCATCTAACGAAGCAATATGACGAAACTTTTGATATCGAGTTGAACGCTCCATGCCGCACATCAAATGACTATCTACTGCCATCAACAAAATTACATGTACGTGATCCAACGTCCCTGCGGCAGTACTGTACGGTCCGCTCACTTAACAACTGCCTCGCTGAATCGCATTATACCGCGTGTCGGCTATAACCATCGGCGCATACAGCGGTACATCTAGATATAAAGTTGCCGCGTCTGTCTGTCTGTCTGTGTGTGTCTGTCTTCCGGATTTCTGAAAAACGTGCGGACCGATTTCCATGAAACTTTTCACAGTTTACAGGGGTCATAAGTAGACGTCAACGGATAAAAACATCCGGAAAATTTTGACCCTTAATGTGTGAAAATTAGGAAAACGGTGCAAAATGGCCGATTTTGAGAAAGTCCCCACGGGCACGCGCGATGGCCTGCGAAATGGCCTGCGGTCCGAGTTCGCGCGCACGCCTGCGCGCTGGCCTGTGGGCTGTAGTACGACTTTGGCACGGGCCAATCGCGCGCTGGCCTGGGGGCGTGGCCCGTAGCCTTTGATTGGGACCGTATCAAACGCTTTTGTGCTCCTGAGTCAAGTTTAGTGGTCCGAGTTCCCGACCTGCCTTTGGCCGGGTAAACGCTCATATCATATACGGAAGCGTTCGCTGTCTACAGATGAGGCACAATGTTCTCTGACGGAAACAAGATGCAGTCGGAGACAGCAGACTTCGCCCCCGGTGCCGCCAACTGGCGAACCGGACGAAACGCGCGCTATTCGGTCCACTATATGAAAGCATGACGTCATCCACAAAACCGGAAGTAAATAACGTATAATGTGTGTCCTAGAAGCTACTTAGCTTATGCCACGTTAATCAGTACGTTCTACTACTACTACTACTACTACTACTGTCCGAGAAGGACCAAGCCACGTCCAGAGGTGATATGTACAGAAAGTTTGGTAGCAGCGCTTCTTTTGGGCTAAAGCCACATCATATGGTAAAGTTACGAGAATGTCGGTTGACGGACGTTGGAGAAAGTGAGTTGGGAAATTGGAACAAAAATATATAAAACATGCGCAGATTAGATATACGCTGCTCGCTAAAGCGATAGCGGACGATCATAATAAGAACAATAGAATACAAGCTACACGTAATTTTAAACGAATTATAAAAACAGTCTATACATAGCAGTCACGAAGCTTTAACGTCGAATAGAACAGAGAGTCGTGATAAATATCATAAAACATCTTACGGATTACGCTATTTGTAGAGTATTTGACCTGATAATGCTATGCGGAGGAAGCAAATTAAATGAATAATAATAGTTTGGTACGGGTAGGAAGCCGGTGAAATTTCTAAGTGGCTCTAGGCTCTAAGTCGAGTAGGTCCAATGCGTGCGAAGAAGTGTGCTGTATAGTGCCGTGCGCCGATTTAAAACGTGCATAATTTCGAGACGTGAACAGCTGAATGCTGTGTAACGGCAATATATCGTTCGTCTGATATCGTGGCCTTATTGCACCCGACGTTCGATCGGATTGGCGTTTGGCTATGCAATACCGTGCCAAAGAGTACACATTGGCAACGGTAAACCACGTTATTATCCACACATGCCGATAGGCAAGGTGTTGATATATTGTTTACTGTTTGTTTGTTTGTTTGTTTGTACGGCTACTTTCTTT